>LNFM01011090.1_pt1 | contig 12393 bp, 11 predicted proteins | sample 596031 | NCBI WGS metagenome assembly LNFM01 (sample SAMN04254537, study PRJNA301005) | activated carbon metagenome | isolation source: dual media filters at the Ann Arbor, Michigan drinking water treatment plant | place: USA: Ann Arbor
GGGATGCGGCTGGCCAGGTGGTGGATGTGGTGGTAGCCGATGTTGCCGGTGAACCAGTGCAGCACCCGCGGCAGGTCGAAGTAGGAGCTGCCGTTGACGGCGGCCTCGTTCGAATCCCACTCGTGGCCGCGCTTCCAGTAAGCCGTCTCGAAGGTGTGCTGCACGTAGAACAGCCACACGCCCAGCGCGCCGGCGATCAGCACGATCGGCAGGTGCACCATCAGCACCGTCTTCCAGCCGATCGCCCAGGCCATCAGGCCGCCGACCAGCAGCAGCATCAGGTTGTTCACCAGAACGCTCGCCCACTCCTTCTTCCAGGTGAACGGCAGGTCGAACGGGAAGCGGTGCTTGATCACGAACTGGTAGGCCGGGCCAATGCCCAGCAGGACCGGCGTGCTGCGATAGAAGCGGTAGCAGAAGCGCTTGAACGCCGGCAGCGCCTGGTACTCGGCCACGGTCAGCGTGTCGATGTCGCCCATCTCGCGCCGATCGAGGTTGCCCGAGGTGCCGTGGTGCACCGCGTGGGTCTTCTTCCAGTAGCCGTAGGGGAACAGCGTGATCAGCCCCAGCACGCCGCCGACCAGGTTGTTGGCGCGCGCGCTGGCGAAGAAGCTGCCGTGCCCGCAGTCGTGCTGGATGATGAAGGTACGCACGTACAGGCCAGCCGCCGGCAAGGCCAGCAACAGGGTGAAGGCGTAATGCCAATCGGCGTGGATGCTCCACGCCATCAGGGCCCAGATCGCCGCGAACAGCGGCAGCGTATTGATGAGTTGCCAGACGGCCTTGCCGAGCTGGGGTTTCGCAAACTGAGCGCAAAGCTGGCGCAAGTTGACGGACGGGGGCGACGCTTCGGCGGGGTGGCTCATCGGGGCTCCTGGAGGACAACTGTATTGTGTGGGCGCCCGGGGCAATGGGCAACTTCAAGCGCTTGATGGAAGCGCGCACCCGAGCCCCCGATGTCAGCGAAACAGGACGTAGTAAGCCGCGCTTTGCACATCTTGTCCTGATTTACTGCTATTTCGGACTTTTCCCCTGCATAAACAGGGCATGAAGCGGAAGTGGTTAGTGCCTTTGCGCAGGCAAGGACAGCCAACACCCCCCTGCTTTCGCTCCACCCCCTTGCCGGCGACCCCGGGTCGGTGGTCCCCTCCTTCCACGCGGCCGGCACGACATCCTCCTCGTCGATTCGGGCCGGTGGTTTTACGTTCAACAGCCCCCTGGCGTTGACGACCTTGGGCAGGGCAATCGACTGTTTTCGGGACAGGCGGCCCTGCCATTTTTTTCCCCGCCTTTTGCCCTGCGCATTGCGCACGCGGTGGCGCAGAATGGCGGGGTGACGGGAAAGAGGGTTGCCATGCCGCGGATTGATTTCGAGTTGGATCGGGAGTTCGTCGAACTCAACCAGCTGCTGAAGCTGGCGGGCGTCTGCGACAGCGGCGGCATGGGCAAGCAGATCGTCGCCACCGGCGAAGTGACGGTGGACGACGTCCAGGAACTGCGCAAGACCGCCAAGATCCGCGCCGGCCAGGTCGTGCGCCTGGACGACATCGAGATCCACGTCATCCCCGGCTGAGCCGGGGTGACCGCGGGCCTACTCGCCCGCGAAGCAGAAGAAGTTGAGCTTGTTGCCGTCGGGGTCGCGGAAATAGGCCGCGTAGAAGCCGCCGCCGCGCATGCCCGGCGCGCCCTCGTCGGTGGCGCCCAGCGACAGCGCCAGCGCGTGCAGGCGGTCCACTTCCGCCGGATTGGGCGCGTCCAGCGCCACCATGACGCCATTGCCCACCGTGGCGGGCTTGCCATCCCAGGGCTTGGTGACGCTGACGCCCGCGCCCTTCGGGTCGGTGACCCAGGCGACGAAGACGCCCTCGTGCTCCATGAAGCGCTTGCCGCCCATCGCGCCGAACAGCGCATCGTAGAAAGCGACGGCGCGGGGAAGATCGTTGGTGCCGAGCGTGACGTAGCCAATCATCGGGCTTCTCCGGGTGGGTTCACAGCATGGGTAGCTTCAGGCCTTGCTCGCGCGCGCAGGCCTTGGCGATTTCGTAGCCGGCGTCGGCGTGGCGCATCACGCCGGTGCCGGGGTCATTCCACAGCACGCGGCCTAGCCGGGCGGCGGCGGCGTCGGTGCCGTCGGCCACGATCACCACGCCGCTGTGCTGGCTGTAGCCCATGCCCACGCCGCCGCCGTGGTGCAGCGACACCCAGGTGGCGCCGCCGGCGACATTGAGCATGGCGTTGAGCAGCGGCCAGTCGGAGACGGCATCGCTGCCATCCATCATGGCCTCGGTTTCGCGGTTGGGGCTCGCAACCGAACCCGAGTCAAGGTGGTCGCGGCCGATCACGATCGGCGCGCTGACTTCGCCGCTCTTCACCATCTCGTTGAAGGCCAGCGCCAGGCGGTGGCGGTCGCCCAAGCCAACCCAACAGATACGCGCCGGCAGGCCCTGGAACTCGATGCGCTCGCGCGCCATGTCCAGCCAGCGGTGCAAATGCGGATTGTCGGGAATCAACTCCTTTACCTTGGCGTCGGTCTTGTAGATGTCCTCCGGGTCGCCGCTTAGCGCGACCCAGCGGAACGGCCCGACGCCGCGGCAGAACAGCGGCCGCACGTAGGCCGGCACGAAGCCCGGGAAGTCGAAGGCGTCCTTGCAGCCGACGTCGAAGGCCATCTGCCGGATGTTGTTGCCGTAGTCGAAGGTGGGGATGCCCATGTCCTCGAAATTGAGCATCGCTTCGACATGCGTGCGCATGGAGTGCTTGGCGGCGTCGATCACGCGCTGCGGGTTGTTCTTCTGCTCGCTGAACCACTCCTCCAGCGTCCAGCCGGCCGGCAGGTAGCCGTGCAGCGGGTCGTGGGCGCTGGTCTGGTCGGTGACCGCATCCGGGCGGACGCCGCGGCGCACCAGTTCGGGCAGGATCTCGGCGGCATTGCCCAGCAGCGCGATCGACTTGGCTTCGCCGGCCGCGCAGTACTTCGCGATGCGCGCGAGCGCGTCGTCAAGGTCGGTGGCCTGCTCGTCCACGTAGCGGGTGCGCAGGCGCATGTCGATGCGGCTCTGCTGGCATTCGATGTTGAGCGAACAGGCGCCGGCCAGCGACGCCGCGAGCGGCTGCGCGCCGCCCATGCCGCCCAGGCCCGCGGTCAGGATCCAGCGGCCGGACAGGTTGCCGCCGTAGTGCTGGCGGCCCATCTCCACGAAGGTCTCGTAGGTGCCCTGCACGATGCCCTGCGAGCCGATGTAGATCCAGCTGCCGGCCGTCATCTGGCCGTACATCATCAGGCCCTTGGCATCGAGCGCGTTGAAGTGTTCCCAGGTGGCCCAGTGCGGCACCAGGTTGGAGTTGGCGATCAGCACGCGCGGGGCGTCCGGGTGCGAGGGGAAGACGCCGACGGGCTTGCCGCTCTGCACCAGCAGGGTTTCGTCGTCGCCAAGCGTGCGCAGGGTTTCGAGGATCTTGTCGTAGCAGGCCCAGTCGCGGGCGGCGCGGCCGATGCCGCCGTAGACCACCAGGCCGGCCGGGTTCTCGGCGACGTCGGGGTCGAGGTTGTTCTGCAGCATCCGGTAGGCGGCTTCGGTCAGCCAGCTCCGGCAGCTGAGCTGCTTGCCGCGCGGGGCGCGGACCAGGCGGGAAGGATCGTGGCGCGGGGACGTGGGCATCGGCGGCTCCGGGAAGGCAGGCGCCGATTATAGGTTTCCGGGGCGGGCGCCGTGCGCCGGCAGGCTCAGCCGCCGACGCGCGGGCTCAGCAGGCGCAGGGCCTCGGCAGTGTCGCGACCACCGGTCTGGCGCAGTTCTTCGCCCGAGTAGGACTCGCCGATCGCATTCGTGCAGCCTTTGCTGTCGCGCCGCTTGATCCGGGTGCCGGTCTCGCGCAGGCAGTGGCGCGGCGTTTCAGGCCTCGTCTCGTCGGCAATCACGATGGCCGGTTCTTCGGCACCCGCCACCGGCTCGGACGCCTTGGCGGGCTCGGCGGCCTCGACCGGCGCCGAGGGGGCGACCGGCGCCTCGGCGGGCCGCGCCTGGACGGCGAAGGCGGACAGCGCGAACAGCAGGCCCAGGGCAACGTGTTTCATGGCGGTCTCCGGCGGGTGTCGACGCGTCCAGTCTATGCCTGCCGGCGCCGAAAAGCTGGCTCCCGCCTGACCGGCGATGTTCAGCTTCGCCAGCGCTAGGCCAGCAGCGCCGCCAGCGTGGCGCGGTAGCGCGCCGCGATGGCCTCCGCATCCCGGTGGTGGCCGTCGGCGACCAGGCGCTGGCCGGCCACGTGGGTCTCGCGCACCAGGGAGCGGTTGCCGGCGAATACGAAGCGATCGAGCAGGTCGGCCGCGGTCGCGCCGGCCAGCGCCGGCGACAGACCGTCTAGGACGACCAGGTCAGCGCCGGCGTCCGGGCCCTGCCCACAGGCGCGCAAGCCGCCAGCCAGGGCCTGGGAGTAAAGCAGCGCGCCGGTGCTCGGCTGGTTGGCGCCAACCGCGATGTTGCGCCGGCGCGTCACCAGGCGCTGGCCATACTCCAGCCAGCGCAGCTCCTCGACCGGCGATACCGACACGTGCGAATCCGAGCCGATGCCCCAGTGCCCGCCCGCATCGAGGAAGGCGCGCAGCGGGAACAGACCGTCGCCAAGGTTGGCCTCGGTGGTCGGGCAGATCGCCACCGTCGCGCCGCTGCGGGCGATGCCCTGCACTTCCCCGGCCTCGAGGTGGGTCGCGTGCACGAGGGTCCAGCGCGCATCGACCGGCACGTTCGCCAGCAACCACTCGACCGGGCGGGCGCCGCGCAGCGCCAGGCAGTCCTGCACTTCGCCCACCTGTTCGGCGACGTGGATATGGATCGGCATCGGCGCGTCGCCGATGGCCTGCAGCACGGCGGCCAGCGCGGGCGGCGGCACTGCGCGCAGGCTGTGGAAGGCGACGCCGACCTTCAGGGTGGCGGACTCCAGCGCGCGAAGCGACTGCAGCAGGGCCAGGTAAGCCTCGAGCGAATGGCCGAAGCGGCGCTGCCGCTCGCCCAGCGGGCGGCCGTCGAAGCCGCCGCTCATGTACAGCACCGGCAGCAGGGTGAGGCGGATGCCGGTGTCGCGTGCGGCGGCGATCAATGAATGCGACATCGCCGCGGGATCGGCGTAGGGCTGGCCGTCCGGCGCATGGTGCAGGTAATGGAACTCGCAGACGCTGGTGTAGCCGGCTTCCAGCATCTCCGCGTACAGCTGGGTGGCGATGGCGTACTGCGAGTCCGGGTCGACGCGCCCGGCGAAGCGGTACATCAGCTCGCGCCAGGTCCAGAAGCTGTCCTGCGGATCGCTCTGCCGCTCGGCCAGGCCGGCCATCGCGCGCTGGAACGCGTGCGAATGCAGATTGGGCAGGCCCGGCAGGCGCCAGTGGCCGTCGGGCCCGGCGGCGGTCGGGAAACTCGGGGCGGCGGCGTCGGGCATGGCCGCGAGTTTCGCATGCGGCCGCGCGGGGCGCATACAATCCCGGCCATGAATGCCCTGACCGGAACCCGGGTGCTGGAGCTGTCGCGGGTGCTCGCCGGGCCCTGGTGCGGCATGGTGCTGGCCGACCTCGGCGCCGACGTCATCAAGCTCGAATCCTTCGACGGCGACGACACCCGCGGCCTCGGCCCGCCCTTCCTCGACGGCATGTCGGCCTACTTCGCCTGCTGCAACCGCAACAAGCGCTCGCTGGCGATCGACCTGCGCGCGCCGTCGGCGCGGCCGCTGCTCGAAGCGCTGGTGCGCGAGGCCGACGTGCTGGTCGAGAACTACCGCACCGGCGGCGCCGAATCGCTGGGAGTGGGCTACGAAGCGATGGCCGCCATCAATCCGCGCCTCGTCTACTGCTCGATTTCGGGGTATGGCCGCACCGGCCCCGGCGCGAAGCTGCCCGGCTACGACTACGTGGTGCAGGCCGAGGCCGGCATGATGGCCATCACCGGCCCGGCCGACGGCGGCGCCTACAAGGCCGGCGTCGCGGTGGCCGACCTCGCCACCGGGCAGAACGCCGCCACGGCCATCCTGGCCGCGCTGCTCCAGCGGCACCGCACCGGGCGCGGCCAGCGCATCGACGTCTCGCTGTTCGACAGCCAGCTGGCGATGCTGGCGAACGTGGGCAGCAACGCGCTGTTCACGGGCGCCGATGCGCCGCGCCACGGCAACGCCCATGCCAGCATCGTGCCCTACCAGGCGTTCCGGGCCCGCGACCGCGAGTTCGTGCTGGCGGTGGCCAGCGAGAAGCTGTGGATCGAGGCCTGCCGGGCGCTGGACCGAGACGACTGGCTGCGCGATCCGCGCTACGGCAACAACGCCGCGCGCGTGCAGCATCGCCAGGCGCTTTGCGCCGACATGGCCGCTTTGTTCGCGACCGAGGATGCCGCGCACTGGTTGGAACTCTTCAGCCAGGCCGGCGTACCGGCCGCACCGATCAACACCGTGCGCCAGGCGCTGGACCATCCGGTCGCGACCGCCGGCGGGATGCGCGCGGTCATCGACGGCATCCCGATGGTGGGCAGCCCGCTGCGGCTGTCGGCCTCGCCGCCGCGGCTGGAGCGGGCACCGCCCACGCTGGGCCAGCACAGCGACGAGATCGCGCGCGAGTACGGCTTCGTGCCCGAGCTGCTGCGCCATGAGGGCGCCATCCGATGATCGGCCGCCTCGCCCCGCCCTGGGACAAGCTGCTGGTCGACGCGCGGTTGGTGACGCTGCGCGACGACCTTGGCGCGTGGGGCGCGATCGAGGACGGCGCGCTGGCCTGGAAGCACGGCCTGCTCGCCTACGCCGGCCCGCGCGCCGAGTTGCCGGGTGAACCGGCGGCGCTCGCCGCCCGCATCGAGTCCGCCGGGAACCGCTGGATCACGCCGGGCCTGGTCGACTGCCACACCCACCTCGTCTTCGCCGGCGACCGCGCGCCGGAGTTCGAGCGCCGGCTGCAGGGCGCCAGCTACGAGCAGATCGCGCGCGAGGGCGGCGGCATCGTCTCCACCGTGCGCGCCACCCGCGCCGCCTCGCGCGAACGGCTGCTGGCCGCTGCCCTGCCCCGCGCCCGCGCGCTGCGCGCCGACGGCGTGACCACGCTCGAGATCAAGTCGGGCTACGGCCTCGACTTCGACAACGAACGGAAGATGCTGCAGGTGGCACGCGACGTCGGCGACGCGCTCGGGCTCACGGTCCGCACGACGTATCTCGCCGCGCACGCGCTGCCGCCGGAGTTCGCCGGCCGCGCCGACGACTACATCACCGAAGTTTGTTCCTGGCTGCCGCGCCTGCACGCCGAGGGACTGGTCGACGCCGTGGACGCCTTCTGCGAAGGCATTGGCTTCAGCCCGTCGCAAACCCGTCGCGTGTTCGAGGCCGCGCGCGCGCTCGGGCTGCCGGTGAAGCTGCACGCCGACCAGCTCAGCGACCTCGGCGGCGCAGCGCTGGCCGCGGAGTTCGGCGGCCTCTCCGCCGACCACATCGAGTACACCGGCGATGACGCCGTGCGCGCCATGGCCGCCGCCGGCACCGTCGCGGTGCTGCTGCCCGGCGCCTTCCACGTACTGCGCGAAACGAAGCTGCCGCCCGTGGCCGCGCTGCGCGAACACGCCGTACCAATCGCCGTCGCCACCGACCTCAACCCAGGCACGTCGCCGCTGCAGTCGCTGCGCCTGGCGATGAGCCTGGCCTGCACCCACTTCCGCCTCACGCCCGAGGAGGCGCTGCGCGGCGCCACGGTCAACGCCGCGCGCGCGCTCGGCCTGCACGACCGCGGCCGCCTGCTGCCGGGGCAACGCGCCGACTTCGTGCAGTGGAACATCCAGCATCCGGCGGAACTGGCCTACTGGCTCGGCGGCGATCTCGTCCATGCCGTCCACATCGCCGGCCGGCGGGTGGGCGGCTGAAGCCCGTCGGCTACCCGTCGTCGCGGAGACGCTCTGGCCGTTGCGGAATCGCCTGGTCCGGGCCCGCCGGGACGAACTCGGCACCAAGTCGCGCCAACGCAAACCGCAGCCGGCCGTGATCCCGCGGCTCGCACGTGACGTACACGCGCCAACCCGCGAGCGCACCGAAACGCAGGGTCGCCGCCTCCTTGACCAGTGCGTCCGCCAGCACACCGGTCGCTGGCGATGCGAAGACGAACGCCGTGGGCGCCTCCCGCCATGACCGCCGTCGGCCATCGGACGCCCGCCACCCCGCCTGCCGGCTGAAGCCCAGCATTCCTCGGATCGAACGGACATCTCCCATGTAGTCGGCGTCCGGTGGCATTCGCAGCACCAGCAGCTCGTGATCCGAGGGTGGCCAGGCGGGATCGAGGCGAGCGTGGGCCTCTCGGGCGTAGGCTTGCCAAGTGCGTCGGCTGTTGACGGCCGGCGCGACCAAGGGCGCCTCGAATGCCTGGCGCTGCTCCGCTTTCATGGCAATGATCCGTCCCGCCGCGGCCTTCGCGTGGATCCAGTCCATGTCGCGCACGACCGTGGTTTTCCCGGTTGCAACATCCAGGCGAACGCGGAAATGGCGCTCGGCACGCGGAATGCCCCGCACTTCGGGCACGGCGACTTCGAGCATCACCGCGTCACCCGCGTCAGTGAATCGATGGTCCCCGCCCCACCAGATCGAACTGGACGAGCGCGGCAGGGCCTGCAAGATGTCCGACGGTAGGAAATCGTCCAGCGCCAATGACGCCACCACCGCGCCTTGCGCGCCGTACACGACCACGACATCGTCCCCGTGGCCGAGACTGTGCCAATTGTCGAACGTAACGACGAAGTCGCCGGCGTCGGCGACAATTGCACTGACGGGAGCGTGCAGGTTCACCAGAGGCCGCGCCCAGACTCGACGCCACCCGCCATCGTCCGAGCGCTGTTCAAAGGTGCCCGACGGCGCCCGTGTCTCCCCGGACAGGCTGCCGGGCTCGATGGCGAGCCTGAACCGGGCGTTCTCCGACATGTATGCCTTGGCTTCCGGCAAAGGCCATGTGTCGGCCGCCGTCGGCGCCGACCAAAGGACGAACACCAGGGCGAACCAGCATGGAAGCGATGCGCGAATCTGCATGCCGCATGATGCCGTGGTCACGGCAAACGCACCAACCCGAGACCGAACGATGCCCGGAAACGACGAAGCCCCGCCAAGGCGGGGCTTCGTGCGGTACAGCCATTGCGCGGCGAATTACTTCGCGGCGGCGGCCTTCTTGGCCGGGGCCTTCTTGGCCGGGGCCTTGGTGGCGGCGGCCTTGGCCGGGGCCTTCACCGTGGCGGCGGTCTTGCCGGCGGTCGGCTTCTTGGTGGTCTGCGGTCGCGCATTGCCGTGGCTGCCGGTGAAACGCTTGCCCTTGGCGGTCTTCTTGTCGCCCCTACCCATGGTGATTCCTTGAAAGTGGTGTCCGGTGAGGCGCGTAGCCTATCACCGCGCGCCTTCCCCACCAAGGTGGGGCGCCGGCCTCAGTGGGTGTGGCCGTAGGACAGGCGCAGGTTGACCAGGTGCGCCAGCGCGATCAGCACGCCGCCGACGGTCATCGCCGCCGCGTGCGGCAGCACCGAAGCGTGCAGCGGCGGGTAAAGCAGCGAACCCCAGATCAGGGCCAGGCCCGGCGCCACCAGCAGCCAGGCGTGGTAGGCGCGATGGTTGCGGTAGCCCAGCACCAGGCTGGTGATGGCCAGCACCGTGGCCAGCACGCTGAAGCCGATCTCCGCGCCGTGCCAGGCCACCAGGCCCAGCCCCATCGTGGGGATCAGCGCCAGCGCGATCGGGATCAGCGCGCAGTGCAGGGCGCAGATGAACGCGCCGATCGCGCCCAGGCGGTCGGCCCAGGGCGGCAGCTGCAGCTTGCGGCGTTTGACGATCGCGACCATGACGTTGGGGGGTCTTGCGCTTAAGGTGGAACAATATAACATTGCGCCCCGACCTCCCGCAACCGGACCCATTGCCCATGCCCCGCCACGCTCCGCTGACCGCCGCCATCCTGCTCGCCCTGCCCCTGTTCGCCCAGGCCGACGAGCGTGCCGACCGCCACGAGCACGACGATGCCCGCGTGCTCGATGCCGTCGAAGTCACCGCCTCGCCGCTGCGCAACGCCATCGACGACCTCTCCCGCCCCGTGGACGTGCTGCGCGGCGAGGAGCTCGACGCCCGCAAGGCCGGCAACCTCGGCGAAACCCTGGAGCGCCAGACCGGCGTGCAGTCGTCCTTCTTCGGCGCCGGCGTCGGCCGCCCGATCATCCGCGGCCAGGACGGCGCCCGGGTGCAGGTGCTCAGCAGCGGCACCGGCTCGCTCGACGTCTCCACCGTCAGCGTCGACCACGCGGTCACCATCGAGCCCTTCCTGGCCGAGCAGATCGAAGTGCTCAAGGGCCCGGCCACCCTGCTCTACGGCAGCGGCGCCATCGGCGGCGCGGTGAACGTGGTGGACGGCCGCGTGCCGACCCGCCGCGTCGGCCGCGACGTCGCCGGCCGCGCCGAGGTCCGCCACGGCAGCGCCGCCGACGAGAACACCGCGATGTTCCGCCTCGACGCCGACGCCGGCCCGTGGACCTTCCACGCCGACGGCTTCCGTCGCGAGGCGAATGATGTGCGCATCCCCGGCTTTGCCTACTCGCCGGAACTGGTGGCCGAGGAAATCGAGGAAGGCGAGTCGCCCGAGGAACTGGCCCAGGGCCGCCTGCCCAACAGCTCGCTCTCGACCCTGGGCGGCGCGGTCGGCGCCACCTGGTTCGGCGTGCGCAGCTGGCTCGGCGCCGCGGTCAGCACCTACCGCACCGACTACGGCATCCCGCCGGGCGCCCACGCCCACCACGAGGAAGGCGAGGACCATGGCGACGAGGAGGAGGAAGGCGAAGAGGTCGTCCGCCTCGACATGTTGCAGGACCGCATCGACGTGCGCGGCGGCATCCGCGGCCTCGGCCCGCTGCAGGAGCTGAACTACCGCGTCACCCGCAGCCAGTACGAGCACACCGAGTTCGAGGGCGAGGAAGTGGGCACGGTGTTCGAGAACCGCGGTACCGAGGCGCGCCTCGAGGCCGTGCAGAACGAAATCAACGGCTGGCGTGGCGCCTTCGGCCTGCAGTACGGCGACCGCGATTTCTCCGCGATCGGCGACGAGGCTTTCGTGCCGCCGTCGGTGAGTCGCGACCTGGGCTTCTTCGTAGTGCAGGAGCGCGACTTCGGCGACGTGAAGCTCGAGCTTGGCGCGCGCCACGACCGCGTCAGCATCGACCCGGCCGGCGACCTGCCCACCGTGGACCAGAACGCCACCAGCCTCGCCGTCGGCGCGCTCTGGCGCTTCAGTGAGAACATGCACCTGAGCGCCAACCTCGACCGCGCCCAGCGGGCGCCGTCGGCCGAAGAGCTGTTCTCGGACGGACCGCACATCGCCACCCAGAGCTACGAGATCGGCGACGCCGGCCTCGACACCGAGACCGCGCTCAGCGGCGAGCTGGGCCTGCACCTGCACGCCGGTCGCTTCGAGGGCAAGGTCTCGGTCTACCAGACCCGCTTCGACGACTTCATCTATCTCGCCGACACCGATCTCGAGCTCGATGAGCTGCCGGTGCGCACCTGGGTGCAGGGCGACGCCACCTTCACCGGTTGGGAAGCCGAGGGCCAGGTGGACCTGGTCGAGAACTCGACCGGCCTGTGGACGCTGCGCGTGTTTGCCGACGCGGTCGACGCCGAGCTTGACGGCGGTGGCAACCTGCCGCGCATCGCGCCGTCGCGCGTCGGCGCCGACCTGTCGTGGACCCGCGGCAACTGGCGCGCGCGCGTCGGCGCCATCCGCGTCGCCGACCAGGACGACGTGGCCGCGCTGGAATCGGCGACCGAGGGCTACACGCTGTTCGACGCCGGCGTGGCCTACCACTGGGATGTCGGCGGCGCCGGCTGGGAAGCTTTCCTGGAAGGCCGCAACCTCTCCGACGAAGACGCGCGCGCGCACACCTCCTTCCTGAAGGACGTCGCGCCGCTGGCGGGTCGCAACATCGCGGTCGGCCTGCGCGTCGACTTCTGACGTCGCGGGCGGCGGGGACTACTCGTAGTCCTCGCCGTCCTCGACGTCCACGGCCTCGGGCCGGTCCTCGGGATCCTCGGCCACGGCTTCGGCCGGCGTCGGGCCAGGCGCGGCCGCTTCCTGCACCGCCTGCTGTTCGCTGGTCTCGGTGCCGAGGTGGAAGGCGGCATAGCCCGGCAGCACGGCCTGGTTCTGCGCCATGCCGATCACGCGGCCGGGCACCGGCGCCAGGATGTAGCGCTCGACGTTGCTGACCGGGTCGATCACCTTGCCCAGCCGCTGCCCGGCCAGCACGCGCTGCCCCAGCGACACCTCGCTGATCAGCAGGCCGCCGGAGTTGGCGCGCACCCAGCGCGAGTCCAGGAAGATCGGCGCCGGCTCGGGCGCCTCGGGCGCCAACACGGGCGTTTCGCCGGGCA
>LNFM01018660.1_pt1 | contig 12393 bp, 9 predicted proteins | sample 596031 | NCBI WGS metagenome assembly LNFM01 (sample SAMN04254537, study PRJNA301005) | activated carbon metagenome | isolation source: dual media filters at the Ann Arbor, Michigan drinking water treatment plant | place: USA: Ann Arbor
GTTTCGAACATTTCCATTGGAGCCGGATCGGTCGCGGTCTGGGCCCGGCCGGCCTTGCCCCAGACGCTGGCCACTTCAGGAAAGCTTTTGATGATGCGGTTTTGCGTTTGCAACAGCTCCGCCGCCTTGGTCACAGACAGGCCAGGCAAGGTGGTTGGCATGTAGAGCAGTGTGCCCTCATTCAGATTGGGCATGAATTCGGAGCCGATGCGCGTGGCAGGAATAATCGTAAGACCGAGAATGACGCAGGCCGCCATAATTGTTGGCATCTTGGCTTTGAGGACGCCTTTGATGACCGGACGGTAAAGCCAGATCAGCGCGCGGTTCAGAGGGTTCTTATTCTCCGGGATGATGTGCCCGCGGATAAAGAGCAGCATCAGCGCAGGCACGAGCGTCACGGATAGCAGTGCGGCCGCCGCCATCGAAAAGGTCTTCGTATAGGCGAGCGGCTTGAAGAGCCTGCCCTCTTGCGCTTCGAGCGCAAAGATCGGTATGAAAGACACCGTGATCACGAGCAGGCTGAAAAACAACGCCGGACCGACCTCCTGCGCTGCCGCGATCAACGTTTCCCGGCGGTCGCTACCGGACGGCGCATGTTCTAGCCGCTTATGTGCATTCTCGACCATTACGATGGACGCGTCGACCATCGCGCCAATGGCAATAGCAATTCCGCCAAGGCTCATGATGTTCATGCCTATGCCAAGCGCATGCATGGCGATCATAGCGAGTAGAATGCCGATCGGCAAAGTGATGATGGCGACCAGGGCGCTTCTTGCGTGGAGCAGAAATACGAAGCATATCAAGGCGACGATAACGCTTTCTTCAGTCAGGGTTACGGCAAGCGTGCGGATAGCTCGGTTAATCAGATCGGACCTGTCATAGACCTCCTTGATCTCGACGCCCTCGGGAAGGCTTCCTTTGACATCGGCCAACTTTTGTTTGACGGCCGCGATCACATCGAGCGTATTGGCGCCGTAGCGCTGCAGGGCGATGCCGCTCGCAACCTCACCCTCGCCATTCAGCTCTGCAATGCCGCGCCGCTCGTCCGGTGTCAGCTCGATCCGTGCTACATCGCCGATAGTGACGGGTGTACCTCCTTCCGATTTGAGAACAACTTTCTCCAGATCCGCAGGATCGCGCAGATAGCCGCGGCCACGGATCATGAATTCGGTTTCGGAGAGCTCGATCGTCCGCCCACCTACATCCATGTTGCTGGCCCGGATGGCATTGCGCACGCTCTCAAGCGTGATGCCGAGCGTCTTCATGCGCTGCGGATCGACGACGACGGCATGCTATCTCAGCGACGCCTTCGGCCTTGGCGAGGCCAAAGCGCAACTGCCAGTCCTGCATCGAGCGCAGTTCAGCAAGATCGTGTTTCTGCGAAGTCAGCGCGTACTGATAGACCCACCCCACGCCGCTCGCGTCAGGCCCGAGCGTCGGCGTCAGCGCGGCCGGCACGCGACCAGCCGCTGCATTGAGATACTCAAGTACGCGCGAGCGCGCCCAGTAGATATCCGTGCCGTCGTCAAAAATCACATAAACGAACGAGACGCCGAAGAACGAAAAGCCACGCACAACCCGCGAGCGCGGCACGCTCAGCATCGCGCTGACGAGCGGATACGTTACCTGGTCTTCGACAACCTGCGGCGCCTGTCCCTGATATTCGGTGTACACAATGACCTGCGTATCCGAAAGATCCGGAATCGCATCGAGCGGAATGCGACTCATCGAGTAGAGCCCCGCGAGCACTGCGAAGACCGCAGCGATCAGGACGAGGACAAGGTTATTTGCGGACCACCGGATCAGGCCCGCGATCACTTCGCACTCTCCGCCGCCGTAAACCCGGCAAGCGCGGCCTTCAGATTGCTTTCGGCATCAATCAAAAAATTGCCGCGCACCACCACCTCTTCGCCGTCTTCAATGCCTTTGCGTACTTCGACAAGCCCGCGGCCCCGGTTCCCAAGCTCAAGGTCGCGGGGTTCGAACAGGCCTTCGCCCTTCGCTACAAAAGCCACACGGCGCGATCCGCTGTCGATCACGGCCGAATCGGGGATAGTGACGACCGGCGCTGCATCTTCCGCCTCAAATGCGACATCGGCATAGAGCCCTGTCCGCAGCAGGCCGTCAGGATTGGGGAGCGCGATACGGACGGGCACGGTGCGGGTCCCCAGGTTAAGCTCTGGATAGATAAGCGCCACCTTGCCTGTGCGCGGATCATTTGGAAACGCCTTCAAGGTCACGGTTGCGCTCTGGCCCTCTCGGATGAGCGCGATGTCACTTTCAGACACTTGGGCCAAAACCCAGACCGTGCTCAGGTCAGCGGTCCGAAACAGCGTGTCGCCGGACGAGAAGCGCATGCCGACCACGGCCGGCTTTTCGAGGACGGTGCCGTCGCGCGGAACGTCAAAGGTCAGCGAACGCAACGGACGCCCCGCGCGTTTGATTTCGTCAATCGCCTCGGCAGTAAAGCCGAAAAAGCGCAAATTGCGCTCCGCGCCTTCGTAGGTCGCAGACGCTCGGCTACCGCCGGTCAGCGCCGCAGTGAGATCCGCCTGCTTTTGAAGTATCTCAGATGATTCGATCCACACTCGCATCAGCTTCTGGCCCTTCGCGACGCGCTCGCCGACAGCAGGCACATAGAGCTCTTCGACGAAGCCGTTGAACTTGGCGGTTACCACGCCGATGCGCGTCTCATCCGCCACCACGCTTGCAGACGCGCGGACAGTCCGGCTCACGCTTTTCATCCGGGCCGCTTGCGTGCGGACGCCTGCCCGCTGAATTTTTTCAGGTAAAATTCGTACGCTGCCTTTCGGTCCACCCGTTTCGTCCTCGTAGATTGGGATGTAATCCATCCCCATAGAATCCTTTTTGGGCACAGTTGAGATGTCGGGCAATCCCATAGGATTACGGTAGCCGACAATCTTTCTGGCGCCTGGCGCTGTCGGGACCGTCTCCGATTTCCTTTCGACAGCCGTGAAGATGACATTCGACTGAATGGGCTTGTCGTGGCCTTTGACCTTGGCCGCGATCGTGAACGCCCATCGTCCCGCCATCACCAAATCGGTCTGATAGGCCAGCACACCAGGCTTGCCTGAAGCGACCGGTTTGAGCGGCGCGGCCATCGTGGCCATGCCGTCCGGGCCCATATCGATGCGCGATGCTTCAACAATTATATCCGCAGCGGCGGGCACAGGCGTGATGCCGACAAGTTTGAGTTCGACGCGCACGTCTTTGCCGATCGATACTTCGGCGGCAACGGCTTCGAAGCCAGGCGCTGTTTGCGCATAAGCAGGTAGGCCCGCTAATGCGGCGATGAGCGAAGCGGCCATAAGCGTGACACTTCGCAAAGATGCGTAGAATAAATTCATGATAATCCTCGAGTGGCTATTGAACGATCGAACGTCGCGACCGACGGCCTGCGGCTTTGGCCGCAAAACATCGAGCGACGCTCATCCGGCAAAGCCGGACAGGTTTTCGAGGACTAGACGATCGGAGGGCGATAGAGCGGTCCGGCTCGCGCCGCATGCAATGGCGGCGGTTCGGCAATAGCAATGACGACCGCAGGAATTACACAAACGCCGGGATTGTAAAACGCGGGTGCGATAGCCGCGCTGACATGGCAGCGGGCCGCGCAGGCGCCGTCAAACAGGCATCCGGCCTTGTCTGAGGAATTCTGCGTGTTGCAACAATCATCCTCCGCAGCCTTCATGCAATCGCTGTCCGGGACCGCCGCGGCTTTAATGGCAGACGCCTTCTCCAAAATCGGCTGCATCGCGAAGGACGGCGCGTAACCGGCGAGCGCGATGGATAGCGCGATGAATACTGTGAGAAGCCGGCGGGTCATGCATTCCATTGTAAGCGATCAGGGGTGTCCTGTCATCACCGGCGGATTGGCCCGAAACGGGAGTTTATAGCAGGTTCGTGATAAACGGGGGCACCGAGATCAGCCCGGCGTATCCGCGGATCGTTTCGCCGGCCGCTGCGGCTTCAAATTGGCCGGGTCCCGAGCTCGCGTGACAAACAAGAGAACCGCGAATAGGCCGGCGAAACCAGCTTTCCGCCTTTCTCAAAGCCAGAATACTGCGTTAGAACGCGGCCAGCGCAACTTTGCGCTGCATAACGGACATCGGTGCATAGTCCTATAGTTAATGCTAGATTATTTATAGCTCGCAAGTATCTCCGTCGAGCCATCCTTTTTGACGAGGAGCACGTCGTAAGGCTCTTTTTCGCTCCCCGCATCCATGCCGGGCGAGCCGAGCGGCATGTTCGGAACCGTAAGACCGATCGCATTAGGACGCTTTGCGAGAAGATGACGAATCTCGCGGGCCGGTACGTGCCCTTCGACGACGTAGCCCTCGATCCGGCCGGTGTGGCATGAGGTAAGGTCCACCTTCAGCCCCGCTTTCAGCTTGACTTGCATCATTGAGCCCATGTCGAGATCACGGGTCTTGACTTTAAAACCTTGCCCTTCGAGGTATTTTACCCAGCTGACACAGCAGCCGCAGCCAGAGGTCTTGAGGACCTCTATCGCCTCGCCAGCTTGAGCGGCTGACGCTAGCAGGGACATCCCAAGCGCCGCCACAATGCTTAACTTATTTCCCATTTCCGATAGGCCCTCTCACGTACTTTCTGGCCGAGATGCCAGCATCGCAGTTCCGCGCAGGCAACAGCCCCTCCCATACTGCCCATCATATGGGAGTACAACAGCGTTTGATTAAGGGGCCGGTCACAGGTATTTGCACAGGACGATAAATGAAAGTTTCCGCCTCACGGTCAGAGGCCTTGCCGAGAGCAACCTGAAGCCATGTCTTTACGCGAGCGCGTGGAGGACGGCCGCGCAAAGACCCGCTCCGATACAGGAGTCCATTGACACCGCAGCGAGGAACGATGCCGGCGCCCGTGGCGAGGCAGTCCATAACCACCGGAAGATTGAGAAACAGCGCAGGCCACTTCAACGCAAAGAGATTTCTGCGATAGCCGCAGGCGGAAGAAAGGTCGGTTCCGTCCGTGATAGGGCGCGATGAAAGTTCTGCGGCGCAGCGCGTTACCGAGTACGAAGAGGCTGGAGAGCGCCATCGCGGCAACGGTAGTCCTTTTCTCATTCCAACGGGTGGACGATTGCGCCGCGGCGAGTCTGGATAGACAGATCCTCATGCTCCAGGTCAGTCTCGAAGCTTTGCAGAATTGGGCAATGGGGGCGGTGGTCACCGTGGCAGGCGTTGACCAGCATTGTGAGCGTATGGGCCATGTCCTGAAGACCCTTGATCTTTTTTTTCAGTTCGTTGATGTGGCCCTGCGCCAAGCGCTTGACCTCGGCGCTCTTTCGGGTGTCGTTACGCCACAGGCCAAGAAGATCGCTGATCTGGGCAACTGAAAAACCTAGATCGCGCGCGCGGCGGATGAAGCGCAGCATATGGACATCGGTAAGTGAATAATCGCGGTAGCCCGAAGACTTCCGGTCAGCAGCCGGGATGAGGCCGGTCTGCTCGTAGTAACGAATCATCTTGGCCGAAACGCCCGATGATTTTGATGCCTGTCCGATGTTCATCAGTAGTCTCCCTAGATGGCGCGGAGCCGACTCCGATATAAAGTCGGCTGCCGCCGCTTGTCAGTTCGACACCTTGAACGTGCGCAACCGCAGCGCATTGCCAAGAACGAACACGCTCGACAGTGCCATGGCGCCCGCAGCAAAGACTGGCGACAGCAAGATGCCGTAGGCCGGATAGAGAAGGCCCGCCGCGACAGGGATCAGAGCCGTGTTGTAGGCAAACGCCCAGAACAGATTCTGCCGGATGTTGCCGATCGTCGCCTTTGACAGAGCGATCGCGTTCGGTACACCCTGCAGGCTGCCTGACATCAGGACCACGTCCGCCGCCTCGATTGCGATATCCGTACCTGTGCCGATGGCGAGACCCACATCCGCCTCCGCCAGTGCCGGGGCGTCGTTGATGCCGTCGCCGACGAAGGCGACCTTGCCGTACTTGGCCTTGAGGCGGCGAACCGCATCGACCTTACCGTCCGGCAGCACTTCGGCCACCACCTCGTCGATCCCCAGCCGCGCCGCGATGGCCATGGCCGTGCGGGCATTGTCGCCAGTGATCATCGCGACCTTGAGGCCGAGATCGTGCAGGGCCTTGATTGCCGCAGGCGTGGTGTCCTTGATCGGGTCGGCTACGGCGATGATAGCCGCGAGCTTGCCGTCGATCGCGGCATACAGGGGCGATTTGCCCTCGTTGCCCAGACGCTCGGCAACCGTAGAGAACGCTGCCACGTCATAGCCGAGTTCGACCATGTAGCGGTCTGCGCCGATCTCAACGCGCTTGCCGTCGATCTTGGCCTTGACGCCAAAGCCCGTCACCGATTCGAAGTCCGACACGGGCAGCAGCGAGATGCCTTCCCTGGCGGCCGCGTCCACGATCGCACTGGCAATCGGATGTTCCGACTTGGCCTCGACAGCGGCGACAAGACTTAGGACGTTTGACCGATCGAAGCCAGCAGCCAGTTTCAGATCGGTCAGGGCCGGCTTGCCCTCGGTCAGCGTACCCGTCTTGTCGAGCGCCACGACTTTGGCGTCCTTCAGTAACTGGAGCGCTTCCCCCTTACGGAAGAGCACGCCGAGTTCGGCGCCCCGGCCGGTTCCTACCATGATGGAGGTCGGCGTCGCGAGACCCATGGCGCAGGGACAGGCGATGATCAGGACGGCGACGGCATTGACCAGCGCGAAGGTCAGCGCGGGCGACGGTCCGAAGTAGAGCCAAGCCGCAAAGGTCATCGCCGCGACAATGAAGACCGCCGGTACGAACCACATGGTGACCTTGTCGACCAGTGCTTGGATCGGCAGCTTGGAGCCCTGAGCCTGTTCGACCATTCGGATGATTTGCGAAAGCACCGTATTGCCGCCGACCGCCGTCGCGCGGAACGCGAACGCGCCTTTCTGGTTGACTGTTCCGCCGACGACCTCACTACCCACCGACTTTGAAACCGGGATTGGCTCGCCGGTGATCATCGACTCGTCCACAAAGCTGATGCCTTCAACCACCTCGCCATCGACCGGCAGACGTTCGCCGGGGCGAACCTCGACGATATCGCCGGAAACGACGGAGCCGATAGGCAGATCGACCGTCTTGCCATCCTTGCGGACGCGCGCCGTCTTGGCTTGAAGGCTGGCCAGGCGCTTAATCGCTTCGGATGTCCGACCCTTGGCGCGGGCCTCAAGCAGGCGGCCGAGCAGAATAAGCGTCACGATGACCGCCGCCGCTTCATAATAAACGTTGATCGTTCCGGGCGGCAGGAAGCCGGGTGCGAAGGTCGCGACCAATGAATACCCATAGGCTGCAAGCGAACCCACAGCCACAAGCGAGTTCATGTCGGGGGCGAGACGCCAAAGCGCTGGGAGCCCCTTGTCGAAAAAACGAATGCCTGGAATGAATAGCACAAGCGTTGTCAGTGCGAACTGGATGTACCAGCTCCCCTGCATGCCAATTGTTGCCTCGATGAGGCTGTGCGCACCCGGAATGAGGTGCGATCCCATTTCGATTAGAAATACCGGCGTGGTAAGCGCCGCCGCGATGGTGAAGGCACGGGTCAGTTCGCGGCGCTCTGCTTCCTTCTTTTCGCCTCGCTCGGCGTTCTCATCCTCACCGCCGTTGCTGGCGGTCGCGCCGATCAACTTTGCTTCGTAACCGACGTTTTCGATCGCAGCAATCAGGGTCGCCGCATCGGCGGTTCCTTGGATCGTGGCGCGCTCTGTCGCCAGATTGACGACCGCTTCGGTCACACCGGGCGTCGCTTTTAGCGCACGTTCGATACGGCCGACGCAGGATGCGCAGGTCATCCCCTCGATCGATAGTTCCATGGGACCTGCAGAGCCGGCAGATGTCTCCGGCACGGAGTAACCGACATGTTCGATGGCTTCGACAAGCTTGGCCGGGGCGACGAACGATTTGGTCGTGATACTTGCGCGTTCCGTAGCCAGGTTGACCGATACGGTCTCAACCCCCGGGACGGCCTTCAGGGCTCTTTCGATACGTCCGACGCAGGACGCACAGGTCATCCCCTCGATGGGGAGCGATATCGTTCCAGTCAGGTCTGTTGCTCGAATGGGGGCATTCATAGCCTCCTCCTTTTCGTGTGAATTTCTAGTTCGAGCAGACGATGAGGCTTCCAACCATGGGAAGGTCAATAGCAAAAATTCCTTTTTTGGATCACTTGACCTTACCATGGTTGGAAGCCCCACTTAAGCGTCATGAGACCGAAACCAAGGAGAATTCTCATGAAACTTAGAATCGAGAACATGACCTGCGGCGGCTGCGCCAAATCCGTCATCAAGGCGATCCAGTCAGTCGACCCCAACGCCAATATCGAGACCAATCCGGCCACGCGCATGGTCAAGGTCGAAACGACCGCTACCTCGGCGGCCCTTCAACAGGTTCTCGAAGAAGCCGGCTATCCGGCAATCGCGAACTGAACAGGAGCGATACCGTGAACAAGCTCACACCGATCTTCATCGCAGGCGCGCTCGCCATCAGCGCGGGCCTCGCGTTCGCACAAAGCCAAATGAACAAGGACGACGCCATGCAAGGTCACAAGATGTCGGGCATGAACATGTCGGGCCACACGATGTCGGCCTCCGACAACCCGTCCACGAATCGTTACATAGTCGCAAACGACCGAATGCATAAGGACATGACGATCGACTTCACCGGCGATGCCGATATCGACTTCATGCGTGGCATGATTCCGCACCATCAGGGCGCCATCGATATGGCAAATGTTGTGCTTGAGCATGGCACGGACCCAGAGGTCCGCAAACTCGCTGAAGAGGTGATCAAGGCCCAGGAAGGGGAGATCGCCATGATGAAGAAGCGGCTCGCCGACCGCGGCAAGTAGCAAACGGAAGCAAGACATAGTTGAGCAACCTTGCCAGTTGGCCACATAGCGGGATGGATGCGTCAAGGACCTCTTCAAAAAAAACTTTCTAAGGCCCTTGACCTTCCCACCGTTGGAAACCTCACCTTCAAAATTAGCCGCCGCCGTCTCTCGCGGGCCTGGAGCACGCGCGCTAATGCGTGCGTCCATACCCGACCAAAAATTCGGCCGTACTCAACGACAACGCGCTGCCAAACTCTTGGCGGCGAAGGTAGCTAGAGGTGTTGGTGAAAACACGCGCCCTACTACTGCGAAAAAAACCACCCTCAGTATGTCGCTACCCTCAGCTTCAGTCGCTTCAAAGGGGGCCGATGCGGGCGTGATACAATGGCTTGAGGCTTCGGTTTCGGAATGATGGGCAGGTCGCCGAGCGCACGCGGCATTTTTATTCCGCCCATCACCTCCGCAACTGAAGCGGTCTCATGGATCACATCATAGTGGGATGGAAGGGCCGGCGCTTCTCCCACCGGCGCTCACCCGCCTCGGCAGTTCCCTGCCGCATGACAACTCACGGCCTCAACAGGCCGTGTTTTTTGCCGGCACCTGAGAGGCGCCTGACAATTTCGATAAACGAGATGGAATCCGAACCCTCGTATGCAACCGGATAAAGGAGATTTCCGCAACGCGCGTGCGTTGTGGCTATCGGCGGTTTCACGTGCTGCTACGCGTGGGCTGGCAGGTCAACGCCAAGCGGGCTTACCGGCTTCAAGGCAGGCTATGGGACGACCGGTGGCCGCCGGGTAAGATCGAACGACATCCGCGCGATAGACTTCGTGCATGATCAACTGGCAGCGACCGGGTGATCGTGGAGACGTTCTCTCGCTTCTCACCGGGACGGACGTGCGATTCAACTTTAAGGTGCCGACGTTGTTGAAGTGCTGGAGCGGGTGGGACGCCAGATCGGATACACGTAGACGATCCGGGTCGATCAGGGTACTGAGTTCACTTCGCGCGAACTCGACCTGTGGTATCGGAAATGCCAGGCCGCCGGCGTCCCTAGGCGGCCGCGGGCTCGGCGCGACGGATGCGGACCTTATCGATCACACGCCCGTTCATGGCGACGATTTCAAATGAGAACTCATCGGCGCTGACGGTCTCGCCCTCGGTCGGCATATGGCCGAGCTTCCAGAGAATATAGCCGGCCAGGGTCGAGTAACGATCGGCATGATCGGTCAGTTCGACATCGAGTAGATTGGACGCCTTGCGGATGTCGATGGCGCCGTCTACCAGCCAGGAACCGTCTTCGCCCTTTTCCGTGAGCAGCAGTTCCTCATCTTCGTCGGGGAATTCGCCGGCGATGGCCTCAAGAATGTCGGTCGGCGTCGCAATGCCTTCAAGCGAACCGTGCTCGTCGACCACCACAGCAAGCTGCAGCGGCGACTTCCTGAGCTGTTCCGTCAGGCGCAGCACGTTGACGCTTTCATGGACGAGCAGCGGCTGCCGCAGCGACCGCTCCAGATTGATAGCGCCGTCCTGCAGCAAATCGCGCAGCAGATCCTTTGCGAACGCCACCCCGATGAAGTCATCGAGACTGCCGCGCGCCAGCAGAAACCTTGAGTGGCCGAGATCGAGTATTTGCGCCCGCAAAACCTCCTGGCTTTCGTCCAGATCCAGCCAGTCGACCTCCGGACGCGGAGTCATGATTGAGACCACAGAACGTTCCGCCAACGTGAGGACGCCCTGAATCATCTCGCGCTCCTCCCGCGCGAAAATCTGGCCTTCCGCGGCGCGCTTGGCGATGACATAGGCGGTCTCACCGAGGCCGGCCCCGCCGCGTTGTCCACCGAGAAGGCGCAAAACGGCGTCGGCGGTGCGATCGCGCAGGTCGCCGGTGCTCAGGCTGCTCTCGCGGTTGCGGCGGCCGATCTGGTTGAACACTTCGATCAACACCGAGAAGCCGATGGCGGCATAGAGGTAGCCCTTCGGTACATCGAAGCCGAATCCTTCGACGATCAGTGAGAAGCCGATCATCATCAGGAAGCCGAGGCACAGGATGACCACGGTCGGATGCTTCGACACGAAGGCCATCAACGGCTTCGACGACACCATCATCACGATCATCGCGACGACGACGGCGATCATCATGACGGACATGTCGTCCACCATGCCGACCGCGGTGATCACGCTGTCGAGCGAGAATACGGCGTCGAGCACGACGATCTGGATCAGGACCTGCCAGAACACCGCATGGACGACTTTGGCCTCCTTGCGCGCGACATGGCCCTCGAGCCGCTCGTGCAGTTCCATCGTTCCTTTGAACAGCAGAAACAGGCCGCCGAAGATCAGGATCAGATCTCGGCCCGAAAAATTGTAACCGAAGACCGTGAAAAGCGGCTCGGTCAGCGTCACGATCCAGACGATCGAAGCCAAAAGGCCCAGGCGCATTAACAGCGCCAGTGACAGGCCGATCATGCGGGCGCGTTCGCGCTGGTGCGGTGGCAGCTTGTCGGCGAGGATTGCGATAAAGACGAGATTGTCGATGCCGAGGACGATTTCCAGGACAATCAGCGTGCCTAGGCCGGCCCAGGCGGCCGGATCGGACATCCACTCGAAACCCATCGCCTCTATATCCTCCGTAGCGCCGAGCTGCTTCTAGGAAATATTTCCGCTTCAAGCCCGCAAGGCCGCGTTCCTAACACACGGTCCGGTACAGTGGGGCAGCCTGCCGCAGGACGCATTGTCGCGGAGGTAACACGTTGTGAACTTAGTTAAATTCCCCTCGATCCACGAGACGCAGCGACTGTGCCCGTTCCTCAATGATTGCGCACATCCGGACCCAGCCTCGCCGGCTTTCATCGCCGTGGTAGGGCCGCCGTGGTGGGGTGATGGATTGCCCCACTCCTAAAGGTCAACGGCTTGCGGCTCTAGCGGCCGCAGATGGTCTCACCGGCATCGGCAACAAGAGATCCTTCGACGAGCGCCAGCAGAAGGGGTGGAAGCGCGCAAGCCGGCCCCCCCGCCGGTCGCTTGCGATGATCATTCTGGGTCTGGATTTTTTTCAAACAATAATCCGCTGCCGGCATGGGCGGCGAAGAGTTCTGCCTCCTCCTGACCGAGACGGATATCAAGGGTGCGATGGCTGAAGCGGAATCTGTTCGCTCCCCGGATAGAAGGCCTGCAGATCCTCCACGCAGACAGCGAAATGGGAGTGGTGACGGCGAGCTTCGGACTGGCCGTTGCCACGCCCGCGAGTCGGGCACCCCTCAGGACCTGATCAAGGCAGCGAAAAAAGCTCTTACGAAGCAAAAAGAGCGCGGCCGAAACCAAATCGTCTGCGGCCGGGCAATCAGTACAGAAGAATCCATTGATAACGATTCAATGCGCGCAGCGACAAGCGCCAACTTACATAATCGACACGTTTACGTGGAGCCGCATTGCCGAAAGCGGCGTTCGCCAGCGGCGAAGACACGTTCTAGCAAGTTCTCGTTTCCGGGAGTCACATGACTTTCTTGATTTCCTTGTACG
>LNFM01011092.1_pt1 | contig 12391 bp, 11 predicted proteins | sample 596031 | NCBI WGS metagenome assembly LNFM01 (sample SAMN04254537, study PRJNA301005) | activated carbon metagenome | isolation source: dual media filters at the Ann Arbor, Michigan drinking water treatment plant | place: USA: Ann Arbor
TGCGTATTCCGAGCGAATCCGATCAGCGTTCCGACGGCGAGCCGATCGCGATTCCGACCTGATGCCGATCACGATTCCAAGCTGAAGGCGATCACCGTTCCGATCTGAAGCCGATCACCTCGGCTCGCTCGAAGATGGTCCGCCCATTTCGGTAAGCGCAGCACCGGGCTAACCCACAACCAGAATCCTTCACCCTCAAGCAGGAGGATTCCGGTTGCCCCAACAGAGGTTGCCCATGACTAAATTTAAGACCATCCTGAGGCTCGCCAGCCTCGGGCTCTCCCAACGCCAGATCGCTCACAGCTGTCAGGTCGGCCAAGCCACCATCTCGGACTATCTGGCCCAAGCCAAACAAGCCCAACTCCATTGGCCAGACATCGCCGACTGGGACGAGGAACGCATCCAGCAAGCCCTCGCCCCGGCGCCCATCCCCGCCGCCGTCCGCCGCAAAACCGCCGAACCCGACTTCGCCGCCATCCGCCGCGAGTTCCAGGTTCACAAGCACGTCACCCTGCAACTCCTCTGGGAGGAATACCACCAGCAAAACCCCGACGGCTATCGATACAGCCGCTTCTGCGACCTCTACCGCGACTGGCTCCAACGCCAGGATGTCGTCCTCCGGCAGGAACATCGCGCCGGCGAAAAGCTCTTCGTCGACTATGCCGGCGACACCCTCCCCGTCACAAACCCCGCCACCGGCGAACCACAGTCCGTCGCCGTCTTTGTCGCCGTCCTCGGTGCGAGTAACTACACCTTCGCCGAAGCTACCTGGACACAGAGCCTGACTGACTGGATCGGCTCCCATCTGCGCGCCTTCGAGTTCCTCGGCGGCGTTCCCGCCATCGTCGTACCGGACAACTTAAAGGCCGGGGTAACCCGGGCCTGCCGGTACGAACCCGAACTGAACCGGACTTACGAAGAGATGGCGACGCACTATGGCGTGGCAATTATCCCCGCCCGGCGGCGAAAGCCGCGGGACAAGGCCAAAGTGGAGGCCGGCGTTCTGGTGGTCGAGCGCTGGATTATGGCGGCGCTGCGTAAGCGGCAGTTCTTCTCGCTGCGCGCGGTCAACGCGGCGATCGCGGAGCTACTAACCCGGCTCAACGACCGGCCGTTCCGCAAGGCCGACGGCACCCGCCGCAGCTGGTTTTTGGCCCTTGATCAACCGGCCCTGCGCCCGCTACCCGTCGAACGATACGAGTACGGCGACTGGGCCTCCGCCCGCGTCAACATCGACTATCACGTCGCCTTCGAAGGCCATTTCTACAGCGTGCCTTACCTGCTTGTTCAAGAGGCGGTTCAGGTTCGCGCCACGGCCTCTACTATCGAGATCTTCCACAAAGGAATCCGGGTGGCCAGCCATCCGCGCAGCCGGGCGCCGAACAAAGCGACCACAGCCGACGAGCACCGGCCGAAATCCCACCAGCGCTATCTGCAATGGACGCCCTCGCGCCTCATTGAATGGGGCCGGACGATCGGTCCGCTGACCACTGAACTCGTGGTGCGGGTGCTCGAATCCAAGCGTCATCCTGAGCAGGGATTCCGGTCCTGCCTGGGTATCATCCGGCTGGGCGAAACGTATGGCGCAGAGCGCGTGGAAGCCGCTGCCCGCCGTGCGTTGAACCACGGCATGTACTCGTCCAGGAGCTTGGCTTCAATCCTCGAAACGGGCCTCGACAGTCTGCCCGATCCACTTGCCGAACCGCCCAAGCCGCCACTCGATCACCCGAACATCCGCGGCGCCAACTACTTCGACCCACCCAGCCAGGAGGACCCGTTATGCTGAACCAACCGACGATCGACAAACTCTGCGCCATGCGCATGCGCGGCATGGCCGAAGCCCTGCAGCAGCAGATGCAGGAGCCGGATATCCATCAACTGAGCTTCGAGGAACGGCTTGGCTTGCTGATTGACCGCCAGTGGGACTGGCGGCAAAACCGGGCGCTGGAGCGCCGTCTGCAGAGCGCCCGGCTGAAGGGACAGGCGTGCGTGGAGGACATCGACTATCGCACGCCGCGAGGTCTGGACCGGGCAATGCTGCGTTCCCTGACGCACCAGTCGAACTGGGTGGCGGAGCATCAGAACCTGTTTCTGCTGGGTCCGACGGGCATCGGCAAGACATGGCTGGCGCGCGCGATTGGGCAGAAGGCCTGCCGCGACGGTTACACGGCGTTGTTTCTGAAGGCGTCGGAGTTACAGCGGGAGTTAATGATGGCGCGGGCGGACGGCAGCCATGCGAAGTATCTATCGCAGCTAAGCCGCGTGGATGTGCTGATTGTGGATGACTGGGCGATGGCGCCGTTGGGAGATGGGGAGCGGCGGGACTTTCTGGACATCTGCGATGCGCGTTACCAGGTGCGATCGACGATGTTAACGAGCCAGTTGCCGGTGTCGTCGTGGCATGGGCAGATCGGGGATCCGACGATAGCGGATTCGATTCTCGACCGGCTGGTGCATCAGGCGCACCGGATTGAGTTACAGGGGGAGAGCATGCGAAAGCGGCGGGGGACGAAGGGAGGGAAGGGGGATGGGTAAGGGGAGGGGTGGTAAAGGTTTCTACGGGGTTGAGTGGGGCAAGGGGGCGCAAGCGCTGCCCCCTCGCCCCACACCCCTACTCCCCGCTAGAAGGCAGAAGGCTTGACGATTCGTTGTCGCTTCCGCATGATGAAACAAGCCCGCGTCGCTCCGCTCCGAAAGTGATCGGCATGGCTCGGAATCGTGATCGCCTTCCGGTTGGAATGTGTGATCGGATTCGTCGGAATACGCAGCCAGGGGGCGGCCCTGAACGGAAAGCCGATCCAGGTCTCAAACGTGAGCGAGTTGCGGCAGGCTATGGTGGCCTCCGGTTTCCCTTCCGGCAAGCGCCACCAGTCTCTCGATCCCGGCCCGTTTCTGCGCATGGCTCGTGCCTGCCGGGCGTTGCGCCGGACCGGGTCCACCGCCTTGGATCTCGCCTACGTGGCCGCCGGGCGTTTCGATGCCGTTTGGGACTGGGGCCTCGAAGATTGGGACGTGGCGGCCGGGTGGCTGCTGATTCGGGAAGCAGGTGGCTGGGCGGGCGGCTGGGACGGCGGGCCTTATGGCCTCGGCCGCAAAGACCTGCTGCTGGCCAACCAGCGGCTGCCTGCCGAAGTGCTGCCCCTGCTGATCGAACCTGCGCCCTAGGCCCCTTGGGCAAACTCCCGCACCAACCCGTACAGCTCATCCCGAATCCGGCGAAACGCCCCTAGCCGATCCTCCTCGCTCCCGGTCACCGCCGCCGGATCGTCGAGCCCCCAGTGAATTCTCCGCGTCGACGCGGGAAACACGGGACACGTCTCGTTCGCGTTGTCGCACACCGTCACGACATACGCGAACTCCTGACCCAGAAACTCATCCACCGTCTTTGACCGGTGGGTTGACAAATCGATCCCCAATTCCGCCATCACCGCGATAGCCTCCGGCCGCACGAGCGTGGCGCGGGTTCCCGCGCTTAAGACGTCGAAGCGATCGCCTACCTCGTAACGAAACAGCCCCTCGCCCATCTGGCTGCGCGCCGAATTGGCCGTGCACAATACGAGAATCTTCGGTTTCATGTTGGCTTACAGCTTCTTCCGGATCTCAGTCTCGTAGTACTCGCGGAAGCGCTTCTGGATGTCATCCCGCACCGTGCGGAACACCGCCAGTTTCTCCGCGTCGGTCCCGGTGGCCTTCGCCGGGTCCGGGAAACCGATGTGCACCCGCTTGCCCACTTTGCCCGTGAAGTTGGGGCAATTCTTATCGGCGTCGTCGCAAACCGTGATCACGAAATCGAACGACTGGCCCGTGAACTGGTTCACCTTCTTCGGATACCCGCTCGAGATGTCCACGTTCAACTCCTTCATCGCCTGAATCGCGAAGGGGTTCACGCGCGGCGAAGGGTTCGTGCCCGCCGAAAATACCGCCAGCCGGTTATCCCACGACTGCAGAAAGCCGGCCGACATCTGGCTGCGCGCCGAATTGCCCGTGCACAGAATTAAGACGCGCGCCTTCGGCGGCGCTTGGGCCAAAGCGAACGACGCAACAAACAGCAAACTAATTAGAACTTTCATTTGGACTCCTGGCGGCAAATTCTAAAAACGCTCTCCGCTTCCACCACATGGGTCTTCGCACAGCATTGCGAAAACAGAAAAGCCAACAGATCTTCGAGCACCTTCGGGTTCGCCGTGTAGCGCAGAAAGGTACCCTCCCGCTGCACATGTACCAAGTCTTCGATCTTCAGCTTTTCGAGATGATGCGAAACCGTGGACGGCTGCATCCCCAGCTCACTCTGAATCTCGCCGGCCACCATCCCGCCCGGATGCGCCCGGAGCAGATGATAGATAATTCGCAGCCGCGGCTCCGTCCCCAGCGCTGCCAGAATATCGGCGAACTTCACGAAATCAACGCTGGTTTCACTTGGCGGCAACTTCGTCCCCTTGGTACTTTGATATTTCAACTATAATCGAAACAAGGCGAAAGTCAAGATGAACCTCTTTGAACGGTATCTGACGTTGTGGGTCACCCTCTGCATGGCCCTCGGCCTTGCCCTGGGCAAGCTTTGGCCCGGCTTCATGGACTCGCTCCGCCGCATGGAGATCGGCGAAGGCAGCCAGATCAACGGCCCGATCGCCCTACTCATTTGGCTCATGATCATCCCCATGATGATGAAGGTGGACTTCGCCGCCGTGCGGCGCGTCGGGCAACGCCCGCGAGGCCTCTTCATCACGCTGTTCATCAACTGGCTCGTCAAGCCTTTCTCGATGGCGCTCCTCGCCTGGCTCTTCTTTCGCTATGTCTTTGCCGCCTGGATCACCGAGGCGGAGGCTTCGCAATACATCGCAGGTTGCATCATTCTTGCCGCCGCCCCGTGCACCGCTATGGTCTTCGTCTGGAGCTATCTCACCGAGGGCGATCCGGCTTACACGCTCGTGCAAGTCTCGGTGAACTACCTCATCATGCTCGTCCTCTTCGCTCCCATCGTGCGCTTCCTCGTCAGCGGCGCCTCTTCGCTGGAGGTGCCCTTTGAGGTGTTGCTGTACTCGGTTATCGTCTTCATCGTCATTCCGCTCCTGGCCGGCACGGTCCTTCGATACGGGTTTGTCCGCCAGCGCGGCAGGGAGTGGTTCGAGCAAACTCTCATCCCCCGCTTCGCGCCCGTCAGCATGCTGGCCCTCCTCGTCACCCTCGTCCTGATCTTCGGCTTCCAGGCGGACAACATCACCAGCAAGTTCAGCCATGTGCTTTTGATCGCGGTGCCGATTCTGATTCAGGTCTATTTCAATTCTTCGCTGGCCTATGGCCTCATGCGCCTCTTCCGCGTTGAGTACAGCGTGGCCGCCCCGGGCGCCCTGATCGGCGCGAGCAACTTTTTCGAACTCGCCGTGGCCACCGCCATCGCCCTATTCGGTCCCGAGTCCGGCGCCGCTCTGGCCACCGTGGTCGGCGTGCTGATCGAAGTCCCGGTCATGCTCTCCGTCTGCGCCTTTTGCAACCGCACCCGCCACTGGTTCCCACCGCAGTAAAGTCATAAAGAGAGGAGAACCTTGGAAAAGAAGACAGTCCTGACGAAGCATGGCTTCGGTTCGCAGCATTGGGTCGGCGATGGTTTCCCGGTCCGCAACCTGTTCCCCTCGAACGGGGTCGCCGACGAGATCAATCCGTTTCTGATGCTCGACTACGCCGGCCCCACCCACTTCCCCCCCTCGGATCAACCCCGCGGCGTCGAGGAGCATCCGCATCGCGGCTTTGAAACCGTCACCATCGCTTACCAAGGCTCCGTCGACCATCGCGACTCCGCGGGCAACGCCGGCACCATCCACCCCGGCGACGTCCAGTGGATGACGGCCGCTTCCGGCGTAGTTCATGAAGAGAAGCATGGCCGCGAATTCACAGCCGCCGGCGGTACGTTTGAAATGGTCCAACTCTGGGTCAATCTCCCCGCGGCCGTAAAGATGACGCCGCCCCGCTATCAGGGCATCACCAGCGCCGAGATCCCGTCGGTCGAACTGGCCGACGGCGCGGTGGCCCGCGTCATCGCCGGCGAATTGAACGGCGCCCAAGGTCCCGCCAAGACCTTCACCCCCATCACCCTCGTCGATCTCCGTCTCGCCGCCGGAAGCCGAATGACGCTCCAACTTCCGGCTGGCCAGAACTTCGGCGTCGTCCTGCTCCGTGGCGCCGTCTCCGTGCAGGGCGAGCTCCTGCGCGGCGCAGCGCAAATCGCCCTACTCAGCCAGGCCGGGCAGACGCTCGAACTGGCCGCTGAAATCGAGTCCTTTGTGCTACTGCTCGGCGGCGAACCGATCAACGAACCCGTAGCCAGCTACGGCCCGTTCGTCATGAACACCCACGACGAAATTCGTCAGGCCGTGGCCGACTATCGGGCCGGGCGTATGGGCCGCTTAAGCTGAGCGGACGCCGATCTTCTTCAGAATCGTGATCATCGGGCACCAGTTCGAAAACGCGGACTGGAACAGGTTCAACCCAATGAAAATCGTGAAGTAGATCCAGCGCGGATCCACATAGTGGCTCAGCGCAAGGCTCACGAGAATCAGGGCCCCGGCAATCATGCGTAGGTAACGGTCAACAGTCATGGTTAGCTCCTCTTGCGGTTCTTGATCATGTAGTAAACAATGGGCACCGTCATGCGCGAAAGCGCCAGCGAGGCAATCTCACCGGCCATCAGCGCAATGGCGAGCCCTTGGAAAATCGGATCGAACAGAATCACGCTCGACCCCGCGACGACTGCCGCCGCGGTCAGCATCATCGGCCGGAACCGCACCGCCCCGGCGTCCACCACCGCATCCTGTAGCGGCATGCCTTCCTGTAAGCGCAGTTCAATGAAGTCCACCAGGATAATGGAATTCCGGACAACGATCCCCGCCCCAGCGATAAACCCAATCATGGACGTCGCACTAAAGAACGCGTTCAGCATCCCATGCGCGGGCAGGATGCCGACCAGCGAAAACGGAATCGCCGCCATGATCACCAGAGGGGTAATCAGCGACTGGAACCAGCCAACCACCAAAATGTAGATCAGAATCAGCACCGCCGCAAAGGCGATGCCCAAATCCCGGAACACTTCGTATGTAATGTGCCACTCCCCGTCCCACTTCAACGCGTACTTCGACTCGGTCGCGGGTTGCGAGGCCGTGAACTGCTCCAAGCGGTAGCCTTCCGGAATCTTTAGCGCGTCGATCTTCGGCGTGAGCGCGAGAATGGCGTACACCGGGCTCTCCATCGCCCCCGCCACGTCCGCGGTGACGTAGGTCACCGGCATCATGTTCTTGTGATACCGGCTCCGCTCGGTCACCGTCGTGTTCAAGGTCACCAGTTCGCGCAGTGAGACCGAGTTCCCGCCGCGGCCCCGGATTTTCAGATCCTGCATCCGGCCTAGATCGCTCCGCACCTCCCGAGGCAAACGTACCTCCAGCGGCACGTCCTCTTTGGCCGCATCATCGTGCAGCAGCCCGGCCGCTTCGCCGGCGCCGGCCAGCCGCAGCGTCCTGGCAATCTCGGCGGCGGTGATCCCGTGCAAGGCCGCCTTCTCCCGGTCAATCACCAGCTGGTGCTTTGGCTGCAAATCCTCGACGTACCAGTCCACGTCCACCACCCCGTCCAGCCCTTCCATCAACTGCTTCACCTGCCCGGCGATCCGCTGGCGCCCCTCTTCGGTGGGGCCATAAATCTCGGCGACCATCGTCTGCAGCACGGGCGGCCCCGGCGGCACCTCGGCCACTTTGATGTTGGCTCGATTGGCGCGGGCGATCGGCGTCAGCCGCTGCCGGATCTGCTTGGCGATGTCATGGCTCGGCAGATCGCGATGCTCCTTGCCCAGCAGGTTCACCTGAATATCGGCTACATTGGCGCCGCGCCGCAGATAGTAGTGACGCACGAGTCCATTGAAGTTGAACGGCGAGGCCGTGCCCGCGTACGTCTGCACGTTCACCACCTCCGGCTGTTCCAGCGAAGCGGAGGCCAGCAACCGCGTCACCCGCGCCGTCTCTTCAAGCGGCGTCCCCTCCGGCATATCGATGATCACCTGGAACTCGCTCTTGTTATCGAACGGCAGCATCTTCACCTTTACGAACTGGGTGTAAACCAGGCCGCACGAAACCAGCAGCGACAGCGCGACGACGCCAACAAAGCTCCAACGCAGCAGCGGCTGCTCCAGCAACGGGCGCATCACTTTCCGGTACAGCCGCGTCACGAAATCTTCCTTCTCGTCCTCTGCGTGAAGAACGTGCCCCTTCAACAGCCGCACCGCCGCCCAGGGCGTAACGAGAAACGCCACCAGCAGCGAGAACGCCATCGCCGCCGTCGCGCCAATCGGAATCGGGCGCATGTACGGCCCCATCAATCCGCTCACGAACGCCATCGGCAGAATCGCCGCGATCACGGCCAATGTCGCCAGAATCGTCGGGTTGCCGACTTCGTCTACGGCCTCGACGGCCACCTCCGCCAACGGCCGGTCATGGTTCGCTGGCATGCGCCGATGCCGCACGATGTTCTCGACAATCACAATGGCATCGTCCACCAGAATGCCAATCGAGAAAATCAACGCGAACAGCGTAATCCGGTTCAACGTATAGCCGTAGAGGTAGAACACCGTCAACGTCAAAGCCAGCGTCACCGGAATCGCCGTGAACACGATCAGCGACTCCCGAAAGCCCAGCGTGATGGCGATCAACAGGCTCACCGAGATCACCGCGATCGCCATGTGGAATAGCAACTCGTTCGATTTCTCCGCCGCCGTCTCGCCGTAGTTCCGCGTGATGGTCACCTCCACCTCCGACGGAATCACCTGGCCTCGCAATCCGTTCACCCGTTCCATCACCCCGTCGGCGACATCAATCGCATTCGCGCCCTTCCGCTTCGCCACGGTCAACGTCACTGCCGGCGCAAACGTGCCCGCCGCGCCGAACTGCACGTACTGCGACGGCTCCTCGCCCGTGTCCTCCACCCGCGCCACGTCCCGCACATAGACCGGCTTGCCCGCCGGCGCCGCCACCACGACGTTCATCACGTCCTGCGCCGTCCGCAAAAACGAACCCGTCTCCAGCAGATGCTCCCGGTCGGCCTGCGTGAACCGTCCCGCATCGAGCCGCTGATTCGAAGCGCCCAGAGTCTGCCACACGTCAAGCGGCGTCAAATTGTAAGCCGCCAGCCGCGCCGGATCCACCGTCACCCGCAACGTCCGCCGCTGGCCGCCAATCAAAGTCACCCCACTCACCGAAGGCGACTGCTTCACCACATCCGTCACTTGCGCCGCCACCCGCCGCAACTCCAAATCGTTGAAGCGTGTGCTGTGGAACGTCAACGCCAGAATCGGCACATCGTCAATCGACCGTGGCTTCACCAATGGCTGCGATGCCCCTGGCGGAATGACATCGAAGTTCGCGAACAGCTTCTGGTTCAGCTTGACGATGCTCTTCTCCTCGTCTTCGCCCACTTTGAAGCGCACAATCGCCATCGACCCGCCGGCGGACGAAGTGGAGTAAATGTACTCGACGCCCGGAATCTCCCACAGGAGCTTTTCCATCGGGCGAGTCACCCGCTCTTCCACCTCCGCCACGCCCGCCCCCGGCATCCCCACGAACACGTCGATCATCGGGACGATGATCTGCGGCTCCTCTTCCCGAGGCAGGCTGATGATCGAGAACAACCCGGTCAACAACGAGGCGCCGATAAACAGCGGGGTCAGCTTCGAATCAATGAAGGCCCCGGCAATACGGCCTGCAATTCCGGTCACGGACGCACCTCCACCGGCGCACCATCCGCCAAGCCCGCCGGCCGCTGCAGAATCAGCCGGTCCCCGGCCCGCAGCCCGGAAAGGATCTCGACTAATTCCTCTCGAACCGTACCGAGACTCACCAGCCGCGCCCGCGCCAGGCCACCCTCTTCCACCATCACCGACTGCAGTTGCCCCTGCGCCAACACGGCCGTCCGCGGCACCGCCAGCACCGGCCGCTGGCCCGTCGCAAACCGCGCCCGGCCGAACAAACCGCCCCGCAGCGCCGGATGCGCCGGCAAATCGATCTTGGCCAGAAACGCCCGCGACCCCGGATCCACCGACGGCGCAATCTCCACCACCCGGCCCGTCAAGGGCCCCTCAATGGCGTCAATCGTCACCCCAACCGCCGCCCCTTGCTTCACGGCCGACAGTCGGCTCTCCTCCACACTCGCCTCCAGCCGGTAACTCCCCACCTGCTCCAAGTCCAGCAGCGGCACGCCCGGCGATGCCAGGGCCCCTGGCTCCACCCGCCGGGCAATCACCAGTCCCGCGAACGGCGCCTTCACTTCCGAGTACCCACGCGTAATCGAAGCCTGTTCCACCGCCTGCTCCGCCTGCCGGATCTTGTCGTTAATCTGATTCCGCCGCGCCCGGGCCATCGCCAGCGCCGCCTCGTGCACCTTCACCCGCGAGGTGAACTCATCAAACTCCTGCGCCGAAAGCGAACGCTTGTCGAACAGCTCCTTCATCCGCCGTAACGTCGATTGCGCCAGCTCTAATTGCGCCTGCGCCGAGGCGATCGCGCTATCCGCTTCGGGAATCGCGCTTTTGGCTTCGTCGAGGCCGGCCTGCGCCTGCCGCTGCCCGGTTTCGAGGTCTCGCGAGTCCACGGTCACCAGCGTCTGCCCCGCGGCGACCCGGTCACCCGCCTGCACCCGCACTGCGAGCACCGTGCCCATCACGCGGCTCGACAGCGTCGTCGATGTCCGCGCCCGCACCGTGCCCACGGCCTCAAAACTGTCGGGCCACTCGGTCATCGCTAATGCGGTCACCGTCACCGGAACCTTGGCCGCCGGCGCGGGCTTGGCCGTCTCCGGCGCATGTTTGCCGCCGCACGCGCTCAGCGCCACCAGGGCCACCGGCACTAACGCAAATTTATTGAAGAACATTCGAATCTCCAGAAAGGGTGCCCGCGGCCAACTGCACCAGTACAGCCGCCAGGCGATGATCGTAGGTCGCGGCAATCCGCCGCGTGGTGGCGTCGAGCAAAGCCGTCTCGGTGCGCAGCAGATCGGTCACCGTCGCCAGGCCCGCTTCGTAGCGGTTCTTGGTGATCCGTAAACTCTCTTCCGCCTGCGCCACCGTCGCCGTCGCCACCTCGATTCGTTGCTGCGCCGCGGCAAACGCCGCCTGCGCCTGCCGCAGCTCCAGGTTCACGCCGGCTTGCGTCTCGCGTTCGTTCGCTTTGGACTTCACGAGCGCCTGAGCGGACTCATCCATCCGCGCCCGGTCTGCAAACCCGTTGAACAGGTTCCACCGCAAGCCCACGCCAAAATACCAGTTTGTTCCGCCCTGATTCACAAACCGTCCCCGGTCAGCCTCGAACGCCGCCCGCCCGGTAATCTGCGGATACAACGCCGACCGCGCTCCCGCCACCTGCGACTCCGCCAGCTCTCGCGCCAAGCCAGCCTGCCGCAACTCCGGGCGCTCCACGGTCGAACTCACCGCCGGAGCCGCCGGGGCCGCCGTCAACGGCGTCGATAGCGAAACCACCTCATCCAGCGGTTGGCCCAGCGCCTCATTCAAAGCCGCCCGTGCAATGTCCACCCCCGACTGCCGCTGAATCTGTTGCTCCCGCATCGCGGCCAAGTGCACCCGGATCGACAGCACATCCGCATCCGTTGACAACCCTGCCGACCGAACCGCCTCCACCCGCGCTAAATCCGCTTCCGCCGACTGCACCGCCTGTTGCGCCGCCTTCAGAAACTGCTCCGCCAGCGTCACCGTGTGGTACGAGCGAGCCACCTTCGCGATCAACTGCATCTTGGCGAATCGCTCCTGTTCCGCGGAAAGTTTCTCGCCCAGTTGCGCCGACTTAACCCCGGACCGCACCCCTCCAAAGTCATACAACACCTGATCCACGCTGACCACCGATTGGAAATTGTTGACGAACCCCGGCCGGTTCAGCGCGTCGATTGCGAAGTTCGCCGCCGAAAACCGCCGTTGCGTCAGCAGCGTTGAAAACGCGAACACCGGATTATTCGAAGTCTGGAACGACTCGGCGTAGTTCACTTTGGGCAGATATCCGGAACGCGCCTGCGCCGTCCTGGCCACGGCGGCGCCGGTCTGCGCCTTCGCGGCGTCCATCGATGGGTGCTGCGCCAACGCCTTTGCCACCGCCTCGGGTAGCGTCAGGTTCTCCCCGCGCAAGGGAGCGGCAATCACCCACAGGGCAAACATCGGAATGGGAAGCAGGTTTCGTGTCACGTCTCTGGGAAAGATACGTTTTTTGGTAAAACGTGACAACGGCAAATTCCGTAGCTCAGTCCGGAGCGATGCGGTATACTGGAGAGATTCGGGCCGTAGCGCAGCCTGGCTAGCGCGCTTGCTTGGGGTGCAAGAGGTCGCGAGTTCGAATCTCGCCGGCCCGACCATTTC
>LNFM01031699.1_pt1 | contig 12391 bp, 10 predicted proteins | sample 596031 | NCBI WGS metagenome assembly LNFM01 (sample SAMN04254537, study PRJNA301005) | activated carbon metagenome | isolation source: dual media filters at the Ann Arbor, Michigan drinking water treatment plant | place: USA: Ann Arbor
GTACAGAATGGAATGGCACTGGTGTTGATTCAGCAGGTAACTCACTTACCTGGACAGCTGTGTTTGTAAAAGCTGCTGATATAAAAATGGATAGCACTAAGAAAAAAGATATACCTGTTGTAGGAAAAGTAAATTATCCTTTCTTGCCTTTTGGCAATAGCCAGGATGAAATACCAAAGCAGGAAACGATGTTGATCAAAAATGCAACTGTATGGACCAGTGAGGGTGAAGGTGTGTTGCAGAATACAGATGTATTATTAAAGAATGGAAAAATTGCAGCTATCGGTAAGAATTTGAGTGACCCGGCTGCTAAAGTAATTGATGGTACCGGCAAGCATGTTTCTCCGGGAATTATTGATGAACACTCACATATTGCAGCTGCTTCTATAAATGAAGGGGCACAATCTGTAACTTCAGAAGTAAGAATTGCTGATAACCTGAATCCAGATGATATTAATATTTATCGTCAGTTAAGTGGTGGTGTTACTTCTTCTCATATACTTCATGGTTCTGCCAACGTAATTGGTGGACAAACTCAGTTGATAAAACTTCGCTGGGGTGCAAATGCAGAAGACCTGAAATTTAAGGATTGGGCGGGGCAAATAAAATTTGCATTGGGAGAAAATGTAAAACGTTCTTCTTCTACACAAGGCAACAACCGCTACCCAGATACAAGAATGGGAGTGGAACAGGTTTTAACAGATGCCTTTACCCGTGCAAAAGACTACAAGAAAAAATGGGATAGCTATAATGCTGAAAAAGATAAATTAGTTAAGGCAAAAAAACCATTGACAGGTTTGAATGCTCCCCGTCGTGACCTTGAGTTAGAAGCATTGGTGGAAATTTTAGATAAGAAAAGATTTATCACTTGTCATTCCTATGTACAAAGTGAGATCAACATGGCTATGAAAGTAGCAGAAGAAATGGAGGATATAAAGTAGCTGATAAAATGAAAGCACATGGTGCCTTTGTATCTACTTTCTCTGATTGGTGGGCTTATAAAGTAGAAGTAGAAGATGCTATACCTTATAATGCCGCTATCATGCACAAAACAGGATTAGTGGTGGCAATTAATTCTGATGATGCTGAAATGGCAAGACGGTTAAACCAGGAAGCAGCTAAAACGATGAAGTATGGAGGTGTATCTGCAGAAGAAGCATTGAAGATGGTAACACTTAATCCTGCAAAAATGTTACATGTGGATGATCGAATTGGTAGTTTGAAAGTAGGTAAAGATGCAGACGTGGTGGTTTGGTCAGATAATCCGCTTAGCATTTACGCAAAACCTTTGTACACTATTGTTGATGGAACTATTTATTTCGACAGAGTAAAGGATGAGCAAAAGCAAAAAGAAGTAGATGCAGAAAGAGCAAGACTGGTAAAAAAATTAAATGGTGAAAAAAGAAGTGGTATGCCAATGGCTCCAGCAACACCTTCTTACCAGATAATGCATTCCTGCATGGATCATGGACATAGCCATGGCTTGCTGGTAATTGATGCTGATGAATTTGAAAACCAATAAAAAAATTAGATATGCAAAAGATATTTTTTCTAACGATCATGATGGCATTGGCTGTTTCGGTTCATTCGCAATCGAATGTATTACCAGCGCCGCCGCAAAAAGGCTTGTTGTTTATTAAAAACGCAACTATCCATGTAGGCAACGGAACAGTAATTGAAAATGGAACCATCCAAATCAGAGATGGGAAAATTGAAAAAGTTGGTAAAGACATCACCATACCGCAGGATGATGTGCAGGTGGTGGATGCCAAAGGCAAACATGTTTATCCAGGTCTTATTTTACCAACCAGTACATTAGGTTTAGTTGAAACAGGTTCTATCCGTGCATCGAACGATGTTCGGGAAATTGGTGACCTGAACCCGAATATTCGTTCTATTGTAGCCTACAATACAGATTCAAAAGTTATCAATACACTTCGTTCAAATGGTATTCTTGCTGCTAATGTGGTTCCGCAAGGAAGTTTTTTGGCTGGTACATCATCCGTTGTTCAATTAGACGCTTGGAATTGGGAAGATGCTGCAGTTAAAGCAGATGGTGGAATGCATTTGTATATGCCATTGCTCATGGCTCGTCCGGGTGGAGGAAGAGGTGGATTTGGTGGCGGCGGCCCAAATGCTGGTGGTGCACAAGCAGACCCTGTAAAAGATGGGTTTGAAAAAATTGAGAACCTGAAAGCTTTTTTCCGGGAAGCAAAGGCTTATATCGCTGCTACTACCCGTGAAGAAACAAATTTGAAATATGAAGCAGTCAAAGATTTGTTAGCGAAGAAACAAAAACTATACGTGCATGCCAGCACTGCCAAACAAATGTTGGCTGCATTAGATTTTGTAAAAGAATTTGGTGTTGATATGGTAATTGTTGGTGGTAGCGAAAGCTGGCAGATAGCCAGTTTGTTGAAGCAACATAATGTGGCAGTAATTCTTCAGCAAATGCATAGCCTGCCAACCACAACTGACGATGATGTGGATCAGCCGTATAAAACAGCAGCTATATTGCAAAAAGCAGGAGTGCTGTTTGCAATTTCGGATGATGATTCACAAACCCGTGGCCGTAATCTTCCTTTTAATGCAGGAACTGCAGTTGCTTTTGGATTAACAAAAGAAGAAGCCTTAGCTGCTATCTCATTGAACTCTGCAAAAATTATGGGAGTAGCTGATAAAACTGGAAGTATTGAAGTAGGAAAAGAAGCTAATATTATTATCAGCTCTGGTGATATACTGGATATGAGTACTAGTAATGTAACTGATGCTTTTATCAAAGGACGTAAGATCAATCTGGATGACAAGCAAAAACAATTGAACGACAGGTATGAAATTAAATATGATCTGAAGAAGAAAGGGTTCTAAAAAAGTTAGAACAACAAAAAAATCCCGTCTTGCATTAAGCAGGACGGGATTTTTTTATTGCGAGCTAGTATTATTAATTATTGCGGCATTAATTCTTTACTAACCGTCATTATCCAGTCAGCCCATTTTTTTGCTTCATCTGGTGTTTTAGCTAATTTCATTCCTACTTCAGTAGATTTTGAAGACCAATCCTGCATTTTTTTAGTGAGGTCAGCTAATTTGGCAGGGTCTTTCATTCCAGCTTTGTACTCAGATATAAAGGCGGCATAGTCGTTTGCAAATTTCTGTACTTCAGGATCAGAGAAAGTTGGCACACCTGTAGATGCAGATGTAGTGGTTGTCGTAGTTGTTGGCTCAGTCGTAGTTGTTGGCTCTGTTGTTGTTGTGGTAGTTGTTTCCTCAGGCTTTTTCTCATCTTTTTTGTCTTTGCAAGATGTCATAATGCCGGCAATCGTAACTACTAAAAGTAATTTTTTCATTTTTTTTGATTTTGGTTTAATGAATAATGACAACAAACGTATTGTTTTTTTTGATATTGTGAAATAGTTAAAAAAAATGGTTGTTCACATCATCTAAAATAAAAAGGCTGCAAGTTTTTGCAGCTTTTTAAAATTTATAAGGTGTTAATACTAAGCATCTTTACCATGGCACTGTTTGTACTTCTTTCCACTTCCACATGGGCAGGCGTCATTACGGCCAATTTTGGGAGCAACTTTTATAGGCTCATGTTTTATTGCTACTTCAGGTCCGCCTGGTTCAAACTTATCTTTTTCATTAGCAGCATAATCTTGTCCTGCATTATCTACCTCATCTTTATTGGCCCGCATTTTACTCATATCCGTTTTTTGCTGACGGCCTTCTTTTAATGGAGCATTTTCCTGTTGAATAGGAATAGAGGAGTGACAAAGGAAAGAAACAATGTTCTTATTTACCTCTGTATTCATATTGCTGAACTGGTTATACGCTTCCATTTTATAAATAATAAGCGGATCTTTTTGTTCAAGGTATGCAGTTTGCACACTTTGTTTCAAATCATCCATTGCACGAAGGTGTTCTTTCCATGCATCATCGATCACAGCCAGTGTAATTGTTTTCTCTAATGAATTGGCTAACTCTGCACCATTTGAACTGAGTGTTTTATCAAGATTAGCCAACACATTTAATCCCTTACGACCATCACTAAATGGAACCACCACATTTTCTATGTGGCTGCCCTGTGTAAGACGAATGTTTTTGAATACAGGGATAGCCTGTTTTTGTAACTCTCCCTTGTGTAGATTATATTTTTCTGTTGCTTCGTTATACAATTTGTCTATTAAACTATTTACATCAGTTTTCTTGAATGTTTCTTCCTCAATCTTTGTATCTAACCCGAAGTTTACAATACAAGCCATTTTAAATCCTTCAAAATCTTCTTGTTCCCGGAATGAATCAATTAAGCTTCCGGCAACAGCAGAGAAAGAAGTATCAATATCTAATGCAAGGCGTTCGCCAAATAATGCATGGTTTCTTTTTTCATAAACAGCATTTCTCTGTTTATTCATTACATCATCATACTCCAGCAAACGCTTACGGATACCAAAGTTGTTTTCTTCAACTTTCTTTTGTGCCCGTTGGATACTGTTACTGATCATGCTGTGTTGTATCACATCGCCTTCTTTGTAACCTAATTTATCCATTAAGGAAGCAATACGTTCGCTACCGAACATACGCATCAGATCATCTTCTAATGAAACATAGAATTGAGAAGAACCGGGATCGCCCTGGCGACCGGCACGGCCACGCAACTGTCTGTCTACACGACGGCTTTCATGACGTTCTGTACCAATAATTGCTAAACCACCTGCTTCTTTTACGCCTGGCCCAAGTTTAATATCGGTACCACGACCCGCCATGTTAGTTGCAATAGTAACTGCGCCGGGCAATCCAGCCTCAGCAACTACCTGTGCTTCCCTGGCATGTTGTTTTGCATTCAATACATTGTGCGGAATTTTTTTCTGCTGCAACATTCGTCCCAACAATTCGCTTACCTCTACGGAAGTAGTACCAACAAGGCAAGGACGGCCTGCATTTCTTAATATTTCAATTTCATCAATTACGGCCTTGTATTTTTCTCTCTTTGTTTTATAAACCAGATCTTGCTTATCATTTCTTACCATTTTCAAATTGGTAGGAACATTCACAACGTCTAATTTATAAATACTCCATAACTCTGCTGCTTCAGTTTCGGCAGTACCCGTCATACCACAAAGTTTGTGATACATACGGAAATAGTTTTGTAAAGTGATAGTGGCATACGTTTGTGTAGCGGCTTCGATCTTTACATTCTCTTTTGCCTCTAATGCCTGGTGCAAACCATCGCTATAACGACGGCCTTCCATGATACGACCAGTTTGCTCATCTACAATTTTAATAGCACCGTCTATTATTACATATTCCACATCTTTTGCAAACATGGTATATGCTTTCAATAATTGCTGAACCGTATGTATGCGGTCGGCTTTCTGAGTTTCTGCTGCAGTTTTTCATCCGCACTCAATTCACTTTTTTCTACATCTGCCAGTTTTACTCCAATATCCGGAAGTACAAAGAATTCTGAATCTTCACCAGTTTTGGTAATCATATTCAGACCTTTTTCAGTCAGATCAACAGAGTTATTCTTTTCATCAATATGAAAAAGCAATTCTTCATCTACGATATGCATATTCCGCATCTGGTCTTGCAGATAATAGTTTTCTGCTTTCTGCATTTTTACACGGATACCCGGCTCACTTAAAAATTTAATTACCGGGCCATATTTTGGTAAACCACGATGTGCCCTGAATAAATACAAGCCACCTCCTTTTGCATCATCATCACCTTCGGCAAAACGTTTTTTTGCTTCGTTCAGGCAGTTACGAACAATGCGTTCTTGTTCTTGTACTAATTGTAAAATTCTGGGTTTATGAATATGGTATTGTTGGTCATCTCCTTTAGCAACAGGACCGGAAATAATTAAAGGAGTTCTCGCATCATCGATCAACACGGAGTCAACTTCATCAACCATGGCAAAATGATGTTTGCGTTGCACCATTTCATCGGGGGTGTGTACCATGTTATCACGCAGGTAATCGAACCCAAATTCATTATTGGTTCCATAAGTAATATCTGCGAGGTATGCTTTTCTTCTTTCTTCTGTATTGGGTTGATGTTTGTCAATACAATCAACCGTGATGCCCAGCCATTCAAAAATGGTTCCGTTCCATTCCTGGTCACGACGGGCCAGGTAATCATTCACTGTTACAATATGAACACCTTCGCCGGGTAATGCATTCAGGTAAGCCGGTAATGTAGATACAAGGGTTTTACCTTCTCCCGTTGCCATCTCCGCAATTTTTCCTGAGTGTAATACAGCACCGCCGATCAACTGCACATCATAGTGCACCATATTCCAGGTTACTTGCCCGCCAGCAGCAGTCCAGGTGTTTTTGAAAGTGGAAGTGGAGCCATCAATCGTTATGTAATTCTTTTTGATACTTAATTCTCTGTCCAATTCGGTGGCGCTAGAAACTATATCTGTGTTCTCTTTAAAACGACGGGAGGTTTCTTTTACTACTGCAAATGCTTCCGGGAGTAATTTTTCAAGTATTACTTCAATTTCTTTGTTGCGGTCTTTTTTTAATTTGTCTACTTCCTGGTAGATGGCATCTTTTTCCATCAGTTCATTGAAAGGAAGTGCTTCAGCCGCCGCATTTTTTTCGGCAATTCTAGCATCAATTTCAGACAGGTGTTCTTTGATACGCTGACGAAACTCCTGTGTTTTGTTACGGAGCTGGTCATTGCTGAGAGACTGATACGAAGCAAACGCTTCGTTGATTTTGCCAACATAGGGTTCAATCTTTTTTACATCTTTCTCTGACTTACTGCCGCCAAAAATTTTTGAAATAAAACCAAGCATAAAATGAGTGTTAGTGGGTATTCTTCTCTTGAAAAATTTTATAGAACTTAATGTTGTCAAAAAAAGTGCTACATGTATTATTGAGCCAATTTGACAGCATTTTTACCCCAATTATCGGGGTTGGCAAAGATAATGTAATTGAACTAGTGGGGATACCTAATGAGTATTAACCTTTTAAAAGAATTTTTATGAAAAAATACATGCTGTTTTTAGCAATTGCAACGGTGGTATTGGCAAATCATTCCAAGGCTCAAGATTATATTATAACCTGGAAAAATGATACAATTGCCTGCGAATTGCCCGGCGATGCTAAAAAAATGGGATTTAAGCCGGCCTGGAAATATGAAGACGGGCATGAGAAAATAATAACTGTTTTTAAAAACGATTCAATACGGATAGTAAATGCAGGCGAGATAAAAGGATACAGCCGCAAAGAACACGGTAAATGGCTTCTTTGCGATGGTTTTTTTGAGGCGAAACAAATTATTAATACTGCACAAAGTAAACGGACTCTTGTTGAAGAAAAAGGTTCGGATAAGAATCTGCAGTGGCATTTTCTAAACAGAATAGTGGAGGGAAAATACGCCACATTATATATTCGGTATGATTCTGATGGCCAATGTATTTTTGCTGCTTATTATATTAAGAGGCACGGAACCGAAGCAGAAAACACCGTAATACCTTTTTTTAATAAAAAGAAAATGATAGAGCTGCTAAGTGAAAGTGATATTGCCAGCGAAATGAAAGCATTTAAATATAAAAAATCAAGTAAAGGATTTGCAGAAATTGTTAATGAATATAACCGTTTGAAAGAAGCCGCTGCAAAAAAAATGTAACCATGAATGTTGAGTTCATTTATTATTTCTCAGTGTGATTTAATCTTGCTCTAATGAATTTGGCAAGTTTTAATTCTACTTTGCTATAATTTGCAGTCATGTTAAGGAAGAAATTAGAAAAGAGGCAGTACTTTTTATTTTTAACAGCTATGGTATTGGTGGCTGTAGGTTGTAGAAGTAAGGATAGGCCCGCCAGTAGTTTTAATGCTGAGGATATTTTCTTTGATTATAAAATAAGTGGCAGGGAGACCGATGACAAGCTTACCGTTTTGCTGCAGTTTAGAGAAGGGGAAGAAGATGGCAATGCAATATCCATTGCGGAATGGGGCAAAGTGACATTGGATGGAGAAGAATTGATGGGTGATAGCTCTAAAAGAACAGGTTTTTTTTATGAAACACATAGGGCAATAGGCGATTTTGCCGGGAAGCATACCATCGTTTTATCTGGTGGGGAAGAAGAGGAGTATAAAGAGGATTTCGATTTTCAACGGGTGGAGTTATTAACTGAAGTTCCGGATACATTAGCCAGGGAAGAATTGGTGTTAGAGTTTGCAGGTCTGGAGCCGGAAGATTACCTGCGGGTGTTAATCGTTGATACTTCTGTAATAAATGAAGGTATTAACCGGGTAGATACACTTCAAAATGGCAGATTAATTATAACTTCCGAAGACCTTCAAAAGCTGGAGAGCGGCCCGGTCCAGTTGCTATTTTTCCGGGAGTTGGTGATACCTACGAAAGCCAGCACTAATAAGGGTGGCAGAATATTGATTACTTATAGCCTAGGCCGGGAGTTTTTTCTGAAAGATCAGGCTGAATAGGAGAGATTTACACATCTAAGTAACAACCTTACAAAACGGGGATTATTATTTTCATTTCTCAATGGAATTTTAGCTTCTACGCCGTACTTTTGCCGCCAATTAAGCAAGCATTATGGCAGGCCAATTAAAAGAGGTAAGAAATCGCATCAAATCAGTACAAAGTACACAGCAGATCACTAAAGCCATGAAAATGGTAAGTGCGGCAAAACTACGCCGTGCCCAAGATGCAATCATCCAGATGCGTCCGTATGCGCAGAAATTGCAGGAAATGCTGAGCAATATTGTGAGCAATAGTGAAGGGGAAGCAGGAATGAGCCTGGCTGCTGAACGTCCGGTTGAAAAAGTGTTGTTTATTGTTATTACCAGTGACCGTGGATTGGCAGGAGCTTTCAATGCGAATACTATTAAACTAACCAAAGCTACTATCGCCGAAAAATATTCCGACCAATACAAAAAAGGCAATGTAACCATCTGGAATATTGGTAAAAAAGGCTACGAGCATTTTCTGAAGAACAATTATAAAGCAGACGCTACTTTCAAAGATATTTTCCTGAATCTGACTTTTGAAAATGTACAAGCCGCTTCTAAAGCAGCTATGACCGCCTTCGAGGAAAGACAATTTGATGTAGTGGAAGTGGTGTACAGCCAGTTTAAAAATGCCGCTACGCAGAAATTTGAAGTAGAACGTTTCTTACCAATTCCTAAAGTGGAGAAAAAGGTGGGAGCGACAAAAGCAGATTTTATTTACGATCCATCCAAAGAGTTGTTGATAGCGGAGTTGATGCCTAAAATTCTAAACACTCAATTATACAAAGCTGTTTTGGATTCCAACGCTTCTGAACATGGTGCAAGAATGACCGCCATGGATAAAGCCAGCGAAAATGCGAATGAAATGCTGCGCAGTCTGAAAATTTCTTACAACCGGGCAAGACAAGCTGCCATTACTACCGAATTGACGGAGATTGTGAGTGGTGCAGCGGCATTAAATGGGTAAATCCCTATCTCCGAAGGGAAAGTAGGTTCAGTATTTGTTTTTCTTTCTAACAATGACACAACACAATTGTTAATAAGTGTGTTTTCGTCTTCCTGTCAGTAATATTAATTTCGTTCAAATCGTTTTGAGATAACAACATGGAAATAACTAATCCAGTGATAAAGGATTGTCCACTCTTGAAATTACGGAGATGGTAAATAATGCCCTTGGCTATATGGATGATAAAATTTCATTAGACCAGGTGGAAGCAGCACTCGAAGGAATTACTGAGAAATATAGCGCCGATTTTTATCCGTTTGAAGTAAAGCAAAGTGGCGGTGGCTGGCAATTTTTAACCCGCAAAGAATTTCATAAAACAATTGCTCAACTAAACGGCGATAAGTTTTTAAAAAGATTGTCTGCAGCCGCATTGGAAACATTGGCCATTATTGCATACAAACAGCCGGTAACCAAAGGAGAAATTGAAGCCATCCGTGGTGTAAGCTCTGATTATGCTGTGCAAAAACTATTGGAAAAGGAATTAATTATAATTAGCGGCAGAAATGAAAAAGCAGTAGGTCAGCCATTGTTATACGCTACTTCAAAAAGCTTCATGGATTATTTCGGTATTAACTCAGCGGATGAATTGCCTAAGATAAAAGAAGTATTGGCAGAGCAATTAGTAGAGCCGACAGTAATGAAAGATGTGCATGAAGAGCATGCAAAAGCAGACGAAGCAGAGGAGAATGATACAGAGACCGAAGCATTGGTGGTTACTGATAGCGGCGAGTTGATAGTAAACAATGAACAAGGCGAAGGAGAAGAAAGTTAATTCAACATCTTTAGAATATAGTATGGTGCGGTTTTTTGCTGCACCATTTTTTTGCCCTTGCTTCAATATCTTCGCAACTATGCCAGCACAATTATCCATCGAGCAATTAATACAAGCAGCAAAAGAATTTGGAACACCTTTGTATGTCTATCATGCGGAAAAAATAAAAGAACAGTATCAAAAACTGACGGACGGATTTTCTATTCTCGACACTAAGTTTTTCTATGCCAGCAAGGCGTTGACAAACATCAGCATTCTCCGCTATATAAAGGAGATCGAGTGTAATGTGGATTGCAGTTCTATCAATGAAGTAAAACTGGCGATACATGCAGGTTTTGAACCACAATGTATTTTATATACTTCCAATGGAATTGCTTTTAGCGAAATTGAAGAAGCCGTAAAAGCGGGGGTTCATATAAATATCGACAGTCTTTCCAATTTAGAAAAATTTGGAAAAAAATATGGGCATAGTTATCCTGTTGGTATAAGAATCCGACCTAATATTATGGCAGGCGGCAACCTTAAAATTTCTACCGGTCATGAAGGAAGTAAATTTGGAATACCTGTTGAACAATTAAATAAGATCGAAGAAATAGTAAAGGAAAATAAAATTTTCATCCGCACTTTACACATACATACCGGAAGCGATATAAAAGATGCGGATGTATTTGTAAAAGGAATAGAAGTATTGTTTGAATTGATCCCGCATTTTCCGGAATTGGAAGTGATTGACCTCGGTGGTGGATTTAAAGTGCCGTATATACCCGGCGAAAAGGGAACTGATATAAACTTACTGGCACAAAAAATTAAAGAGACTTTCGATAATCATCCAATAGCTGGCGGAAAAAAATTTCAATTGTGGTTTGAGCCGGGGAAGTTTTTAGTAAGTGAATGTGGTTATTTACTGACAGAGGTTACTGTAATGAAAGAAACGGCAGCTGCAACTTTTGCAGCTGTTGACAGCGGTCTTAATCATTTAATACGTCCGATGATGTATGATGCGTATCATCACATCAATAATATTTCTAACCCTGCGGGAAAATTAAAATCATATACAGTAACCGGTAATATTTGCGAAACAGACACCTTCGCTGCTAATAGAGAAATTAATGAAATAAGAGAGGGAGATTATCTTGCTTTTCTTAACGCAGGTGCTTATGGTTTTGAAATGGCATCCAATTATAATTCAAGATTTAAACCGGCAGAAGTATTGGTGAGAGATGGTAAAGTCCGTCTTATTCGTAAAAGAGATGAGATGAATGATTTGTTGAAAAATCAGATTGAAGGAAACATTACCAACTAACTTTTGCACATACATAATGTTGAATAGAATTCATGCAGTACAAATGTGCACCTCCAATTATTCGCTATCGCTCAACTCGGGGCAAACATTAGGAAAGACGATACCTGTCCCGACACATTCGAGAGTCGCAATAAGCTTATTAAATAATTTGTATTAATTAATTACTGGCTTTACTGTAATCGTTACCGTCGTTTTTGAAGTGACAGGCAACGTTCCAAATGATGCTTCAGTATTGCCATTTGATTCGGTCGTCATTGTTTTTTCCTTCATTATGCCTGTCAATCGGTCAATGATAATTTTACCAGTTGATTTATTATTCATGGTAGTGGTTGTTTCACTGCCCATCATTTCTGCTTTACTAACGGTGAGGGAGCTGGTTGCAAAATCAACAACAATAGTGGAGTCATTAATGTCACTTATTGTGAACGCCTCATCAAACTTACCGTTTTGGTTAACATAGGAATTAGTCCATGGCTCACCTTTTCCTGTTTCCGTTTCGGGGAGTATTTTAAAGAAACTTGCTGCTCCTTTTTGTGGAGGCTGCACCAGGTCAGTTACATCTTTTAACATGGTAGTAATAATCGCCATGCGGCTATCTGTTTCTGCCAGCTGAATTTTTTCAGGAATTGCCATCATCACTTTTCCAGTTGGATCAATAACTATATCATATTTTTTATCCAGTAAATCTTTTACGGGTTTGCCAAACTGGCCATTCAGATCTTTCTCATCCTTAGAGTCTACTTTTCTTTTTTGTCCCATGCCATCAAATGAAAAGCTTATTTGATCAATTAGATGTTTAAGGGTAGTGTTGTCAGCCGTAGAAT
>LNFM01011094.1_pt1 | contig 12389 bp, 9 predicted proteins | sample 596031 | NCBI WGS metagenome assembly LNFM01 (sample SAMN04254537, study PRJNA301005) | activated carbon metagenome | isolation source: dual media filters at the Ann Arbor, Michigan drinking water treatment plant | place: USA: Ann Arbor
GGCGGGTATCGGCGTGGGCGCGTCCGGCGGCATCGCGGTGGACGATCACATGCGAACCGATACGCCCCACGTCTGGGCTGCCGGCGACTGCGTCACCACGGGTCGCGAGTTGCAGATACGTTAACTGAAATCGCCGCTGGTGGCTTCACAATGTCGCGAAGGTCCGGGGAAAGGCGAACAGTTGCCGTACAGTCTACGCTGGCTCGCTGACCGTTCTGGCCGAAGACGCCCCGGCGGGTAAGCGGCGGTTTGACGACACGTCAAGATATCGGCTATTGCTGCCGTTGGTCAGCTCCAACAGTATCGGAGGCGGACCACATTGATGCCGTTGGCTCCGGCCTCCCGATGCTTGGTTTTTGATGCCGGTCGTAGGAACGCAATTGGCCAGGAGCGTCCGGGCAGCTTCGGGCGGAGCGTGAGCGGTGAGATTTAGGGACCGCCTGATGGGCTAAGTATCTCGGAGCAACCGCACAACGTCGCATAAACTTGCCCGGTGCGACGCGGTACCGCTCACGGGGTCAACCACGGATGTGTCGATAAGAAGGTTATAGTTCGAGCCAGATGAAGCGAACGGATCGAATCCGCTCTCTCCCGTCTCCGCGCAACCCTGCCACCACCCGTGCTCTCCTACCACTACACGTGGGTCGAGGCTGGCATCCAGTCGTGCCCGGGCTCGCACGCTTCCCTTGAGGGTGTGGATCGATACCCAGTCGCCGTTCGTGATGCCACGCGTCCGCGCGGTCACCGGATTCAGGGTCACTCTTGGATGGCGGGCATGCCTACGGAGGCTGCTAAGGGCGCGGTGCTGGCTCTGGCAAAACAGCGACGGCTTCGCACATGTCAGGACGAGCGGGAAACTGGACGCAAGGTCAGGGCGTGAAACGGGACTCAGCGGAGGCTCTACGAACTCGGGCAACGGTGCATAATCGTGCTCGAGAAATGTCTGCGAATATATCTCCACTTTCCTGGAGGGTGTCGCGAACCCGCGCGATGTTCCATCGGCGAGTTTCGCAGCGTACTTCTCGTGACGGGTCTGAAGAGGCACTCGCACACCCCCCGGGTTTGCGCGCAACGTCTCCAGCCTCACACCGATCGGTGCGAGTTGATTGCGGTACGCAGCCTCGATATCGCCCTGCCAAAAGTCGGTTGAAAGGCCTAAGCGGTCGGCAAGTTGAAAAACAATTTCCGTATCCGATCGAGCTTCACCCGGTGGCGGCACGACGGCCTTGCGCAGCTGGATAAGAGACTGCGCCTCCGCGCTGATCTCGAAACCAATCTTCAGTGCCTCTCGCTCGAACGCAGAGGCGACGGGCAGCACCACATCCGCAAGTTCAGCCGTCGGGTTCATGAAGAGGTCGACATGTGCGTAGAAATCCAGCGACTTGAGCGCCTCACGCCCGAGTTGCCCGTCGGCATGAGCAAGCAGCATGTTGGCGCCAAAAGCAAGCAGAGTTCGCACGGGGTAGGGCTTCCCCTCCAGCATCGCGCGATAGAGGTCACGGGTAACGACAGATCCCCCTCGCGCGGGCCCGAGGGGGCGCTCCGCTAGGCCGATCGTCGGGAGCATCTGCCGCGCGGGCACACGGTTGTCCCCCGTGATCGATGCCGCCTTTGGTGCTGGGAACAATACGTTTCCACCGCGGCGGTCAAAACATCCTGTAAGCGCATACAGCAGGGACATTGCCCGTGCGGTCTGGGTAACATTGGCATGCTGTTCGTGACCGCTCCAAGCATAGTAGGACACCGGACGCGCCTCCCAAATCATCCGCGCCGCTTCTTCGATCTTGGCACCCGGAATCCAGCAGATGGCTCCAACGGTCTGCGGTGTGTAGCGGCGGCATAGCCGTTTATAGAGTTCAAACGCGGGATGGCATACAACGGTGCCGTCTCGCGTGGCGATGGGGTACTCGCCCTCGAGGGCAAGGTTTGTACTGACCGTTTCGTATCGACCGGCAGCCGTGTCGTACCGAACCAGCCGCCCCGACGAGTGACACCAGCCGTACAGCCTACTCTCAAGACCATTCGCCGCCACGTCGCGTTCGGTAAGCATGCGCCCGGTGTCCGATCGCACCAAGTGCGGCCCGTTGCTCCATTGGCGAATGAAGTCATGGTCGTACCAGCCGCGCTCGATCATCAGGTTCGACAGTCCAAGAGCCAGTGCCCCGTCGGTGCCCGGGCGAACCCGTAACCAGATGTCTGCTTTGCCAGCGAGGCCGATGTGTCGGGGATCGATGACGATCAACTTCATCCCTCGCTTCAACGCCGCGATGGTGGCAGTGGCGTGGGTCAATCTAGTTAAGCTGGGGTTGTATCCCCAAAGCATTAACACTCCGCTATTGGCGATATCCGGCATTGCACCTCCGCCCCCCGTACCTACACTGCCGACGCCATAGGTGTAACGTGTGGCGTGGGCGCGTCCCCAACCGCAGAGATCTATAGTGATGTTGGCATTGGGCGTGCCGAACGACCTTGCTAGCCTCTGAATGAACGCCGAGGAATCCGCAATGGCGGTGGTGGAGGGCGACGATTGGGCAAAGGCTACCGCCTGAGGGCCATGCTGTTCGGCGGTCTGCAGCATCCCGCGAGCGGTCATCGCCAGAGCCTCATCCCATCCGATACGCTGCCAACCCGGATTCGGGTCGCCCTTAGGACGGGTCCGCCGAAGCGGATATCTGAGCCGCTCCGGATGCGATACAAGCTCCGGAGCCGCGCGGCCCTTGGCGCAGATTGCCGCGCCAGTCGGGTGGGACGGATCCGGATCAAGTCGCGTGAACTTGCCATCGTCGACGGTAGCTATCGTGCCACAGCGAGCGATACATAGGCCGCAATAGCCCGGGATCCGGGAAACACTAGCTACCGATGCCATGCGTCCCTCCTTCGTCACTTTCGCCTCGAGCACACGCCAGCTCGTGCCCAACGTCCGAGTGTGATGCCGACGAAGACGTTACGCGCGTGCCTCGAAGACCAGGTTGAAGGGTGTTTCGGTCGCCCGCCGGAAGCGGGTGAAACCACCCTGCATCACGACTGAGCGTAATCGAGCCTCCCCAGCCTGGGCACCGAGGCACATGCCGACTTCCTGAGCCCGTGATGCGGGCGTGCATATGAAGGTTGATGCAGAGTAAAAAACGCGTCCGACCGGATTCAGATTCTCTTCGAGGCGATCATGCGCGAAGGGCTCGACGATCATCCACGTGCCATCGGACTTCAGACTGTTCAGGACATGACGTGATGCGCTCACAGGATCGCCCATGTCGTGCAGGCAGTCGAACACCGTCACGAGATCATAATTGTTCCCAGGAAAATCGGCAGCCGCGGCCGTCTGGAATCGGACTCGATCGGATACTCCCGCGCGCTCTGCCGCCACGCGCGCGCGTGCTATCGACGCGTCGTGATAATCAAAACCGACGAAGGTGCTCTGCGGATACGCCTGGGCCATGATTACGGTCGAAGCCCCGTGTCCGCAGCCGACATCGGCGACGCACCCTCCGGCTTTGAGTTTAGCCTCCACTGCGTCGAGCGCCGGAATCCAGTTGCTGACGAGATTTGCCGTGTAACCGGGTCGGAAAAAACGTTCGGTGCCGTGAAAGAGCGCGGGGTCGTGTTCGTGCCAGCCGAGTCCCTCGCCGCTGCGAAAGCGCTCCAGCATGTGAGGGATCGCCTTGAACTGAGCCACTGCGATCTCGAATGCGCCAGGGATGAACGCAGGACTACCTTCATCGGCCAAGGCCAGGGCTTGTTCCTCACTCAAGCTGAATTGCTGCGTAGCGGCGTCAAACTGTACGTAGCTGCTTGCTGCTTGTGCGGCCAGCCATTCGCGCACGTAGCGAGAGTCGCAACTCGTACGCTCGGCAAGGTCTTCGGCGGTCATGGGGCCGGCCGCCAGCGCCTTGTAGAGGCCGAGTTGGTCGCCGAGTACGATCGTAGCCCCATGCATTACTGCGCCGAGATCGTTCACGAAGGCGCCCATAAAGGCATTCAATTTAGACTCATCAATGGCCATAGCGGCTTCTCCTCGGAAATGCGGTCACAGATGCACACGCGGCGGCGCTTTCGGAACGGCGCTTCTTTGCGCTGTTGTAAACGGTGACATCCACGAGCGAAATACGTAGAGTTACGCATCTCTACAGCAAACCGACGCTGGGACGCGCCTAGTCGACCTGAAAGGCTACCCCCATGTTGTCAAACTCTGATCTGCGCCTGGCGATCGAAGTGGTTCGCACACTGAGCGGCGCCTGCGGGAGCCGGATCGAGTTTGCGCGCACGGGCGTCACCGCTCTATCGAAGATCGTCTCGGCAGATTTGACGCACCTGTCTCTATGCGATCTCGACACGCATCACCGGAACGTGGTGAGCAATCTGCCCGGTGCGATTGGTAACCGCGAGCTCGAGGCCTTCGACCACTACTTCGATGTTCATCCGCTCGTACGGGCCCATGGCCGCAACGCGCACGCGATCACGCAGCGGATCACCGACATCATGTCGGGGAGCGACTTCCGACGTACGCCCGTCTACAACGAGTATTACAGAGTGATCGGGATCGAACACGCCATGTCCTGTCCGTTCCATGTGGACGGCAGGTACCTTACCGGTTTTGTGCTGAATCGAAGCGGCGGACGAGGCTTCAGTTCACGGGATCGCGATCTCCTGGATCTGATACGGCCACATCTTTCGAATCTGTACCGGCTCAGCATCGCGTTCGATGCGTCAGGCACGATGCCAGCCTGCGCCACTCGGGACGGAAATCGACCACTCGCCCCGAGGACCGTACACCTGACCGATCGTGAACGGCAGGTGCTCGGCTGGCTTGCGGCAGGGAAGACCAGCCGCGACATTGGCGCCATTCTAGGCAACAGCAAACGCACGGTGGAAAAGCACCTGGAAAACATTTACGAGAAGCTGGGCGTGGAGACCCGTACCGCTGCGGTGATGCGCTGGAATTCCATCCGGCAATACTCCGCGCGTCCGCTCGCGGCGCTCGAGAGATTAGGTGAATAGCCACCTCGACTACGCCCGCTCGGCGCATCGCTGACCTACTCGCCACCATGGCTGATGGCGTTTTCATCGGACGTGTGTGCGTGTTCGATTCAGCACAATACTCCGGCACGCACTCTCTCAAAACCGCGAGTCGAATGACCGCACAGTCGGATGCCGTCCTACAGCGATGACGAAAGCAGCCATTGCCCGCCATCAGCGCGTCAGCGGCGGGTAACCGGCAGATTGCCGCCCGAGTCAGCGAAAATGACCAAGGTCCGCAATGGCCGAGCTGCTTCCGTTGACCGTCTGGCGGGTTTCAGACTGAACCGGCCGTACGAATGGCTATTGCGTCTAGGCACCGCATGTCAGCAGTTGGCCGGAGTCTGCCTTTCCGGGGTAGCGTCGAAAAGCTGACGATCGCCTATCCTCAAATTTCCACGGTCTGCTTTCGGGGAGCATGACGAACCGCAGCTCTCGGCCAAGAGCGGTCTGTGGCGATTATTCTCTAGAGCTGTCCTTCAGTCGTTTACCCGACATGAGAATGTCGCTGAAGCGGGACTTGTATGACAAAGTGCTGCGTGCGATCGAGCCGCTGTTTGTCTTCTGCGCCGCACCGCAAGGCCCAGCAGCCCCAAGCCCGCCAGCATCATCGCGCAGGTGTCCGGCTCGGGCACCGCGGTGATGTTGTCGACGCCCACGGTGGCCACGACTGCCTCGCCCGGAAATAGCGACAGCGTGCCGTGGAAGAGCCGGATCGCCACGGCGCCGGCCAATGCGTCGGCCACCTGGCTCCCGGGAGCGGCGCTCAGGACGGACGCGGTCACCGGAAAGACCACGCTGCGCCAGCCGCTGCCGCCGGGCACCAGCACCGGCACGGTGGACCAGGCCTGGTCGGTGAGCGTCGGGCTACCGGCCTCGAAGAGCAGGCGCAGTGACAGGTCGGACGGTCCGAAATTGAAGATGTCCATCGTCAGCGCGGTGATGCCCGCCGCGGTGTAGTCGCCGGCCCATTGCGCGCCGTTACGCACCGCCAGCCTGCTGGCAGGACCCCCACTGCCGAGGGCCTGCAACTGCATGTAGTGGTCGCCCGTCCCGGCGGGTCCGCCGGAGGCCATGACGGTCGGCGGCACGGGGTGGTTGGCGCCGCCGCCCCAGCTCAGCGTCGTGCCGTTCTCGAAGGTGTCGACCTGGCCTGGCGTCACGGCTTGGGCCGGCCCTGCCGACGCCAAAGTCAGCGTCAGTGCCGCCAGCCCGGCGCAGGTGATGGGTGCTCGGGTCATATGTCGATCTCCAGTCGTCGCGCCAAGCAGGCGCCGGCTGAAGCCGATGTGAACACCCCTGGCCGATGACGTCAATCCGCCAGCCATGGGGTCGCCCGCTCCAATAATCTGCCAATGCCAGAACCGACCGCCGCGAACCCGCTGCCCGACGCCGAGGCCTGGTTTGCGCACCGGGGCTGGGTACCGTTTCCATTCCAGCGCGAGGTCTCGCAGGGCAAGGTCAACGCCGAGAGCGGTGTGCTGCACGCCACCGCCGGCAAAGGCAAGACCGAACCGGGTGTGCGCCGTGCAAAGGCGGCGCTTTGCAGCGATTTAGTCACGTTCAGCGCGAACGGCCGGTGACCGGGAAATTGGAAGCCGCGATCAGCTGGGCGGCAGCCAGCCAGGAGCCGCCCTTCGTTGTCGCACGCAGGATGACATTCTGATGCCACCCCGATGGCAGACGGGCCGGCTTGTCGGCAGAGTGGAGAGGCCCGCCACTTGCAATCACTCCAGCATCCGAACGATTACTGGCCGATAGTAATTACCCCCATGGAATCAATCAGCTCCAGTCGGACAAACCTCGTCTCCCGCTACGCCATCGAATCGGTATTGACGTTGGATGCTTATGGGATCGGCGTGAACTGCTGCTTCGCAGCAATCAGCCATGCGGATTCATTCCGAATGATACAAAGATGCCCGGTCGTTCGCTGTGCCCGACGACGTTCCACGCTGATCGCGTCTGCACACGTATTGTGATTGACGTATCATGACATCGGCGTTCACTTTTTCTTCGGCAGGAGAGGAGACCCCATGAGCAAGGATGTTGCACAAAGGCTCAAGGCGGTGGATGCACTGAAGGTAACTGTCCTCGTTGACAATGTGGTCGATCCGTTGTCATCGGTACCTAATGGAGTTGTCGGCGAGCAGGCGGTACTCCAGGCCAATGGGCTGATGGTTTCTTCAGGGCACGTGCGCTGCTGTGCTAATCACGGCCTCTCACTCGTCATAACCGCACGAGTCGGGAACGATGTCCGGATACTGTTGTTCGATGCAGGCCCGGAGGCCTACACGATCGCGCGAAATGGAGATCGGCTGGGAATACCCTTTGGCGAAGTCGGTGCGATAGTCCTGTCTCACGGACATTGGGACCACGCGGGTGGCTTGCCGGAAGCTTTGCGACTAGTCGTTTCTGCGAATGGGAGAAATCCGGTTCCCTTCCATGTGAATCCCGGCATGTTCGTTACCCGTGGGATGCGTCGTCCCGACTGCAAGGTTGTTCCGGCCGAACTCGTGATGAATCCTGTTGAGCTTGAGCGGCGAGGCGCCACGATCGTCAATTCGCCGAATGCACGGCTAATCACGGAAGACATGTTCTACTTGAGCGGTGAAATACCCCGTGTGACGCCTTACGAGCGAGGTCTTCCTCCGCACATGAAGCTCTCCGCAGATGGCATGAACTGGGAGCCGGATCCCCTGATTCTCGATGAGCGGTATGTCGCGGTGCACGTTCAGGGCAAGGGAGCAATAGTGTTTACGGCCTGCTCCCACGCAGGTGTCATCAACGTTCTCACGGATGCGAGGAAGGTTCTTGGAGACGTGCCTCTTTATGCTGTGATGGGAGGCTTTCATCTTTCAGGGAGCGAGGTGGAGACGATCATTCCCGAGACGATCCGCGACCTCGGCAGTTTTGCATTGAAACGCATAATTCCTTGCCACTGCACCGGCTGGCGTGGACTCCATGCGCTGGCTCAGGTCTACAGCGAAGACGTGCTGATGCCTGCGGCCGTGGGACGGCAATTTTCCTTCTAAGTCCCCAGGACCGCGCTCAGACTTCGTGTCGAGCAGTTATTGGCAGCTTTGGGTCGGTGCCTGGCGTCAACGAATGGCCGCTGACCGGAGAATTCGGGGTCGGCCGCATCGGACTGCAGCCGGCCATTTCCAGCCGGTCGCCCCTGGAGCGCCTGCGCCCTGGAACACCGCATCATTGCTAGTGCTGCGATACACCTCGTCGAGCACCAAGTAATGCAGGGTAATGGCAAATTCACTGCCGAGCCGATCCGCTGGATCAGCGTAACCACACCCTGTTTCAGTTCGTCCCGCTAAAACAGAAAACGCGCGATGACCAGGTGCACGATACGCAGCACCGGCGTGAGCAGCCTCGCATGCGCGGAGAACAGAATTCTCAGCGGGGGTTAAAGGTAGCTACATTAGTACCTGAGACGCCGTTGATTGGGGAGCTACGCCTTAGGCTTCGTCCAGCTCTCCGACCACGCGAGGCAGCAGCTCGACGCCGGCTTGCCGAAGCGATCCTGCAGCGCGACCTTGCCCGTGGAGAACTCGCCGTTCACGGACAGCTGCGCGGAACGGGCGGGGAGGAAGGTGCTGTACACACCCATCGGGCGGTTCCCGGCCCCCGGTGGCATCGTAAGTATGAACGGCGTCATGAGGTCCCACCACGTCAGGAGGATCTCGTCCCGCGCGGACACGATGCGCTCCTCGACCGTGGAGAGCGAGTTGCCAGTGCGGCTGAAGTCGGCGTCCGTGACCGGCAGCGACTCGTCGGCAAACGGCTTGTAGAGCATGGCCTCGATCGTGCGTTGGAGGTAGCGGGCGACGCCGACGTTGTCGGCGAAGATGCGCGGCGTCTTGCCCGTCAGCGTGCTTTCGATGAACAGCACGTGTCCCTGTCCGGCGGGTGACCACAGCACGCGCCAGTGACTCGTGCGGTCGACGAAAGTCTTGCCGTCGTCGTTCGAAAGCCGGACGAAGGAATTCTCCCCGGTCATTACGACGTCGTTGGGGTCTACCAGTTGCGGTTCGGCCATGCGGTTCTCCCGATCAGGCGCGTGTCAACATTATTCTCGCCTAGCTAAGCGTTCCGGAGGGTGCGCATACAAAGAGACGGAACTCCCAAAACAAACCACTCCAAATGCGAGAACCAGAGGGGGATTCGAACTCCTATCTCTGCCTCAGCAGTATCCGACATTAGAAGACCTCGCTCCCTGCTTTATCTTAGACCAATTTTGTTTCCGACCGCATATTTCAGATTCGCTTTGTCGGCAAATGCCGTCTTCCATTCTCGAGTGGGTGCGCGCCATTTTCTTTGCCCGTTTTGTCAAAGAATTCGTCAGCCGGGTACGTCAACAGAAGGTGCTCAGCTTGCATACGGTGGCCAGCCGGGAGGGGAGAAGTGCCACAACACTGTGCGCCGATTCGCACGGTTTTCAGCCTGCATGCCGCGGAGCGCTACGGCGCGGATCAACGCAAGAAACTCGAACGGCCGGCCTCTACATTACGCGCCCCGCGACCACGAAGGTCCGCAATGCGGGAAACTAGGGCATGCTGGCGGTAGACAGGGTACGGCCAAGACCGGACCTTCGCAATGAAATGAGCGCTTGCGATGGCGCGAAGCCGCGCTGAACCCTCGTGCGGACCCATGCGGGGTGGGGGTAGCTGGCCAGCGTACAACGCGGAATTGATATAGTGCGCAGGATTCGAGAGCCCAAGGTAAGCCATGACCGACACACCCCAGCGCCCACCACTGCCCGACCGTCTGTCGGTGGACACGCGAAGCCCCCACTACGTAGCCGCCGTGTTCGAGCACGAAATCGGCATCCTCCTGAACGACAACGAACGCAAGGACGTGGAGGAGTACTGCATCAGTGAAGGGTGGGTTAAAGTGCCCGCCGGCAAGACGGTGGACCGCAAGGGCCGTCCGATGCTGATCAAGCTCAACGGCAAGGTGGAAGCCTTTTACCGGTAAGCATGGCGTCGGATCGCGAGTCGGATCTCAACGGCCGCTTGCGCCGCACCTAAGGTCGGGAACGGGTCGATCGCTCGCCTCGGCCACCGGCAGCTTCAGGGAAGGCTGAACTTTTTTGGCGCGAGCGGCGGGTATCCGGAAATCTGAGCGTCGGGCGCGTCTGACCGCGTGCGGCCATGACCGGACGTTCGCCGCCGTGTGATAGAGCTATCGGCGCGACGGTGGTGTCAGCGCGGTCAGGCACCACAGGGATTCTAAATGTCGACATGAGGATGTGAGTGGTGCCATCACAAGAGGGGTTCTTCAGTTGAAGTACGACTTGGCTTTTTGCATTGCGGCTGAGTCATTAGTTGGTGATCTGAGGACGCGTGATGTACCGGCACAGCCGTTCGAGTTTTTTGCCCCGATGCGCGGCAGTGCGCACTGCTGACTGCAAGCTGAACCCATGCACGTCGGCGCACAGTGCCGAGGTATGCCACTTATCCCGCGAATTGCAGGCGTCACCTGTCAATATCGAACGGAGGCGAGCGCGTTTTTCGAATGGAGGTCATCGTGCGCTCCGAGACTGCATTGCGAATCGCCCGCGCCGGCCTCACACACGCCGGCGACGCGTCGAGGCCAACACGAGGAATCCCAAACCCAGGAGCGCAATGGACCCAGGTTCCGGAATCGGAAGTCGCGAGATCTCATAGATGATTCCATCCGACAAGGAGGTGACGAACAAGTTGCCGTTGGGCCCAGTCTGGATGTCGGTGACGATCCCGAAGCCGGAGCCGAATCGTAGGCTGGCGCTCTCCGTGCCGTCGAACTTGTCGGTGTTGTCGGCGACGAGGTCTGCCAGGAGCGGATCAAGCGTCGTGTCGATGCCATTACGGCCGGCGTCGAGCACGAAGCGAAACAGGTAGCCGCCATCCAAGGTGGTGCGAGAGCCTCCCACGAAGAGATCGCCATCGTACTGAGTGCCCAAAGCGCTGCCATTCTGAAAGCCGATGGCAGAGGGCGCGACCGCGTACTTCCAGCTGAACGCCGGATCCTGATAGACCGCCCCCGGCAGCATGAAGAGACGTGCCAGCGCGTCGCCGGGCGTATCCGCGATGTTGCTCGGATCCCAACGGATCTGTTGCAGGCCGGCGAAGGGCGCGGTGGTCTCGATCGCCTTGAACTCCGTGATCCGCGACAACGGCCCCATGACTTGCACCCAACCGCCATTCATGCCGGGAACGATGCGGTTCAACTCGTCGAACGAATCGTCGCCATTCTCCGCCATCCAAAGCTGCCCCGATATCGGATCGAATGCCATCCCGAAGCTGTTACGGATGCCGTAGGAATAGAGCTTCTGGACGTTTGCTCCGACCTCGCCGCCGATAGCGGCGCCAGCGGCAAAGAACGGGTTGTCGGAAGGTGCCGTCCCGTTCGGATTCAGGCGCAGCACCGCGCCGGTGAAGTGGGCGTTGTCAGGCGCTGGCCCCCCGAACTGGTCGTCCGTGCCGCCCGAGGGACCGCTGGGTAGGTTCTGTAGCCAGCCGCGACGCCCGACGTCGCCAATCTCCACGTAGAGCATGCCATCGGGCCCAAAGCGAATGACACCTCCGTTGTGGTTGCCCCGCACGGGTTGACCGGCATCGATCTGCAGGGCGCGGAAGCGGGCGATGTTCTGGTCCAACACCAGCGTCGAGCCGTTCCAGGTGAACCGGTCGACGCGGTTGCCGAGAAGCGGGGTATTGGACAGGACCGTGGTATCGGCACCCGTGCTGCTCTCGGTCCAGTACACGTACACGCTCGGGTTGGTCGCAAAGTTTGGGGCAAGAGCCATTCCGAGCAAGCCGCGCTCGGAGCCGGAATTCACCGCCAGATCCAGCACGGCACCTTGCACGACGCCATTCACAACGCGCTGGATCCTCCCGGAAGCCTTCTCTGCCACCAACATGTCGTTGGCGCCAAGAAATGACACGGCTGTCGGTTGCGATAGGCCGCTCGCCACCGGGGCCACCCCCAACGTGGAATCGAGCAATAACGGCGCAGCAAACGCTGTACTTGGCACTAGTAGCGCCAGCATTACGAGGGCAGCCTGATGTGAGGAACCTGCGACCTTGGTGCGAGCTTCACTCAACATGTGTATCTCCTGGGCCTAAACCATGAGTCGGCGACGAACTAAAGGCCACTGAACGGCCGCAAAACGATTCGAGTCGGGGTTGCGACGTAGCGTGAGTCCTTTGAACAGCGGCATTAACCCACCAGCCGACTTTGGCGATAGCCAGAGCATGCAAGTCGTGAATCGAGCCGCACAATAGCGACCCTAAACTCTGGGCGCGACGGGCAATGGTTGTCGACAATTCTTACAAAACCCCCGGATCCCGGCCGCGATTAAGAACTCGCGCAAGAATTGTGCC
>LNFM01011099.1_pt1 | contig 12387 bp, 13 predicted proteins | sample 596031 | NCBI WGS metagenome assembly LNFM01 (sample SAMN04254537, study PRJNA301005) | activated carbon metagenome | isolation source: dual media filters at the Ann Arbor, Michigan drinking water treatment plant | place: USA: Ann Arbor
GCTCGGCCTGGCCGAGCGCGCGATGTATATCGCCACACCCAACCCCCGCGTCGGCTGCGTGATCGTGCGCGACGGCCGGGTGCTGGGCGAGGGCTTCACGCAGGCGCCCGGGTCCAACCACGCCGAAGTCGAGGCGCTGCTCGATGCGCGTCGCAACGGGCAGGACCTGCACGGCGCCACCGCCTATGTGACGCTCGAACCGTGCTCGCACTTCGGCCGCACGCCACCGTGCGCGACGGCGCTGATCGAGGCCCGCCTCGCACGTGTGATCGCTGCGGTCGAGGACCCCAACCCGCTGGTGGCCGGTCGGGGCCTGGAGATGCTCCGCAGCAACGGCCTGGACGTGCGCTGCGGCCTGCTGGCGGCCGAGGCGACCGAGATCAACATCGGCTTCTTCTCGCGCATGAACCGTGGCCGGCCGTGGCTGCGATTGAAGATCGCCGCCAGCCTTGACGGCAAGACCGCACTCGACAACGGCGTATCGCAGTGGATCACGTCGGACGCCGCGCGTGCCGATGGCCACGCCTGGCGTGCGCGCGCCTGTGCCGTGCTGACCGGCATCGGCACGTTGCAGGTCGACAACCCGCAACTGAACGTGCGCCTGGTGCAGACACCGCGCCAGCCAATCAAGGTGCTGGTCGATAGCCGGCTGGAGGCTGATCCGGCGGCGCGCTTCTTTGACGGCTCGCCGGTGCTGGTGGCCTGCGCGTTTGCTGACAGCGAGCGCTGCACCCGGCTGGCCGAGGTCAATGCGCAGGTGCTCGAACTGCCGAATGCCGACGGCAAGGTCGATCTGCCGTCATTGATCCGTGAACTCGGCCGCCGCGGCATCAACGAACTGCATGTGGAAGCCGGCTTCAAGCTCAACGGCTCGCTGGTGCGGGAAGGCCTGGTCGACGAACTGCTGGTCTACCTGGCGCCGATGCTGGTCGGACAGGCGCAGGGGATGGTGCATCTGCCGGCGCTGGAAGACCTGACCCAGGCGCGCCGCCTCGCGTTTCGCGAGGTGACCCAGGTGGGTGAAGACGTGCGCATCCTGGCGCGGCTGAACTGAGAAGAACGACGACATGTTTACCGGACTGGTGCAAGGCGTGGCACGCATCGAGCAGGTGGAACCGCTCGGTGCTGACGGCGGGGTGCGGCTGACCGTGAATGCGCAAGGCGTGCCGGGTTTCGTCGCCGAGGTCGGCGACAGCATCGCGCTAAATGGCGCCTGCATGACCGCCACGAGCGTGGATGGCACCCGCTTCAGCGTCGACGTCTCCGGCGAGAGCCTGTCGAAGACCGCAGGTCTGGCGGCGCCGGGCGAGGTCAACGTCGAGACCTCGATGCGCCTGGGTGACAAGCTCGGCGGCCATCTCGTCTCGGGGCACGTCGACGGCATCGGCATCGTGCAAAAGATGGCGCCGGTGGCCGAGTCGTGGGAACTGGTGGTGCGCGCGCCGCGCGCCCTGGGAAAGTACCTCGCCTACAAGGGCTCGATCACAGTGGACGGCGTGAGCCTCACGGTCAATCGGGTCGACGACGTGGTCGACGGCTGCGATTTCTCGCTCAACATCATCCCGCATACCCATGCGGTGACCACGCTGCGCAACCTGCGTGCAGGCTCCTGCGTCAATCTCGAGATCGACCTGATCGCCCGCTACGTCGAGCGCATGAACTCGGCCCCGCGCGACTGAACGATGCTGTTCGACGCGTCGCCCTGGGTGGCGCTGGCCTGCATCGGCCTGCTGCTGCTGGTCACCGGCGCCGACGCGGAGCGCCGTGGCTGGGCCATCGCCGCGGTCGCCACGCTCGCGCTCTTCCTCGGACTGCGCCTGCTGCCCACGCTGGTGCCGGGCGAGCGCGTGATCGGCAACCTGTGGGACTGGAGCGGCCCGCTGTGCGGTCTGGCCGGCGTGCTGATCATCGCCGCCGTGCTGGTGCGGCGTGGCCTGCTCGACTGGCGCGATGCCGGCATCACGCTCAGGCAGGCGCCCGGGTCGGTGCCGGTGGCGGTTGCGCTGATCGTCGCCACGCTGGGGATCAACTACGCATCGATGAGCCTGAGCACGTTCCGCCTGCCGGGCGTGCCGCTGGAAACCTGGCTGTACCAGGCCACGCTGCCGGGCCTGGTGGAGGAGACGCTGTTTCGCGGCGTGCTGCTGGCGATGGCCGATCGCGCCGTCGCACCGCGCCGGGCCAAGGTGGAGGTGGTGGGTGCCCGCATCGGCTATGGCGGGCTGGCGGTCACCTGCGCTTTCCTCGCGCTGCACGGCCTGTCGCTCGGTGCCTTGCTCGTGCTGCCGGCCGCGTTGCTGTACCTGTGGCTGCGCGCGCGCACCGGTTCGCTGCTGCTGCCGATCGTTGCGCACAACTTGTGGAACGTCAGCGTGTACGCCGCCCATCTGTAGTCCCACCGCAGCACCGACTGACTTCTCTCTCACCGAAGCGAATCATGCCCGCCCTGTTCCAGCCGCTCACGCTGCGTGACCTCACCCTCGCCAATCGCATCATGGTCGCGCCGATGTGCATGTACTCGGCGGTCGACGGCAACGCGCAGCCGTGGCATCACGCGCACCTGGGCGCGCTGGCGAACTCGGGCGCGGGGCTGCTGTGCGTGGAGGCCACGTCGGTGACGCCGGCCGGCCGCATCACGCCCGGCGACCTCGGTCTGTACAGCGACGACAACGAGGCCGCGCTCGGCGCCGTGGTGCGGATGATCCGCCACGTCTCGCCGGTCAAGCTGGCGATCCAGCTCGCGCACGCCGGCCGCAAGGCCTCCAGCCGCGCGCCGTGGGACAGTGGTCCGCAGTTGCGCGCGCACGAAGGCGGCTGGACACCGCAGGCACCCTCCACGGTGCTGTTCAAGCCAGGCGACGTCGAGCCCACGGCACTCGACGCCATCGGGCTCTTACAGCTGCGCGAGGCGTTCGCCCAAGCCGCGCGCCGCGCCGCCCGCCTGGGCTTTGACGCGGTCGAGGTCCACATGGCGCACGGCTACCTGCTGCATCAGTTCCTGTCGCCGGTCTCCAACCACCGCAGCGATGCCTATGGCGGCTCGTTCGAGGGCCGCACGCGCTTTCCGCTGGAGGTGTTCGAGGCGGTGCGCGCCGCTTTTCCGGCGCATCTGCCGGTCGGTGTGCGGGTGTCGGCCACCGACTGGCTCGAGCACTGCGCGCCGGCGGTGGACAGCTGGACGCTGCCGCAGACCATCGCGCTGGCGCAGCAGCTCAAGGCGCGCGGCTGCGACTGGATCGATGTCTCCAGTGCCGGCATCTCGCTGCAACAGCAGATCCCGCTCGGACCGGGCTACCAGGTGCACCTGGCGCAGGCGCTAAAGGAGGCCACCGGTCTCGCAACGATCGCGGTCGGCCTGATCACCGAGCCGCAGCAGGCCGAGGCGATCGTCGCCAACGGACAGGCCGACATGGTGGCGCTCGCCCGCGGTTTTCTCTACGACCCGCGCTGGGGCTGGCATGCCGCTGCCGCGCTCGCGGGTCGCGTGCACGGTCCGGTGCAGTACCTGCGCGCCTTGCCCAAGGACACGCCGCCGATCTTCGGCACGTGATGCGCGCAGGCGGCTGAGTTGCAGGCCCCGGCGGGCCGTGCGCGCCGCGCGGGGCTGTCCGCGATCAAAACCCCTCCGCCCGCGGGCGATCGAGCACGGTGACGGCGCAAGGCGGCGCGTAAACTGCCGCGTCCGTCGTTGCCGTCGCCCTGCGCGATACCGAGGTTTCCATGCTGTCTGCCGTGCCCGCGTCCATCGCTGCCGCCAAGCCGGCAACGAATGCCCCGCTCGCCGCCGAACTTGCCACCACTGCCGAACTCATCGAAGAGATCCGCCGCGGCAATATCGTGGTGCTGGTGGACGATGAAGACCGCGAAAACGAAGGCGACCTGCTGTTCGCCGCCGACTTCGTTTCGCCCGAGAAGATCAATTTCATGGCCAAGCACGCGCGCGGCCTGGTCTGCCTCACGCTCACGCAGGCCCAGGCCGATCGCCTGAACCTGCTGCCGATGACGCGCGCCAACGGCACCGTGCACCACACCAACTTCACGGTGTCGATCGAGGCGGCCGAAGGCGTGACCACCGGTATCTCCGCCGCTGATCGCGCGCGCACGATCCAGATCGCCACCCGGCCCGACGCGCGCGAGTCCGACATCGTGCAGCCCGGCCACGTGTTCCCGGTGGTGGCGCAGCCCGGCGGCGTACTGATGCGTGCCGGCCATACGGAGGCCGGTTGCGACCTCACGCAATTGGCGGGGCTGAACCCGGCCGCCGTCATCTGCGAGATCATGAACGACGACGGCACCATGGCGCGGCTGCCTGATCTCATTCCGTTCGCACGCCAGCACAACCTGAAGATCGGCACCATCGCCGACCTCATCCACTACCGCGCTGCCAACGAGTCGATGATCGAACGGGTGGGCAGCCGCAGCGTGCAGACCGCCGCTGGCGCGTTCGAACTCGTCGCCTACCGCGACAAGCCCAGTGGCAGCGCCCACCTGGCACTGGTACGCGGCACGATCGACCCGCAGCGCGAGACGCTGGTGCGGGTGCACGAGCCCACCTCGCTGCTTGACCTGATCGACACCGACGCCAGCAGCCACTCGTGGACTTTCGCGCGTGCGCTCAACGCCATCGCGCAGGCCGGCAGTGGCGTGATCGTGCTGCTCAACTGCGGCGAAAGCGCGCAACTGCTGCTCGATCGCGTGGGCGAGTTCACCGCCGGCCCGAGTACGCCACCGCCGCGCGCGGCCAAAATGGACCTGCGCACCTACGGCATCGGCGCACAGGTGCTGCGCGACCTGAACGTCGGCCAGATGAAGCTCTTGGCGCGTCCACGCAAGATGCCGTCGATGGCAGGCTTCGGGCTGCACACCACCGGTTACCTCGAAGCCTGAGCGCATCAGGCCGTGCGCGGGCCGGGCCGCCACTGAGCCCGCAGGTCGCTTGACAGCGGGGCGCTCGCCGCGCCCTGCCGCGTACACTGCCGGCATGAGCATCGATTACATCCCGCCCGATCTGGACGGCGAAGGCCTGCGTATCGGCCTCGTCCAGGCGCGTTTCAACGAGTACGCCGGCCAGGCTCTGGCCAGCGCCTGCATCGCCGAACTGGTCAGCCTCGGGGTCGACGAGGACGACATCACCCACGTCACCGTGCCCGGCGCGCTGGAAGTGCCGCTGGCGCTGGCCAAGCTGGCCCACACCGAGGACTTCGACGCACTGGTCGCCATCGGTGCCGTGGTGCGCGGCGAGACCTATCACTTCGAGGTCGTCTCCAACGAGTCGGCGGCCGGCATCCGCCGCGTGTCGCTCGACACCGGGGTCCCGATCGCCAATGCCATCCTCACCTGCGACACCGACGAGCAGGTGCGGGCGCGCGTGACTGACAAGGGCCGTGATGCTGCGCGCGTCGCGGTGGAGATGGCCAATCTGCTGTGGGCGCTCGACGAGGCCGGCGAGGTCGCCGACGTCGAAGCTGCCCTCGGGCGCGACGACGAGGCCTGACCATGTCTGGCGAGCGCACTCCGCCCGCCGGCAATGCACCGGCGGCACCGGCCGACAAGGCCGGCAAGGGCGCACGCAGCGGCAACCCGCGCAGTGCCCGGCGCCGCGCGCGCGAGGCGGCACTGCAGGGCCTGTACCAGTGGCTCGTCGGCGGGCAGGACATCGCCTCGATCGAAGGCCACCTGATGGAGCATGACGAGTACGCCGACATCGAGTCGCGCACCGACATGCCGCACTATCGCGAGGTGCTGCACGGCTGCATCGAGCAGGCTGATGTGCTGCGTGCCGGCTTTGCGCCGTTTCTCGACCGTCCGGTGCATGAACTGTCACCGATCGAACACGGCATCCTGCTGATCGGCGCCTACGAACTGCAGCACCGTGCGGAGATCCCGTACCGCGTGGTGATCAACGAGGCGGTCGAGCTGGCCAAGAGCTTCGGCGGCACCGACGGCTTCCGCTACGTCAACGGCGTGCTCGACAAGCTGGCGCAGCAATTGCGCCCGGCCGAGTCCGGGCGCGGCGCCGCCTGACCTGCCGTGCGCGGCACAGTGCTGTGCGCGCCACCGCCCGCCTGCGTCCGTTTCGCCCGTGTCCGTGGTTGCGATGAACGAATTCGAACTCATCGCCCGCTACTTCACCCGTGCGCCGGCGCCGGGCTCATTGGTGGCTGCGGGCGTGGGCGACGACTGCGCATTGCTCGACCTCGGTGAACGCCAGCTTGCCGTCACCACCGATCTGCTGCTTGAAGGACGCCACTTCGAACGCGGCGCCGATCCCGAGGCGCTCGGCCACAAGGCGCTGGCGGTGAACCTGTCGGATCTCGCCGCCGCCGGCAGCACGCCGCGCTGCTTCTTCCTGGCGCTTGCCCTGCCGACCGCCGATGCCGACTGGCTGGCGGCGTTCTCGCGAGGTCTGCTGGCCCTGGCCGACCGCCACAGCTGCACGCTGGCCGGCGGCGACACCACCCGCGCACCACTGATCGATACGCGCCCCGGCCCGCTCACCGTCTGCATCACCGCGCTCGGCGAGGTGCCGCGTGGTGCCGCCCATTCGCGCGCCGGCGCGCGCAGCGGCGACGATCTGTACGTCTCGGGCGCCCTGGGGGATGCCGCGCTCGCGCTGGCGATGCGCGCCGGCACCTGCGCGCTCGACTTTGTCGATGCCGCCGCGGTGCAGGCGCGGCTCGATCGCCCCGAGCCACGTGTGACGCTCGGCACCGCGCTGCGCGGCGTGGCCACGAGCTGCATGGATGTATCCGACGGCCTGCTCGGCGATCTGGCGCATATCTGCGCGCGCTCGCAGGTCGGTGCCGTGGTCGGTTGGCCGGCGGTGCCGCGTTCGCCGGCGCTGCAGCGCCAGCCGGTGGAGGTGCAGCAGCGCTGTGCGCTGGCCGGGGGCGACGATTACGAGCTGCTGTTCACCGCTGCGCCGGCCGCGCGCCGGCGCGTGCAGGCCGCCGCGCGCGAGGCTGGTGTCCCGGTGAGTCGCATCGGCAGCATCGTCGACGGCCGCGCGGTGCAGGTGACCGACGAGCACGGCCGGGCGCTGGCCACGCCGTACGCTGCCTACGATCACTTCGCGTCATCGTCGGCGCCCGGATGAGACGATGAGCGCTCCTGTTCAGCCGCCGCCGCCCGAGACCGCGACCGCTGCACCGGCTGCGACCGCCTCCGCGGTGCTCGATGCGCCGGGGCCGCGGCGGCCCGATCGGCGCTTCCTGTTCGCCCACCCGTGGCACTTCATCGCGCTCGGCTTCGGCAGCGGCTTGCCGCGCTTTGCGCCCGGCACCTGGGGCACGTTCGCCGCCTGGGCGCTGTTCGTGCTGCTCGATCCGGTGCTCACCGATCTCGCCTGGCTCGGCCTGATCATCGCGGGGCTGTACTTCGGGGCCTGGTCGGCGCAGCGCACCGGTGCTGCGCTCGGCCGCTCCGACTCCGGTCACATCGTGATCGACGAGATCGTCGCCTTCTGGATCGTGCTGGTGATGCTGCCCGACAACGTCGAACTGCCCGGACTGCAGCACACCATCGCCTTCGTGCTGTTCCGCTTCTTCGACATCGTCAAGCCGCCGCCGATCCGCTGGCTCGATGCGCGCATCAACAACGGCTTCGGCGTGATGGTCGACGACCTGATGGCCGCCTTCTACACACTGCTGCTGTTCGCCCTGTGGGCGCGGGTATCGGCATGAGGCCGGCATGAACGACGCCGCGCTGATCGCCCGGCTGGCCGCCGAGCTGGGCGCGGCGCTGCAGGCGCAGCTCGCCACGCTGGCCACCGCTGAGTCGTGCACTGGGGGTGGCATCGGTTACGCCGTCACCCAGGTCGCCGGGTCGAGCGCCTGGTTCGAGCGTGGCTTCATCACCTACAGCAACGAGGCCAAGGAGCAGCTGCTCGACGTGCCGTCCGCGCTCATTGCCCGGCACGGCGCGGTGAGCGAGGCCGTAGCCCGCGCGATGGCGCTCGGCGCGCTGGCACGCAGCCGGGCCCAAATCGCGGTCTCTGTGACCGGCATTGCCGGACCCGGTGGCGGTTCGCGCGTCAAGCCGGTGGGCACCGTGTGCTTCGGCTTTGCGCGCACGGCGCGCGACGACGCGCCGCACGTGACCACGCTGACGCGGCGCTTCGACGGTGACCGTGCTGCAGTGCGAACGCAATCGATCATCGCGGCGCTGCAGGGTCTGATCGATTTGCTGCAGATCAAGGGCGACGCGACCGCGTCCGGTGACTGCGCGACGCACGGGACGAATGTTGGGACGTTCGCTGCGCCGCGCCGGGCACGTCGGCCTCACCCCTACGTTGCAGCGCGCAGCACCCCCTCCCGGAGTCGTCGATGAGTACCCTGTTCGACCCCCGTTTTGTCGCTGAACGACGCATCGTCAATGGCGTCGAGATCTTTGTTCGCCACGATGTTGACGGAGCGGCCGAGCGGCCGCCGCTGCTGCTGCTGCACGGCTTTCCGCAGACGCATGCGATCTGGCATCGCGTTGCGCCTGAGCTTGCGGCGCGCTATCGGCTCGTGCTGCCCGACCTGCGCGGCTACGGTGATTCGGCCAAGCCGCCTGGCGAGGCCGACCACGCCAATTACAGCAAGCGCACGATGGCGGCCGACATGCATGCATTGATGGCGAGCCTCGGTCATGCGCGCTATCTCGTGTGTGGCCATGATCGGGGTGGCCGCGTCGCGCATCGCCTCGCGCTCGATCAGCCGCAGGCCGTGCAGCGGCTGATGGTGCTCGACATCTCGCCCACGCTCACGATGTACGAGCGCACTACGCGCGAGTTTGCGCAGGCGTACTACCACTGGTTCTTCCTGATCCAGCCTGCGCCGCTGCCGGAGCGGCTGATCGGTGCAGACCCGATCTTCTATCTCCATCGGAAGATCGGCGCCTGGGGATCGGCGGGTACGCAGTTGTTCGATCCGCGTGCGCTCGCCGAGTACGAGCGTTGCTTCAGCGACCCCGCGGCGATCCACGCGATGTGCGAGGACTACCGCGCCGCCGCCGCGATCGATCTGGAGCACGATCGCGCCGACCTCGCGCAGCGCATCGCCTGTCCGGTGCATGCGCTGTGGGGCGAACGCGGTGTCGTGCATCGACTGTTCACACCGGTGGCTGACTGGCAAGCGCGTACGCAAGCGCAGGTCACCGGGCGCGCGGTGCCGGGCGGCCACTACATCCCCGAGGAGTCGCCCGCGTGTCTCATCGATGAAATGCGCGGCTTTTTCGGTTGAGTTCGACGCTTTGCGCAGCGCGTTCCCTGCGCAAGCGCGCTCACTCATTCTTGTCGAGGTTGACCCGCACTCCCACGTTGCGGGGACGACGGCCGCTTGCATGCAAGGCATAGTGTGGCCGTCGACGTCTCGCGCCTTCCTCTCGACCCATGCTGATGTTCCGCTCCACTCATGCATCCGTGATCGCACCGCCACTGCGGCTCGGTCTGGTGTTCTTTGAGGAGCAGGATGCGCGCGCCGTGCACGCGATCATCAACTGGCTCTCGTGCGAGCAGCTGCCCTGGCAAGTGGTCGACGAGCGGCCGTTTCATGCGCTGCTCTTGGCACGGGGGCCGCGCGCCGAAGACGCGCACAACATGGCGGTGCTGCGTCTGACCGCCGATGCCGAGCGCCATGCGGTGAGTCGCTACGGCGACGCCATGCCGGCAATGGCGCTGCGCAAACCGCTGCAACCGATGCAACTGCGCGTGGTGCTTGAAATGGCGGCCGCCAGCCTGATCCCAGAGCACGTGGCGGCCGCATCACCGCATACGCGGCCGTACGAAGGCGCCACCACCGGGCTGCCGCGTCGGCCAGCGACGTTGCTCTAGTGCCTGCCCTCGCCTGGCGCGAGGGGTCTCCCTGAATCTTGTGCCGTGATCCGCGCTGCGGATCTCACGCCATGTGTGCCCGATACCGGTTGATCTCGTCACGCGTGCGGCGCGCCACTTCAGCGGCGCGCTGCGCGAACGCCTCGCTGCTATCGGCGTACAAGATCGCGCGCGATGAGTTGATCGCCATGCCGCCGCCCGTGGCGTCCTGCCCGGCCTGCACGCTCGCCTGCACGTCGCCGCCCTGCGCGCCGATGCCCGGCACCAGCAGCGGCAGTTCCGGTGCAAGTTCGCGCACGCGCGCCAGTTCGGCCGGGTAGGTGGCGCCGACCACCAGGCCTAGCTCGCCGTTACGGTTCCACGTGCTGCCGGCCAGCCGCGCGATGCGTTCGTAGATCTTCTCGCCGCCCGTATCGAGCATCTGCAGGTCGTTGCCGCCGGCATTGCTGGTTCGGCACAACAGGAACGCACCGCGCCCGGCGTAGGCGAGATACGGCTCGATCGAGTCGAATCCCATGAACGGCGACAGCGTCACCGCATCGGCGCCGTAGCGCTCGAACGCCTCGCGCGCGTACTGCTCGGCGGTGGAGCCGATATCGCCACGCTTGGCATCGAGGATCACCGGGACCTGCGGGTGATGTTGCCGGCAGTGCGCGATCAGGCTCTCCAACTGGTCTTCGGCGCGCGCCGCGGCAAAGTAGGCGATCTGCGGCTTGAATGCGCAGGCGTACTCGGCGGTGGCATCCACGATGGCGCGGCAGAACGCGTAAATGGCATCGTCGCGGTCGCGCAGGTGCGCGGGAAAGCGCGTGGTATCGGGGTCGAGGCCCACGCACAGCAGCGTGTCGCCGCTGCGCCAGCGCGCCTGCAGGCGCGCGACAAAGGACGGGGATGAGGTTGGCATGGCGCCCATTCTAGAAGTACGGCTGGCGCTGCCAGCGCAGGCGTGACGTACAGTTCGCCACCCGCGCACGGCCGCGCGCGTGCCCGGTCTGCTGCGCTCGCCTCTGTGCTGCTCCGCGTGCGCCGCGTCACCCGTTGCCGCCATCTCGATCCAGTCCACCGATGCCTCGCCTGTCCCGTCGCGATCTCACCCTGTTGGTGCTGCTCACGCTCGCCTGGGGATTGAACTGGCCGGTGATGAAGGCCGGGGTGGAGGAACTGCCGCCGCTGTACTTCCGCTCGATCTGCATTGCCGGCGGGCTGGTGGTGCTGTGGGCGTATGCGCGCGCCGTCGGCATTCCGCTCACCGTGCGCGAAGGCGCCTGGCCGCTGATCGTGAAGCTGGCGATCCCGAATGTGATCGTCTGGCACCTGTTGCTGATCGTCGCCCTGAAGATGGTGCCGGCCGGGCGCAGCGCGATCCTCGGCTACACGATGCCGGTGTGGGCGGTGATCATTGGCGTGCTGGTGTTCCGCGAGAAGGTGCCGCGCCTGCACCTGGTCGGCGTCGGCGCGGCCTTCATCGGCACGCTGCTGTTGCTGTCGTCGGAGTTCGCGGCGCTGTCGGGCCGACCGCTTGGCACGGTCCTGATCTTGATCGCCGCGGCCGCCTGGGGCTACGGCACGCACCTGATGCGCCGCCACCTGACCGACATGCCATCGCTGGCGCTGACCTTCTGGATGCTGGTGCTGGCACTCGGCGCGATGCTGGTGGGCACCGTGCTGTTCGAGCGCGCCGCCTGGCGCATGCCTACGCCGTTCGAGTGGGGCACGATCGTCTACAACATGGTGCTGGCGATCGCCTTCTGCCATGTGGTCTGGAGCATGCTCGCGCGCACCCTGCCGCCGACCGCGAGCGGTCTGTCGGTGATGATGATCCCGGTGCTCGGCGTGTTCTCCAGCATGTGGTTCCTGGGTGAGTCGCCGCACTGGCAGGACTACGTGGCGCTGGTGCTGATCCTGGTGGCGTTGTCCACCGTGATGCTCAGCCGCAAGCCCGCGCCGCCGCCGCCGGGCGACTGAACACGCGCCGCGCGCGGCCCGCCGCGGGCGCACCAGCGCCGCGCGCGATGTCGCCGGCGCGAACCATCCTGGGCCGTTACCGCCCGCTTCGAGGGCGTGGCAATTCGCTGCTGGTGCCCATGCACCGGCGCAGCGCGCGTGGCACGGAACCTGCAAAGTTGACTCAGCGCCGTCGATGTCCGCTGGGCTCATCGATCGCCAACCGCCAACCGATACGAGGCCTGCCTTGGGAAATCTCTTTCGTCCGTTCGATGCCGATCGCCCGATGCGCCTGGGCTGTGCCTGCGGCAAGCACGCCAGCGATGCCGATCATGCAGCGGCCGAATCCCTCAGTGACGCCGACGCCAAACGCGCGGCCAATACCGAAGAGCTGTCGAACGACTTCATCGAGGCCACGTTGATGAAGGCGCTGTTCCCGCAGGACGCCGTGCGGCGGGCCTTCGTCAAGGCGGTCGGCGCAGGCACCGCGCGCGCCGCGCTGGCGAGCGTGCTGCCGGTCGCCTCGCTGCAGGCGATGGCGCAGGACAAACGCGCGCCGGAGAAGACCGATCTGAAGATCGGCTTCATCGCGATCACCTGTGCGACGCCGCTGATCATGGCGCACCCGC
>LNFM01011100.1_pt1 | contig 12387 bp, 6 predicted proteins | sample 596031 | NCBI WGS metagenome assembly LNFM01 (sample SAMN04254537, study PRJNA301005) | activated carbon metagenome | isolation source: dual media filters at the Ann Arbor, Michigan drinking water treatment plant | place: USA: Ann Arbor
CCGGACCATCGGCCAGCTTGTCGAAGGTCTTGCCAATCACCGCCAGCTGTTGGTCGCTGAAACTGCGCATCACATCCATGGACAGGTTCTTGCGACTGCTGCCCACCACCTGGTCCGCGGGGTTGGCGCTGATGTAGTCGGCTTTCCTCCACGCGCCGAACATGGCGCCCACGGCCGCAAAGGTCTGGTCAAGGCTCTTATCCTTTTGCGGTCCCCTGAGCGGTCGCCACTCTGCGGAGAACTTGGCACGCTCCGCGCCCGGGATCTGGACCCAGTGTGGGGGCGGGCTGGCCAGGAACGCCCGGAACTCCAGCAGGTCCTCGGTCGAGAGCGAGGACAAGGCTAGGCGCTTTTCGTGAACAGCCCAGAGCACCAGGCGCTCGATGGCACGCTGGTAGGCCAGTTGCGTCGCAAGGGAGCGCTGCTTGATCTGGGCGAACCAGGCCTGAACCGCCTCGCAATCGTTTGTGGCTTTCAGGGTATTCGGCCGGAACGTCCTGAACATCCCCTGCGCGCCATTGAGCGATGCAGGCCAGTGCATCGAGGTCAGCGGCTGCAGCCCGGTTCCAGCATGGGGGATGACCGCGCGCCTGGCTGCCTCGACTTGCTGCAGGCCGACGCTCGGTTTCAGGCCATGCCGGAGCAGCCACAACCGCAAGCCATCGGCCCGGGTCTCACCGTAGCCGGGCAGGGCGTCGTACCATTGCGCTCCCTGCAGGGCCATCCAGTCGACCAGGTCGCCCATGGTGATCACCCCGGCATGCGCAAGCGCCACCTGCAGGCGTGCGCCGAAACGCACCCATTGCTGCACCAGGTGGGCGCGCTCGGGCTGGCGGGACAGGCGTTGCTCCAGCCAGCTGATGGACTGCAGCACGAGTTGCTTCCGGTCCCGTGTGCCCATGGACTGCACCAGATCCTGTCCTTCAGCCATTGAGGGAGGCAAAGGCGCCATGGCCGGGGCGACTGGCGCAAGCTCCAGCTGGGTGTCACTGACATGCGCGCCCGGCACCCGGGCTTGGCCGTACTCCTCCTCATAGAGCTCCACCAGCTCGCTTTCGGAGTACATGTCCTCATCGAACTGGGCTGCGAACTCTTCCAGGGTCGGTATTGCAGGGGCAGGTGTCGGCGTGCCGGCGCGGTCGTCTTCGATAGGGACTGGAACCTCGCCCGCAGACACGGCCGCCGGCGCGACCTCGACAGCGGGCTGCAGCAGTCTAAGGCCGCGCAGCGCCTTCTGGCGTTCAGCCTCGGGAAGCGTCGCCGCGGCGCTGGCCACCCGCACCAGCAGCTGGTCGAACCACAGCAGCAGCGCCTTAGTCTCTGGCATCCGTCCTGGCCACAGCAGGTACTGGCGCGCTGCGACGCTCAGATCCACGCCCTGGGCAACAGCCCGCAGGAGCGCGAACTCATCAGCGGTCACGCCCTGATTCACGAGCGAGGTTTTGGAGCCGGGCGGTCGGCCGCGGCGCCGGGCCGGGCGCGGCGCGGGCTGGGCTTCAAAAACCCGCGATTCCTCAGGCGTGGCCACCGGGACGCGGATTGTTGGCGAAGGCTGGTTCATGGCGGGTGCAGGTGCGACGTGCGGATGCGGGCGTGGTGCAGAAATCGACGCTTTGGCGGCTTCCAGGCGCCGTCTTCCATTTTCACACTCATCTACATGGCGTTAAGAGTATTTATCGTGATGTGGATATTAAATGTAAATTCAAAGTTTACAAGCCCAAAAGTGCTCAAGAAAGCGAGTATCTATTCGCCAACCTATTCATAAAACCATCTGCGGAACGCCACTCTAATTTCGTTTTTCCGCCATTCAACTTTAGATTTTGGTGGCTCGCTAGCGCGGAGTTGCCGCGTATGCCGTCAGCCCGTCGTTTCTTGGAACATTTAGCGCAAAAGCTGGAATGAGAAGTAGGTGCTCACTATCTGTGATTGGTCGAAACCGATTTGCTTCCACGGCAGCTCCTGGCGGGTTGCAGTCACAGGGTTGCCGCAGACCGATGAGTGCCAGTTTTATCTGCGCCCTTGTGTGATCCCTAAACAGCCGCGGACCGATGTACATGTTTTTAGGCGCCTCAGTTGAAGCGCTGGCTGGCAAAAGCTAAGGGGATTTGGGTGGGCTGCTTTAGGGTGCTCTCAGACGTTCGAGTTTGACGTCTGGATGACCGGGCCCTGCCCACTCTACAAACGGACAGTGTGAGGACAGCCGACCAGCTACATTGGCCACATGAGCAGCGTTCAGATTCCCATTGACAGTCACATTGAGGGGTCAGGCTGGACGGACCACGGCCGATACCTCATCGCGGCGGAATGGTTCAGAAAGGGCCTGAACTTTTACCAGGCCGGAGCTCAGCTCCACGCCATAGGCGGCCACCCCTATGTGTGCCGCAACTTGCTGTGCCAGGCCATCGAGATCTGCGGCAAGTCCTACCTGCTACATATCGATTTCTCCCGCTACGAGCCAAAGTTAAAGCGGTTTGGCCATGACCTTGTGAAGCTGGCGGAGGCGGTGCAAAGAGAAGCCGGAGTGAGGTTCCTCACGCCCCGCCTGCGGGAAGAGTTGCATGCTCTGAGCCAGCTGTATTCCAAGCAGCATCTTCGCTATGCTTCTGGCTACGATCTCCTGGTTGACGGTTCCACGATTTCTGCTGGATTGGTCGGGCGGCGCTTTGTTCGCCTGGCGGTGCAACACGTCACGCGAACCTACCCCAATGCTGAGCCTGGAGACCTCACTAGATCTCGGATCGACCTCTCGAGCTAAACAACTCAAATCACCGGGAGGGGGTTGAATGCAAGCACGCTCCACTAAGCCGATTGCACGTTACATCGTCCCGATCGGCGACGGGGTCGAGAAAGACACCGACATTGGTGCTGCACTCAACTGGCTCGCCGCCTGCTCTGGTATTGCTGCAGCCTTCTTTGCCAGGTTAAGCGCCGCGCAGCGATGCTACCGTGAGGTTGTGGCCGAGGAGGCAGTCCGCGGCAGAGATCCGTCGTGGGCCATCATCGGGTCCGATATCGTCGCCTCCTATCTAGCTCAAGGAAAGTCGTTGCTCGACGATCGTCGTACATATGACCTTGCGCTCGTTTCACACGTCGCGCTCTGGCTCAAGCAGCTCGGCGCCGACCTTCCGGACCTGAAGCGCGTTGTCGGCGCGCAGGACCGGGCACTGCGCATGCTTCGTAACGTCCAGGTTCTCCCAGACACCGCGATGTTCGAGCTCGTCATGGCCAGCAACTACGCAGCAGAAGGTTTCGAAGTGACCTTCATTGAAGAGGGCCCCGGAAAGACGCATGACCTGCGGGTGTCCCTTGGAAAATCAGGCCCTGAATTGTTCGTGGAGCTGAAGCGTCTGCAGCGCGGGCTGTACGACATTGAAGAGCGAAGAAGACACCGCGAAATCTTCCTCTCGCTCGACACTTTCCTGCAAGAGAAGGAGCTGTCGGTCGACATCGATGTGACCTACGAGTGCGAGCTGCAGGAAGTGAATGTCGAGTACTTGCACCAACCACTCCATCGAGCACTGGCGTGCCCAATCCTTCTCCCGGAGGATAAACGTGGAAGGATGAGCTTGGTAGTGGCATCATCCGCGCTGCAAACGTGGACGCCGTGCATCGCGACACGCGCAACAGCTACCTCTTCTTCGGGACAAAGCTGGCGCGGCTGCTCTCAGACCGCATCGTTTCGGAGAACAACTATCACCTCTCCGCAAGGGCCAAAGAACATCCAGAGGATCCGAGATACATTGATCGGCTGCAGTTTGGATCCGTTGTGACATGGAGTTGCGTATCGCCGGTTGCAAGCGAACGCAAAGCCAAGTACGTGCGGAGCAAACTCGCGGAAGCAGACTGGCAGATTGGCGACCACGGGCGGGGCATCGTTCATGTCGCAATGGATGCCGAGCTTCATAGTGACGCTTCTGATCCGAGGCGCCTCCGAAATCAGAAGACGTTAAGCACCTTCGAACTGGGTTCGCAGACGGCCGTCGTTTACCTCCACTACATTGTTCCGCGAGTGTCTGAGGACCACTCCTTGCTGTCGGCCGAAACTGTCGACGTCTTTAGCCGGCTCGAGTGCCCGCCCGACCCATTTCTCGCCTTTCGCGAATCTGCGACGCTAGGCAATGATCTGCCCGCTTGGTGGCAGCGCATTGGAGCTTCCAAGGCTTAGAGGATCGAGTGCCCTTTCCGGCTTCGCGGACTGCGGTACCAGAACCAGTGCAGACGAAGATGCGTACGTCTGCCGATCAGTCACGGTAATCCTCCGGGAACGCTATTCCGTCCAAGAACCACTCGCTCTTGGCTTGGCTATCCAGGGGCGCCTGGTTGAAGATCAAGGCGCTGCATTCCTCGACCGAGTTATCGATCACGTTGGCTAGCACACAGCTGAAAGCTCATGCAGCACCTCCGAAGTAGCCGGCGCCGCGCACGTTGTCATGGCTGGGACGGACAGCGGCAGGGACTGACTATTGGACACTTTTGTCAGGCGACTTTTTCAAGATTGATTCGACGCTGCGCAGCGCCGTGATGTTCAGCGGGGGGCAGATGCGCAAGCCTCTTCAAACCTTGTTTCCCCATGGATTCGCGCCATGTCGCGCATGCGCCGTGCGGTCCTCAACCCGTTCGTCAGGTCGGCCCGGTCTTGTAAGTGGTGTTGGATCATCTTCTGGGTGTTTGGACCCGAAGTTTCAGCCCACACGATAAGCGCTTTGGGCTCTCCTTCGAGGACGGGTGTGTGTGTAACGGTCGATGTTCAGGAATGGTCACTACCGAACCCTCACTATTCGCAAGGAGGTGCAATACAACAACGCGTCGCCCCCAAGACATGATTTCCACTGTGGAGGCAGTTATGCGCAGGTCCACTCGTTCGCCGCGAAGTTCTGATGGCGTCGAGTAATAGCTCCGTTCGTGCTCGACGTGGTAGACACTGGATGCTGACGTCGTTTCGCTTCTGTTCGAGGACACGCCCCCCAGTCCGGTAATGCCTGTGCGTCTAAAACCGTTTGACGATGCCAGGGCGCGGCAGTTGTGCGCATTGGGCAGTTTTGATGCCATGGTGGCAGTGGTGTTGTTGGCTGGCTTGGCAGAGTCAATTGCATCGCGAGAACTCCGGGTGCGGGCGCTGAGCGCCTATCTGGAGCTTCAGGTCCGGGTCCGACAGATTCCCATCCTGGTGACCCTCGCGCCGGAGCTGTTTATGTTGATTGACCAACACTGCAAGCACTGGGCTTCCCCGTCGCGTAGTGAGCGGGTCGAGATCGTGATTTTTCGCAGGAGATGCCCACTGGGAAGGACGTGGAAGACTTCTTTCGCTCTGCGGTGGCGCCAAATGACTTGGTTCTGGCGCCGATTCACCCGCCCTTTGTCTTTGGTGACCCACAGCAAGCGAGTTGAGGGGAACTCAAAGAAGTTGTTGGCGACCAACTTCGCCCCAGTAACGCCAGTGATTCCTGTGGCTCCATCTACCAGGAGCAGTGAGTTGCAGAAGGGGCGGTAAATCCAAGATCGGTCATCGACAGCCAGCCAGGGTAGATGTGGGACTCCATTTGCCCACCGCCACGCATGGCACTCTGCCTCCCTTGGGTAGCCAAAGACACCGCCCCAACCCATGCACTGTCAAAGCCTTCGGAACCACAAAACTCTGAAAAAGCCGCTCCCAAACGTCTAGGCATCGATCCGCAACTGCAAGGCTAGGTGCCACCCCAGTTCTCCCCAAACACCTGCGCCTGCCGCAGTACCAAGTCCACCGCCTCTTCTTGCAAGTCCGGCGGGTACTTGTACTTGCGCAAGATGCGCTTGACCATCAGCCGCAGCTTCGCCCGCACGCTCTCACGTTCTGACCAGTCCACCGACAAGTTCTGGCGCAGGTTCTCGGTCAGCTCGTGGGCGATCTTTTTGAGGGTTTCGTCGGTCAGCTCTCGCACCGCTGATTCGTTGGTGGCCAGGGCGTCGTAAAAGCGCACCTCGTCCTCAGTCAGGCCCAGCATCTCACCCCGGCTGGCGGCCTCGCGGAACTTTTTGGCCATCTCGACCAGTTCTTCCATTACCTGGGCGGTTTCAATCGAGCGGTTCTGGTAGCGCTTGATCACGTTGCCCAGCAGGTCGGAGAACTTCTTTTCCTGCACCACGTTACTGCCAAAGCGGCTCTTGATCTCGCCTTCGAGCAGGCGTTCGAGCAGCTCCACCGCCAGGTTCTTCTCTGGTAAGTTCTTTACTTGCGCCAGGAATTCATCGTCCAGCAGGCCAATGTTGGGTTTGTCCAGGCCCACGGCATCAAAGATGTCCACCACTTGGTCGGAAACCACCGCGTTGCTGATGATCTGCCGGATGGCTTCGTCGCGCTGTTCGTCGGTGCGCTTCTTGGCGGTGATGTCCCGTTTGGTCAGGATGACCTTCACAGCCTGCATGAAGGCGACTTCTTCCCGCACGGCCTTGGCTTCGTCCAGGGTACAGCACAGCGAGAAGGCTTGGGTCAGTGCCAGGGTGGTGTCGGCAAAGCGGCGTTTGCCGTCCTTAACGCCTTCTTCGCGGAGGCCAAGGATGTGGTTTGCGGCACGGGCAAGGGTTTGATGGCCCCCGGTGAGAAAGTCGCTGTAATCGCAGCCATGTAGCATGGATTGCAGGACATCGAGCTTTTCCATGAGGACGCTGTACGCCTCGCGGGCATCCACGGTGGGGGTGCCACGGCCTTTGCTGGCGGTGTACTCCTTCATGGCAGCTTTGAGTTCGTTGCCGATCCCGATGTAGTCCACCACCAGGCCGCCTTGCTTGCCCTTGAAGACCCGGTTCACGCGGGCAATCGCCTGCATGAGGTTGTGGCCCTTCATGGGCTTGTCTACGTACAGGGTGTGCACGCAGGGAGCATCAAAGCCCGTGAGCCACATGTCGCGCACGATCACCAGGCGCAATGGGTCGGCGGGGTCTTTGAAGCGCTTTTCCAGGCGCTTTTTGATCTTGCCATCGTAGATGTGGGGGCGCAGCAAGGCTTTGTCGCTGGCTGACCCTGTCATCACCATCTTGATGGCGCCCTTCTCAGGGTCAGGGTCGTGCCAGTCGGGGCGCAGCTTGATGATCTCGTTGTACAGGTGCACGCAGATGTCACGGCTCATAGCCACGACCATGGCTTTGCCCGATTGGGCGGTACTGCGCTCTTCAAAGTGCGCCACCAGGTCAGCAGCCACGCTGGCGACGCGGGGTTCGGCGCCAACAATCTTTTCCAGGGCGGCCCAGCGGCTTTTGAGCCTGGCCTGGGTACTTTCTTCTTCGTCCTCGGCCAGCTCGTCCACTTCGTCGTCAATGCTGGGCAGGTCTTCGTCTTTGAGGCGCAGCTTGGCCAGGCGCGACTCATAGTAGATGGCCACGGTGGCGCCATCTTCCTTGGCCTGCTGCATGTCGTAGACGTGGATGTACTCGCCAAACACCGCGCGGGTGTCGTGGTCGGTGCTGCTCACCGGGGTGCCGGTAAAGCCCACAAAGGTGGCGTTGGGCAACGCATCGCGCAGGTGCTGGGCATAGCCTGCCTGGTATTTCTCTTCGCCAGGTCTGCCTTTGAGGGTGGCCTTGAAGCCGTATTGGGTGCGGTGGGCTTCGTCCGCGATCACCACGATGTTGCTGCGCTCGGACAGCACCGGGAAGGTATCTTCATCCTCTCCCGGCATGAACTTCTGGATGGTGGCAAAGATGATGCCGCCCGAGGGTCGGTTGCCCAGCTTGGCGCGCAGGTCTGGGCGGGTCAGTGCCTGGGTCGGCTGCTCGCGCAACAGGTCTTGTGCCAGGCTGAACACACCAAAGAGTTGACCGTCCAGATCGTTTCGGTCGGTAATGACCACGATGGTGGGGTTCTCCATCGCGGCTTCTTGCATCACACGGGCGGCAAAGCAGGTCATGGTGATGCTCTTGCCGCTGCCTTGGGTGTGCCACACAACGCCACCCTTGCGGGAGGCACCAGGCCGGGATGCAATGACCACTTCTTCGATTGCAGCGCGTACGGCGTGGAACTGGTGGTAGCCCGCGATCTTCTTGACCAATTGGCCGTCGTCCTCGAACAGAACGAAGTAACGGATGTAGTCCAGCAGGTACTGCGGGGCCAGCACGCCGCGCACCAGGGTTTGCAGCTCCTGAAAATGCCCCAGCGGATCGAGGTTCACCCCGTCAATCGTGCGCCAGGCCATGAAGCGCTCGGCATTGGCCGACAGAGACCCCATCAGGGCATCGGTGCCGTCCGAGATCACCAGCACCTCGTTGTACTGGAACACGTCCGGGATTTGCTCCTTGTACGTCTCGATCTGGTCGAAAGCTTTCCAGATGTTGGCGTTTTCGTCGGCGGGGTTCTTGAGTTCCAGCAGAACCAGCGGCAGGCCGTTGACGAATAGGATGATGTCGGGGCGGCGGGTCTTGTGGGGGCCTTTGATGGTGAACTGGTTGATGGCCCACCATTCGTTCTTCTCGGAGTGTGCCCAGTCGATCAGGCGAACGAAGTCGCCGCGTGTCTCGCCATCCTTTTGATACTGGACGGGAACACCGCCCACCAGCATTTTGTGGAAGGCGCGGTTGGCCGATAGCAGGGATGGGATGCCCAGGTCCGTGACCTGCTTGATGGCATCCTCGCGGGCAGCGACCGGGATGCCAGGGTTCAGGCGGTTGATGGCTTCGCGCAGCCGGAACGGAAGGACAACCTGGCGGTAGTCAGTACGCTCGGGCGAAGAACCATCGAAGGCGATGTCGGGGCCGTAGCGGTGGGTGTAGCCCACGTCTTGCAGCCAAGCTAGCGTTTCTTGTTCGAGTTGGTCTTCGGTCATGGCTTCAAGCTCTTGCTTGTTTGCTTCGAAGGCTCACTCATTGAGTCCACAGCAAAACCACCCAGATCAATTATTTGAATGATTCGATCAACAGAGACGGGCTTTGCTTCGCCGCGAAAAGTAGGCGTGAAGTGGGGTGGTGGGCTCATGGGCTCGCCCTTCCAAGCCCTAAAAACGTAGTGCCAGAGGTTTGTGATGTAAGCATCTGGATCGGTCGGCTGCCCGGAAAACTTGACTACCACGGGCTTCAGTATTCCACGCAATAGCTCCAAGATGGGAGCTGCGTAGCAAACCCCATACTTGCCAGCCCAGGCATTCCCCGCAAAAAACTCAGGCAACGAATAGTCCATGCCCGCTTGATCGGCATACCTCGCGTTGTCAAACACATCAAAAGCATAAGGGCCGCCGGCACCAGGCCCTTCGCAGCACTCTCTATCCCTGATGTTTGCCATCGCGATGGCGTGATCATCGCCATCAAGCGAAACTATCCCGGAAATCTTGTTTAGAAAGGCTTTGGCCCCTTCATGCGAAGCCAGTAACCCATCTTCAAACCAGTCTGCGGAGCCGTCATACGCTGTGCGATGGTAGTACGCCACCTCACCGAATTCCCAGTCAGGTCTTGCACTCAGATGTTGCGCCATCAGTGACGGAATGTACGGAGATTTAAATAGGTCATTGCACGAATCAGGCGATTCCAAAATAAAGGTCGGCCAATTCCCATCGGCAACCCTTGCGACCTCCCCAACGTCCACCCGATAAATTCTCGCCAGAGACCGAACGGCATCAGCCTTGTCATCGCAACTAATGTGAGTCATCCGATTGCCCACATGAGTTCGTTTTGCGCCTCAGGCAACCTAAGCTGGCCGGAGATCAGGCGGGGGAGTAGCGTGTCGCGGAGAGAGGACAGGGTTTGGGCTTGATCCACGTTTGCCCGCACTGCCTCGTATAACGGCGCAATCAACGCTCCAAATGCCTCAGCGATACCTTGTCCGGGATGCAGGACATTGATCCGCCACATATTGGATTGACTCAGCTTCGCCTGAACAGCGCCTGTGATGTATGGCTGTATGTTTACCCGGCGTAAAGCGAGAGCCAAATGTTCCGTAGAGAAGCCCGCCTTGCCTTGAAGGATGTGGGCATGGTTGTTCACCCAAAACTCTCCCCAAACGTATTGGGTGATCGGAAAGCCTTGTTCATCCGCAACTGACCCATCTTCGCCCGTCAGCAAATAGATACCATCGAACAGGTATTCATCTACGTAGTCCATCAGTGCAGCCGCACCGTAGTAAGGATAGGGGCCACGCCGTTTAGCGCGCTCTGCGCCGGACAAAGGGACACGTTTGGAGTCAAAGATTGAGCACACCTCTTTCAGGCTGCAATACATCCACCCCCTCGGCACCTCCCCCAACTCCGACGTTTCAAACCCATCGGGAAACAGCGCTGCGGTGGCCTCGTCCATGCCTTCGGGTGTGCGGCCTTCCATCTTGGCGCGCACGGGGTCGAAATCAACGAACCAGGACTTGAACAGGGCCTGGGCGATGGCTTCGAGGGTGGCGTTGGTGTCGCGCAGGAGGGTGATGCGGTCGTCGAGTGCTCGCAGAGTATTCACAACTGCGTCTTGTTGAGTGCGAGCAATTAGCTGTACTGGAAATACGCCCAACTGCTTGGCGTTTGCACCCGGTTGCGCCGAGCCCCCACGCACCGAAAGGACGTGCTGACGGAACCGCTCCGAGCGGAGTTGATAACCAATGAAAAACGGATTTGCGCGATTGGCGTCTGGTCGGAATCGGATCAAGTAGGAGGCAAACACTGCGGGGGGGGGCGGTGCAAAGACCTGAGCGTTCTCTCCGGTAGAGTTACCTGTTCTCGCTACAACGATATCGCCCACTTGTAGGCTGTACTTCTTTGTGTCATGTTCACTGGCGGGGCAAAACGGTACTTTGTCCCAATCAAAGGTCCCACCTTGAATATCGGTAATACGAAGAAACTTCGGACCAATCTGGTCTGTGGTTGCGCTCTCGGTGTAGCCGTAACTAACGTCAGAGCAAACTTCGGCCAGCGTGATCTGCGTTGACTCAGAACTCATACCCCAACCCCCCCAGCTTGGCCCGAATCACCGCATCCAGCTCCGCACCCTTGGCCATTTGCTCGCCCAGCTTTTCGGTGAGCTTCTGCATCTTGTCGGCAAAGACTTCGTCGTCGTCTTCCACCTCTTCCGCGCCCACGTAGCGACCGGGGGTGAGCACATGGCCTTGCTGGGCGATCTCGGCCAGGGGCACGCTGCGGCAAAAGCCTTTCACGTCTTCATAGCTGCCTGCGCCCGGCTCGCCGCGCCAGGCGGCCACCACGGCTTCGATGCGGGCAATGGTGTCATCGGTCAACTCGGCCTGCACGCGGCTGATCATGCGGCCTTGCTTGCGGGCGTCGATGAACAGCACTTCGCCCTTGCGCGTTTTCTGCTTGGCCAGGAACCACAGGCAAGCAGGGATTTGGGTGTTGAAGAACAACTGGCCGGGTAGAGCCACCATGACCTCGACCACATCGGCATCGACCATGGCGGCGCGGATCACGCCTTCATTGTTCTGGCTGGAACTCATGCTGCCGTTGGCCAGCACAATGCCTGCGCGGCCCGTGGGCTTCAAGTGGTGAAGCATGTGCTGCAACCAGGCGTAGTTGGCGTTGCCGTGTGGTGGGTCGCCATATTCCCAGCGCGGGTCACCTTCCAGGCTGCCGTGCCACCAGTCGCTGATATTGAAGGGTGGGTTGGCCAGGATGTAGTCGGCCCGCAGGTCGGGGTGCTGGTTGCGGGTGAAGGTGTCGGCAGGCTCGCGGCCCAGGTTGTAGTCAATGCCGCGAATGGCCAGGTTCATGGCGGCCAGGCGCCAGGTGGTGGGGTTGGCCTCTTGGCCATAGATGCTCACATCGCCCAGCTTGCCGCCGTGGGCTTCGATAAACTTCTCAGACTGCACAAACATGCCGCCCGATCCGCAGCATGGGTCATACACCTTGCCTTCGTGGGGGCTGAGGATGGCAACCAGGGTCTTGACGATGCTGGCGGGGGTGTAGAACTGCCCACCCCGCTTGCCCTCGGCACTGGCGAACATGCCCAGAAAGTATTCGTACACCTGGCCCAGCACGTCGCGGGCAATGGCAGCGTCTTCCCCAAAGCCGATGGTGGATACCAAATCGACCAGCTCGCCCAGCTTGCCATCGGGCAACTGCGCACGGGCGTAGCGCTTGTCGAGAATGCCTTTGAGCTTCGGGTTCTCGGCCTCAATCAGCGTGAGGGCGTCGTCAATGCGCTTGCCAATGTCGGGTTGTTTGGCGGCGTTGCGCAGTGCTTCCCACCGCGCGCCTTCGGGCACCCAGAATACATTGACTTCTTTGTAATAGTCGCGGTCTTCGAGCTCGGCGTCGATGTCGGCCGGTGCTGCGTCGCCGTAGAAGTATTCATCGTCAGGGTTGGTCAGGCGGGCCGTCAGCTCAGCACGGCGGGCGGCGAAGGTGTCAGAGATGTATTTGACGAAGATGAGGCCGAGCACCAGGTGCTTGTATTCGGCGGCGTCCATGTTGGCGCGCAGCTTGTCGGCGGTGG
>LNFM01011102.1_pt1 | contig 12384 bp, 11 predicted proteins | sample 596031 | NCBI WGS metagenome assembly LNFM01 (sample SAMN04254537, study PRJNA301005) | activated carbon metagenome | isolation source: dual media filters at the Ann Arbor, Michigan drinking water treatment plant | place: USA: Ann Arbor
GCGGCTTCGCATTGGGAAAATGCTGGCGAAAGCAGCGTACGTGTATCGTGCTGGCCCTTGCTCTGCAAGGGCGAACCGATGCTCAATCGAGCATTGCGGCACAGGAATCGAGTCAACTGAGGCCCTTGCAGAGCAAGGGCCCACAGAATCAACCTGTCAGACAATTCACACGATTCCACAACGCCAAGCCGCCGCCCCTGCCGTTCCAGGCGGGGGCGGGGCGCGCGGCAGCGCGGGTGGGGGCTTCAGCACTGCGCCTACCGTCGTTCTGCTCACTTGGGGCGCGCGGCAGCGCGGGTGGGGGCTTCAGCACTGTCGTTGCACTCGCTCGCGCGCGAAAGCGCGGGTGGGGGCCGCGCTTCGTGGTCGCGCGTTTCGCGTTCACACCCGACGCCCAGGAGCTCGAGGAGCTGAAGTTGATCGTGGCGCGCGACGGCTTGTTGACGGTCGATCCAGCGACGCGCTCGGCCCGAGGATTCTTCGCGCTCGATCATTGATTCGAAGCCCGAGACCGGGCCGACTTTCGGGATACCATCGCGCTCGTGGCAACGCGCACCGTCGTCGATCCGATCTGGGGCGACCCTTCCTTGCGCGCACAAATCGCGCGGGCCGACGTGAAGGCTGGCGTCATCGTGACTCGACGCCAGGTGATCGAGAAGCGCTACGGAGCTCGAGGCGTCGAGGCGGTCGGCGCTGCGTTGAACGACGACGATCGGGCGATGTTTCTGTCGCCGCCGTTTGTGTCCGCGTGGGTCTCGCTCGAGATCCTCGGACGAATCGACGAGGCGATCATCCACACGCACCTCGGCGGGGACGCGACTCGCATCGCTGGGATCGCCGACGATGCAGCGATGTACGAGCTCAACGCGGTCTACACGTTCTTGCTCAAGCTCGGGAGCCCCGAGTGGGTGCTCAAGCGCATCGGAACGGTCTTCGGCTCCAAGGCGCGGCCCGGTGTGATGCGCGAGACCAAGACCGCGCAAAAACAGGTGTGGCTCGAGCTCACCGGAATGGTGATGCCCTTCTACTACCTCGCGTACGTCATGCCTGCGTGGGCGACGCGCGCGGTCTCGCTCACTGGCGGAAAGGACTGTCGCGTCGAGCTCCTCGAATGCCCTCATTGGGGCGACGCGCGGACGTACTGGCGCGTCGACTGGCGCTGAACAGCGCCGCTGTCACGCGCCGAGAAGGACCTCACCGACGATTCCTTGCGCGCGGGGCACGGTCGGATGAAGCGTGACGAGGCGATTGGCGTTGAATATCCGTTCGATTTGAGCGCAATCACGGAGCGGTATGAAGCTCGATGATTCTTCTCATCGGTCGTCGCTCGCGACGTTGACCGTGGCTCTGGTGCTCAGCGGTTCTGCTCAGTCCTGTCGAAGCTGCGCGAACCAGCCGCCACAACCATCGCCCGCCCACGACAGCTCGACCGCTGCTCAACCAGAGGCCCCCAATCCAATCGCCCTGCTCGATGCGGGGGGTCCGCCCGCCGACGAATCAACGCCTGCGGTGGCGCCGATCCCCGTGAAGCTCGGCTGTTTCGCGTGGTCGCAGTCGCTGCAATCCGCGCTTTGTGTCACGGGGCAGTGGGGTATGGGTCGCGCGCGCGAGTGGAGCGTCGAGCGATTCGGCCCGGTTCGAGCCGCGCAAGACGCGGGTCTATTCTCGACCGTCATCGCCAACGATGAAGACGGAACGAACCCCGACGATCCTCTCGCGTCTCAGCAACTGCAGCACAGCCCCGTGCTCTCGACGATCGCTCCTGCGCTCGACGCAGAGGTGCGACACGGACGCTACGTCGCGAACGACTTTCACGACCAGCCCGTTGGAGAGCTGCGCGGGCGATCGCCGGACCTGAATTATCGCTGGCAGAACGCGACCATTCGGACCCGCCGAATCCGCGTGTCGCCGGCGAGAAACAACAGCGCGGCGCGCTACACCGACACGCTGTCGATCCAGTGGGAGGAGAGCGCGAACTGGGTCACGATCGCGACGTACGAAGACGAGCCCGTCGAACAAGCAACCATGCGGGTGGCATCCCTTCCGTCCGGTCAGCTGTTGATCATCAGCGAGCGCTCGTGGGCCGAAGAGGGCAGCTTCGCAAAGATGATCAACGTGCAGATCTGCGATCCAACATCGCGGCTCTGCCGCTGAATCTCCGCGACGCGCTCGGCGAATTCGGCACGCTCTCCGTTCGCTTGTGGAGCCCTGCTCACGCCGGTCCCCGACGCTGCGACGGACGCTGCAGCGAGCGGCCACGAGGGACCTCGCGTCGAGCGAGGCGCGACCCGCGTCGGCATGCGGACGGCCGCGATCGAGGCGACGATGTCCGGGCCGTCGTCCTTTCTTTCCGACGAGACGATGTTGCGCGTCGCGTGGCGGTTTCCTTCGTGGGCCGTGATGACGCCGATGGTCGCCCGAACGATTCGCGTTCGGATCTCATCGAGCGACGGGCTCACAACGCTGACGATCGCTTCACGCTCGACGGCGCGGGGATCGCGACGCGAAGCGAGATGGGCGCATCGACTTCGATGGTGTGTGTGGTAACTCCCGCGCCAGCACCGAGGCTTGTCGCGTTCGACGAGCTCCGGTCTACGAGCGCTCGAAAACTGCGAAGGTCGAGCGGACAGGCACGCTGCAGAAACCGTGTAACGCCCGCTCGCGTCGCGACCTATCCGCGCTATGACCCTCCCTCGATCGATGAACAGCGCGACCGCCGCCCACGCCCCGGCCGGGTTTCTCTCGTGGGTCTCGGCCCTCGTCCACGCGCATCGCGCGAGGCTGCTCGCCTATGCGCGCAGGCGCGGCCTCGACGCCGAAGAGTCGCTGGACGCGGTGCAGGACACGTTCGCCTCGTTCTTGAAGCTGCCCGAGGCGCGCAGCATCGCGAAGGACTCGGACGACGCGCTCAAATTGCTCACCGTGATCCTGCGTCACCACACGCAAAACGCCTCGCGAAGGCGCGCTCGTCGGGCCGCCCACCACGACGCGGGTGAGGTCGCGCTCGCCGCGTCCAACGAAGAGAGCTCCGAGGCGATCATCGCGCGGGCAGAGGAGCTCGGCCGCGTCCACGGATGCATCCTCCGCATGGCCCGGCTGCAGCGCGAGGTCGTCATGCTCAGCCTGCTCGACGAGCAGCCGAGGGAGCAGGTCGCGCAGCTCTTGGACATCTCCGATGGCTACGTGCGCGTGTTGTTGCATCGAGCGCGAGAGCATTTGCGCAGCTGCCCGTTCGAGTACGACGACGACGACGCTCGAGAGTGAGCGCGCTGTAACCACCGCTCGGCACGCGACCTACAGGGGCGGGCGTCACGATGACGCTCGAGACCTGGAGGATTGACCCATGAAATCAAGAGTCGCGCTCGTCACTGGAGCGTCGAGCGGAATCGGCCTCGCCGTCACCAAGGCGCTGTGGTCCAAAGGCTACTCGGTCGTCGCGACCTCGCGCCGCGCTTCGAAGTGCGCAGAGCTCGTGCCTTCGCCGAGGCTCGCCGTGCTCGACGGAGACGTCGGCGATCGCGAGACCGCAGAGCGCTGCGTGAGCGAGGCCACGAGGCGCTTCGGAGCGCTGGATTTGCTGGTGAACAACGCGGGGATCTTCGTCGCAAAGCCCTTTACGGAGTACACCCAGGACGACCTGTCGAGCCTGGTGGCGACGAACCTCGCGGGCTTCGTTCACTGCACGCAAGCGGCGCTGAGCGTGATGGCGCCCTCGCGATCAGGGCACGTCGTGAGCGTGAGCACGTCGCTGGCGACGCAGCCGGTGGCCGGCGTTTCGAGCGCGCTTCCGATCTTGATCAAGGGCGGGATCGAAGCGGCGACACGATCGCTCGCGATCGAGTATGCGCCGCACAACATCCGGCTCAACGCCATCGCTCCGGGCATCATCGACACCCCCATGCACCCGAGAGAGAACCACCCCTTTCTTCGCACCCTGAGCCCCGCCAATCGCCTCGGAACGACGGACGAAATGGTCGACGCGCTGCTGTATCTCGACGGCGCTCAGTTCGTGTCGGGCGAGGTCCTGCACGTCGATGGCGGAGCGCACGCAGGGAGGTGGGCATGAGCGCGGGCGGTCCGGTGGAGATCCTCGTCGGCGTCAACGTCGTCGATCCCGCGGGCTACGCCCGCTATCGCGCCGAAATGACGCCGCTGCTCGAGGCGCACGGAGGTCGCTTCGTCGTGGACGTGCAGGTCGCGAAGGTGCTGCGTTCGCCGGAAGAGACGCCGTTCAATCGCATGTTCACGATCCGCTTTCAGAGCGAGGAGCAGCTCGATCGCTACTTCGAGCTCGACGCGTACCGCGCGATCCGCAAGCAGCACTTCGAGCCGTCGGTCTCTGCGACGGTGTGGCTCGGGCGCTACCGCGTTCGTGAGTGAGCTTGCGCGATCGGGCAGCGGGCGCTCGACGCGAGGCGAGAGGTTTTCGAAGAAGTTCAGTGAATTCACAGCGCAAACGACGTTATGACGCATCGCGTTTGACGCGAGTTATTCGATTTTAACTCGCGGCGCGGTGTGGGAGGTCGTGCCTCGCGCGACCGCGGTCGCTGTTGCGGCCCCGACCACCGCGGCGGCGCGGCGCAGTATCCTCGGCGCCGTGAACCACCGCTGGATTCGACTCGTGGCAGCGCTCGGTCTCGTGCACTGCTCTGCGCCTCGGCCCTTCACGGACGTGCGCGAAGGGGACGCGACCCTCGACGACATCGTGAGCGTCGACGTCGCGGAAGAAGACGCCCCCGCCGCGCGCTGCGTGCCCGACAGCGGTCGCTGCGACGGAAACACGCACTCGGTGTGCGGCTCCGATGGGATGACGCGCATCAACGTCGAGCGCTGCGCGATGGCGTGCGACGACCGACTGGGATGCGTGGCGTGCGTTCCGGGCTCGAGGCAGTGCGAGGGAACACGCTCGTCCGTGTGTCGACCGGACGGGAGCGGCTACGTCGCGACGCGCGACTGCGCGGACTGGGGCAGCCGGTGCGAGCTCGGGTTTTGTCGCGACGCGTGCGCGGACGTCGAGCGCACGCGCAGCTACATCGGCTGCGACTACTGGGTGACGCCGCTGGCGAACAACGGCCTCGACGTCGCGTCGTTCGCGATGCGAATCACGGTGTCCAACCCCAACGCGACGCCTGCGAGAGTCGTGCTCACGCGAGGAACGACGGAGGTCTTGGCCGAGACGGTGATGGCCAACGCGGTGCGAGAGATCACGGTGCCTTGGATCGAGGACGCGCACCGCGCGCGCTTCAACGTCGCGCCGTATCGAAGCTTCACGACCGCCAACGGCGCGTATCGACTGCGCAGCGATCAACCCGTGGTGGTCGCGCAGTTCAACCCGTTCGACTACTACGTCCCCAACGCAGACTGCGGATTGTTCGGCGTTCGTTGCTACTCGTACTCCAACGACGCGACGATTCTGTACCCCGTGCACACGCTGCTCGGCTCGTACGTGGCGGCGAGCTATGTGCCCCGCTCGTACTCGTCGACGGACACCAACGGCAACACCACGGGGAGCTACGTTCCGGGGTACGTCGCCGTCGTCGGCGCGGGGCTCGATCCAGCGCGCGTGACGCTCCGCGCGTCGGCGCCGGTGGCCCGAGACGCGATGGGGCGCTGGCCCGACACGGCTGCGGGCGGAACGATCTCGTTCATGCTCGCCCGCGGCGAGGTCGCGCACGTGCTCCCGCAAGCGCCGCCGTTGTGCGCGCCGCGCCGGCCAGGATTTACGGACGGCACAGGCGAGTCCTACTGCAACGAGACCGAGTTCGATCTGACGGGCTCGCGGATCGACAGCGATCAGCCGATCGCCGTGTTCGGCGGGCATCCATGCGCGTTTGTTCCGTACAACCAGGGCGCGTGCGACCACCTCGAGGTGCAGCTCCCGCCCGTCCCAACGTGGGGCAAGAATTACGTCGGCGACGTGATCACCGGACGCATGTCCGGCGGTCGCAATCAGCTGCGCGTGATCGCCACGCGAGACGGGACGCTCGTCGACGTCGAGCCCACGTCCTCGGGCGGGAGCACGTTTACGCTCGACGCAGGGCAGTGGCGCGAGCTCACGATCACTGGGCCATTTACGGTCCGATCGGACGACCCCGTTCAAGTGATCCAGTACCTCGTCGGCTACGACGGCGGAACGACGCAAGCCAAAGGCGATCCGTCGATGACGTCGCTCGTCCCGCGAGAGCAATGGCGGAGCGAGTATTCGTTCAGCGCGCCGAGCTCGTATCGCGCCATGATGAACCCGCTCGTCGATGGGCAGAACTACCTCTTGATCGTGCGCCCTCGCGGCCTCGCGATCACGCTCGACGGCGCGCCCGTCGACGCGACCTGGCGCGTCGCTGGGATGTTCGAGACGGCGCGACTGCCCATCGTCGGCGGAATTCACCGGATGTCCGCCGCGCAGCCCTTCGGAGTGATCTCCTACGGCCTGGGCTTCGCAACGAGCTACGCGTACCCAACGGGGCTCAACCTCGAGCCGTTGGTTCTTCCGCCGGGGTGAGCGCTCTGCGATCGCCGGCAGCGCCATGCTGCTCGACGCAGCGGCCTCAACGAGGCAGCGCGCTCAAGCGGTCGACGATCGCGCCGACGAGGCCATATTCGACCGCTTCTGCGGCGGTCATCCAGTGATTGCGCTCGGTGTCGCGGCGAACGAGCTCGACGTCGCGCTCGGTCACGGCCGCGGTGATCTCCGTGATTCGCTCTCGCATGCGCGTGATTTCGCGGGCTTCGATCTCGATGTCCGACGCGCGTCCGCCAACGGAGCCCGCGGGTTGATGGAGCATGAATCGCGTGTTCTTCAGAGCGAATCTGCGCTCCCGCGGCGCGGCCATGTAGACGAGCGCGCCTGCGCTGGCGACCCATCCGGTCGCGAGCATGTGCACTTCGGGGGTGATGAACCGAAGGACATCGTGGATGGTGTCGCCTGCTTCGACGTGGCCGCCCGGAGAGTGACCGATCACGCGAAGGGGCGCGTCGCTCGCGGCAGAGAGCGCGAAGAGCCGAACCGAGCGGGGACGGTCCTCAATAACTCAACTATTCAGAGCAAGACTTCGCTGCAGGCGGGAAGGGGCCTCAACGGGACAGGCGAAAGGCGACAGGCGAAGGGCGGGGACAGGCCTCGATCACTCAGCTTTTCGAGCGAGAATGGCGTGCGCCCAAATAGTTGAGTTATTGAGGACCGTCCCCGCTCGGTTCGAGCGAAATGGCGTGCGCCGAAATAGTTGAGTTATTGAGGACCGTCCCCGATCGGTATTCCCGAACGCGTTGGCCACGCAAAGCATTCGATGGCAACGTGTGTCTCCGCTTCTATGCTGCGATTGATCCTCAGTCGGTCCCATGGTTTCGCGCTGGCGCTGCTCGGAGCTGCGAGCGTCGCGACGAGCTCCAACGAGGCAGCGGCGATCTCCGCCCCCGTCGCGTCCTTCGGCGCTCCGTACACGATCGTCACCACGGGCGCGCGCGCGCCGCGGATCGTCGGCAACGAGCTGCGGTTCTACGCCTCGTTTACCGGCTGTGGCGCGCACCCGTTTTCGCCGGTATTTCGCAGGCAGACCATGGGTCCGATCGTGTGGTTCGTGCACACGAGCGCGGATCGATGCACGAAGACACAGCTGCAGTTGATCCGGTTGACGCTCACGGCCGATATGCACCAGATGGGACTCGTGTGGCTCTTCGCACCGGGCGGCGATCACATGATGGTCTCCCTTCGACTCGGGCGCGTCGTTCAACCGGGCGAGTCTGCGTGACCTCGGACCGGACGGCCCACACAAACGAGGGCTCGCGATGAGCGCGTTCGACTGGGGGCCGATGGCCGACGGAGAGAGCGACCCCCATGACGCCCGAGAAGAGCGCGCCAGGGCGCTCTGCGCAACGCTCAGCGAGGCGGACAAGCGCGCGATGGTGTCGGGGGACCTTCCGTTCTGGCCGGGCCTGACCGAAATGATGGGCCGCTACAACGCGCGCGCCTGGCCCGCGGGAGAGCTTCGCGCGCAGGGCGTCGCAGGGGTGCACTTCACCGACGGCCCGCGGGGCGTCGCGCTGGGGCAATCGACGTGCTTTCCCGTCGCGATGGCGCGCGGCGCGACGTGGGACCGGTCGCTCGAGCGCCGCGTCGGCGAGGTCATCGGCGTCGAAGCCCGAGCGCAAGGCGCGAACCTCGTGGGAAGCGCGTGCATCAACCTGCTCAACCATCCCGCGTGGGGTCGAGCGCAAGAGACGTTTGGCGAAGACACGCACCACGTCGGAGAGATGGGCGCGGCGCACGTCGAGGGCGTGCAGCGGCACGTGATGGCGTGCGTCAAGCACTTCGCTTGCAACAACATCGAGAACTCCCGCTTCTACGTCGACGCGGTCGCCGACGAACGAACGCTGCGCGAGGTGTATCTCCCGCACTTTCATCGCTGCGTGCGCGCGGGCGCGGCCTCGGTGATGACCGCGTACAACAAGGTCAACGGCGAGCACTGCGCCGAGAGCCGCGCGCTGCTCACCGAGGTGCTCAAGGGAGAGTGGGGCTTCGACGGGTTCGTGATCTCGGACTGGGTGTTCGGGCTTCGATCAGGAGCGAAGGCCTTCGCCGCAGGGCTCGACATCGACATGCCGTTTCGCAACCTCGTGCACAAGGCGCTGCCCAAGGCGCTCGCGCAGGGGCGCATCGCGCAGAGCAGGCTCGACGACGCTGCGCTGAGGATCGTGCGCCAACAGCTTCGCTTCGCGCGCGTAGGAGAGAGACAGCGCTATGTCCGCGACGTCGTCGGGAGCGACGAGCACCGCGCGTTGGCGCGCGAGGTGGCCGCGCGGTCGATGGTCCTCTTGAAAAACGAGCCTGCGAAGATCGAGCCGCTTCTTCCGCTGGACGCATCGAGGCTCCGCCGCGTCGCGGTGATCGGCGCGCTCGGCGACGAGGCCAACCTCGGAGACCGCGGGAGCAGCCAGGTGTTTCCTCGATCGACGGTCTCGCCGCTCGAAGGGCTGAGGACCGCCCTTCGGGGAGCGCGCGTGTCCTATGCAGACGGCTCCAACACCCGCGCCGCGGTGGACCTCGCGCGAGACGCCGACGTCGCCGTCGTGGTCGTGGGGCTGGACTACACGCACGAGGGAGAGCACGTCGATCCGCCGTTGCGCTGGGACGTGTGGAAGGTGTTCGAGCCGCCTCCTTTGCGGGAGATTCCGCGGATCATGCGGGCGCAGAGGCAGCGCAGGACGCTGTACACCGCGGGAGATCGCGCTTCGCTGGGGCTCGCGGCGCGAGACGAAGCGCTCGTTCGCGCGGTAGCCAGAGCCAACGCGGCGACCATCGTCGTGCTCATCGGCGGCAGCGCGATCTCGACCCGCGGTTGGCGCGACGAAGTTCCGGCGATCTTGATGGCCTGGTATCCCGGAATGGAGGGAGGACACGCGCTCGCGGACGTCTTGCTCGGGCGCGAAGAGCCGTCGGGGAGGCTTCCGTTCGCGTGGCCCGACGACGCGGCGAAGCTTCCTTCGTGGTGGTCGCCGTCGAGCGAGCGGGTCGAGTACGACGCGCTGCACGGCGAGCGGCTCAACCACGCCCGTCGATGGAACGCCGCCTTCGCGCTGGGACACGGGCTGTCGTACACGCGCTTCTCGCGCACGCTCGTCGAGTGCGTGCGTCGCCCGAGTGACGGCGTGATCGAAGCGCGCGTTCGGATCACAAACGAGGGCGCTCGCAGAGGGCGAGACCTCGTGATGGTGCGCGCGGCGTGCGAGGACGAGCCTTCGAGATTGGTGGGATTCGAGCGGCGCGAGCTCGCTCCGGGCGAGAGCGCGATCGTGACGGTCGAGCTGGACGCCCGATCGATGGCTCGTTGGGAAACAAGCCGCGGATGGCGCTCACCCAGAGGACCCGTGACGGTCCGGGTCGCGGGCGATTCCAACGGAGGAGAGCTGCCGATCGAGTGGACAGACCCGGGGTGATCGCCGTGCTATGGGTCGCCTGGCCATGAGCGTTCGAGTGAACAGCGGTGCTCCTGTCGCGGGCGAGCTCGTCTGGCGAGAGGCCACGTTGGGCGAGCTCTCGCCGGGAGAGCTCTACGCGCTTCTGGCGCTCAGGCAGCGGGTGTTCGTCGTGGAGCAATCGTGCGCGTACCTCGACGCCGACGGCTACGACGCGCAGGCGGTGCACGTGTGGGCCGAGGCGCCCGAGTCAACGCGCGGCGAGCGAGCGCCGGGGCACGTCCCGACGGTCATGGCGGCGGCGCGGCTGTTTGCACCACAAATCAAGTACGAAGAGGCGTGCATAGGCCGTGTCGTGACCGCGCCCGAGGCGCGAGGAACGGGGCTGGGTCGGGCGCTCATCGCGCGGTCGATCGCCGTGATCGAGGCGCGGTTCGGCGCGGTCGCGATCAAGCTCAGCGCGCAGGCGCACCTCGAGCGGCTCTACGGCGAGTACGGGTTTCGCACGGTGTCCGAGCGGTACATGGAGGACGACATTCCTCACGTGGCGATGCGACGAGAGCCGTCGCGATAGAGCGACGCCGAGGTCGATCAGCGCTCGTATGCGCCGATGTCTGGCGCAGCGCCGGACGAGCGCGGGCGACCGTCGGCGTCGAGGGCGCCGTCGCGGGTCATGTCGAACGGCGCGGCGCGGTCGATCGCGGGCGAGCCAGCTTGCAAATGAAAGTCGTTCATCGCCGGGTCGACGAAGCGCGGATCGGCGTTGACCTGGCGGCTGCCCGCGGCGATGCCGGTGACCCCGCCGCGAAAGATGAGGTTGTAGTCGACGGTGTTGCCGGTGTTCATCGTTCCGCCGACCTCGATGGCGCGATGGCCGGCGGTGGCGACGATGATGTTGCTCGTGTAGACGTTGTTCTGATTGCGATTTTGCAGGAGGATCGCAGCGTTGGCCCACCCGCTGCGCGAGCTGTCGACGATCGTGTTGTGGACGATGACGCAGTCGCGCGCGAGCCCGCCGCCGGGGCCGGTGCCCGAGTCGTAGCCGCCGGTGGCGATCCCTGCGACGTCGTGCTGCCACAGGACGTTGTTGCGCACGGTGATCGCGCGGGTGCTGAGCCTCGCGTGCTCGCTCGCGAGCTCGACGCCGATGTCGCAGCGGTACGCGCGGTTGCGCTCGATGAGCATTCGCCCGCCGCCGTCGACGTAGAAGCAGCCGGCGCTCTTGGTGCCCATGTACGCTGGGTTGCGCGCGCTCGAGACGTTGAACGCGAGGTTTCCCGTCACCACGCCGTCGCGGACGCGGTTGACGTCGGCGCGATCGAGCTCGTCGGCCTGGCTGCAAGTGCGACAGATGTCTGGCTCGAAGCCGATGAAGTCGTACGCGATGTTGTTGACGTCGTGCACCGAGTTGTTGCGCACGGTGAAGCGTCGAACGTTGCCGTTGATGACCAGCGCCTCGCTCGGGCCGAGGACCATGGTTCGAAGCTCGTTGCCCTCGACCAGGATGTCTTCGGTCGGCGTGGTGGAGGTGCCGTAGACAGCGATGCCGTGCGCGCCGTTGTCGCGACCGCCGCCCTCGGCGTCGACCGAATGGACGAGGTTGCCGCGGATCGTGATGTTGTTGGACGCGCCGCGAACCCAGATTCCAGCAGGAAAATTACCGGCGATCCCTGCGATGCTCCGCAGCTCGAAGCCCTCGACCGTGATGTGCGCGCGGTCTTCGATGCGCACGAGCGCGGGCGCCGCGACGCCGCGACCGAGGCCCGTCCCGTCGATGATCGGGCGCTCGCCGCATCGACCGCGGAGGGTGATGGGATTGCCGACCGAACCCGAGCGAGGAGCGACGACGAGCTCTCGGTACGTTCCTGCGCGGACGAGGACCGCGTCGCCGGGCATCGCGAGGGCGAGGCCGCGGTTGATCGTCGCGACCGGGCGCGCTTCGCTTCCGTCGTTGGTGTCCGCGCCGGTGGTGGCCACGTGTACGGCGCGCGCGGGGTTGACGCAGCCTCCGTCGGGCGTTGCGGTCCCCGTGTCCGTGACGCGCGCGTCGGCCGCGCTCGTATCCGCGATGCCCGTGTCCGCGACCGATGAATCTACGGGGAGAATTGCAGCATCAATCGACGAGACGTCGTCGGCGCCGCTGTCGGGCATCGAGGCGCTGTCACCGAGCGCGGGCACGTCGTCCGCGGTCGCGTCGATCGCCGATCGATCGGACCGCGCGTCGATCGCGGCGTCCGGTGAGGTCCCGTCGGAGCACGCGCACAAGAGCCCCGCGAGCGAGGCGACGAGCGTTCGGTTTGCCACGAGCACGACGGACATTGTCGACGAATCGCTCGATGAGCGCGAGGGAGAGCGCGAGATTCGCTCACCCTCGTGGCGCAGCCATAGGCGCCGAAAACTCAGCGGCTGAAACAGAGCGTTTGGGCTGAGAATCGAGAGACGAAACGACGTTTGTCACCGGGCCGCGCGGCGGCC
>LNFM01011103.1_pt1 | contig 12384 bp, 17 predicted proteins | sample 596031 | NCBI WGS metagenome assembly LNFM01 (sample SAMN04254537, study PRJNA301005) | activated carbon metagenome | isolation source: dual media filters at the Ann Arbor, Michigan drinking water treatment plant | place: USA: Ann Arbor
GGTCGCGGACCTGGGCGACCCCCCGCCGCCCCCGCCGCCGGTCGACGTGGGACCCCCGCCGCCACCTCCGCCACCGGTCGACCCCGGGCCCCCGCCGCCGCCCCCGCCACCGGTCGACCCGGGGCCGCCCCCGCCCCCGCCGCCCCCGCGGGAGTTCCCGCCGCCCCCGCCTCCCACCGTCATCGCGCCGCCGCCGCCGCTCGCGGAGGAGCCGACCGCTGAGCTGGGGAGCGATGGGGACGCCGACGCCCCCGAGGGGCCGCCGAAACGCAGGTGGTTCTGGCAGAAGAAGGACGAGTAGGCCGCCGGGGGGCGGCCCGCGATCAGTCCTTCACGCGGGTGGTGGCGAAGAGGTAGGTCATGACGGCGAAGACGCAGGTCATGATCCCGGCGGCGATCGGGTCGGCGCCGCGGCCCTCGACGGCCGCGGTGATCGTCTCGGCGAACAGCGCGATGCCGATCAGGCCGAACATGACGAAGCCGACCCAGTTCGCCCACCCGACCGGCAGGTACTTCCGGGTGCCGACGGTCTCGGGGGCCGGGGCGTAGTTCGCCCGCCGCCCGCCGCCCTTCTTCGTCTTCTTCGATCGCGCCACGGACGGCAGGGTAGCAGCGCCGACCGCTAGCCTCCGGCGATGCCCGAGCCGACCCCCGGGGACTGGCGGACGGTCCTCATCGCGCACGCGGCCCTCGAGACCGGTCTGCTCGCCGCGTTCGCCGTCCCGGCGACGCCCGAGGACGCGGCGCGGGCGGCCGGCCTCGACGCGCGCGCCACCCGCATCGTGGCCGCCGCGCTCGTCGGGTCGGGGCACCTGCGGCCGGCCCCCGGTGGCCTCCTCGCGCTGACCGACGCCGGCGCCCTGCTCGTCGACCCGCCCTCCGACGGCGCCGACCCGGCGGGTGAGCTGTACCTCGACGCCCGCGCCATCCGCAGCCACCTGCGGCTCGCCGAGACGCTCCTGACCGGCGCCCCCGCCGACGACGTCTCGGGTGGCGACCGGGGGACCCGCGAGCGGTTCATGCGGGCGATGCGCCAGATCGCCGGCCCGCGCGCCGACGAGGCGGCCGTCGCGATCGGCCCGCCGCGGGGCCACGGCCGGCTGCTCGACGTCGGGGGCGCCCCCGGCACCTACGCCCGCCGCCTCGCCGGCGCCGGGTGGGACGTCACCGTGCTCGACCTGCCGGAGACGCTGGAGATCGGCGCGCCCGACCTGCACGCGGCGGGTGTCGCGACCGTCGCGGGGGACGCCACGCGCGCGCTGCCCGACGGGCCGTGGGACGCCGTCTACATGGGCAACGTCGTGCACCTCCTCGACCCCGCGGAGGCCGCCGCCCTCGTCGCCCGCGCCGCCGCCGCGCTCGCCCCCCGCGGGCTGCTCGCGATCCAGGAGGTGCTCGGCGGCGCGAGCCCGCAGGCCCCCGCGTTCGGGGTGATGATGCTGCTCTCCACCCCGGGCGGCGACGCCTACGCCGAGGGCGACTACCGGGCGTGGATGGCGGCGGCGGGCTGCCCCCTGGACCGGGTCGTGCCGATCGCGGCGGGCTGGCACCACCTGCTGCTCGGCCGGCGGGCCGCGTGACCGCGCGCCGGGTCACCGCCGACGCCGGCCCGACCGGCCGCGTCCCCCCGTTCCGCTTCTCCGCCCGCTCGCGCGTCGACGTGGCCGACACCGACCTCGGGGAGGTCGTCTACTACGGCCGCTACCCCGTCCACATCGACCGTGCCGTGCTCGCCCACCGGCGCCATCTCGGCATCCCGGCGCTCGGTCCCGACGGGCACCTGTTCGTGGTGCGCTCGCTGGCGGTCGACTACCTCACCTCCGCCCGCTTCGACGACGAGATCGAGGTGCTGGTGCGGGTCGCCGAGCTCGGCCGCACGAGCCACACGCTCGCGCTGCGGATGGAGCGCGTCGGGCCGGAACCCGCCCACGTCGCGGACGCCCGCATGGTGATCGTGGGGCTGTCGGCCTACGGGGGGCGGCCGTCGCGGATGCCGGCGACGATGCGCGACGCGATCCTGGCGTTCGAGGGGATCGGGGAGGCACCCGCGTGAGGCCGTTCGGCGAGGACGCCGCCCTGCTCGACGCGGCCGGCGCGGACCCCGGCGCGCTCGCGCGCCTCGAGCACCGCCTGGAGGAGGGCCTCGGCGACCTGCCGCGCGCCGGCGGCGTCGACGCCCACGTCCACATCGGCCGCGACCGCGACGGCCACGCCATGGACGCCGAGGCGCTCGTCGCCGACCTCGACCGGTGGGGCCTCGCCGCGGCGGCGTGCTTCCCGGCGGACGAGCCCGGTGACGACGGCGCGTTCACCGCCGCGAACGCGGCCGTCGCCGAGGCGGCGCGCCGCCACCCCGGGCGGATCGTGCCGTTCTGCCGCGTCGACCCCTCCCGTCCCGGCGCCCACGAGGCGATGGCGGCGGCGGCGGCCGACGGCGCGCGCGGGCTGAAGCTGCACCCGGTGGCGCAGCGCCTGCGTCCTGAGTCGCCGGAGTTCGTGGCCGTCGTGGTGGACGCCGCCGAGCGCGGCTGGCCCGTCACCATCCACGCCGGCTACGGCGCCCGCGCGCTGGAGGAGCCCATCGCGGCCCTCGTGGCGGCCGCCCCGGACGCCCGCATCGTCCTGGCCCACGCGGGCCGCGGCGACGCCCGCGCCCTCGCAGCCCGCCTCGACGCGTGGCCGGGCGTGATGCTCGACACCTCGCTCGCCGCCCTCGCCGACGTGGCGGCGCTGCCCCCCGGGCGGCTCGTGTTCGGGTCGGACCGGCCCTACGGGGACCACGGCACCGCCCTCGCGCTGGTCGCGGCGGCGGCGCGGGTGGGCGGCTGGACCGTCGACGAGACGCGCGGCGTGATGGGCGGCAACCTGCGCCGGTGGCTGCCGTGACCCGGGCGGAGGCCGTCCGCCTCTGCGCGGCGCTCGCCCAGTGCGAGATCGCCCTCGTCCGCCGCGACCCGGTCGCCCCGGCGCTGCTGGCGCAGGCCGCCCGGCACGCCGCGGGCCTGCCGCCCGCCCCCTACGTCGCCGAGGCCGCCCGCCTCGCGCGGTCGGCGCCCTCCGGAGCCGACGGCCCCGCGGCGGCGGCCGTGCGCAAGGCGGTCCAGGCGCTGTGCCGCGCCGCCGTGATCGCGGTCGACGCCGAGCTGCTGGGCGCCGCGTGAGCGCGGCCACCCGCGAGAGGCTCGCGCGGATGCTCGACGACGGGCCGATCGACCTCGCCGAGGCGAACCTGCTGATCTGCGCGGAGGCGGGCGACGGCCTCGACATGGCGTCCGAGCTCGCCCACGTCGAGGGCCTCGCGCAGCTCGCCCGCGAGGGCGGTGTCGTCCCGGTGCTGCGCGACCAGGGCTTCACGGGCGCCGTCGAGGACTACGACGACCCCGACCACTCCCGCCTCGACCGCCTGCTCGCGACCCGGCGCGGCATGCCCATCACCCTCGCGACCCTGGCGCTCGCCGTGGCGGGGCGCGTGGGGGCGCCGATGGTGGGCATCGGCATGCCCGGTCACTTCATCGTCGCCGACACGGCGGGGGCGGAGCCGGTCTACATCGACCCGTTCGGCGGCTGGCGGCGCCTCGACGTCGCCGACTGCGCGGCGCTCGTGGAGCGCACGTCCGGCCTTCCGTTCCGCACCGAGTTCCTCGACCCGGTCCCGCCGCGGGCCATCCTCGCCCGCACCCTGCTCAACCTGCGCGGCTCCTACCTGCGCCGCCGCCGCCTCGACGCCGCCCTCTGGACCGTCGAGATCGGCATGATCGTGGCGCCGGACGACGCCGAGCTCGTGGTGGGCTCGGTCGTGCTGCTCACCGGCGCCGGGCGGTACGAGGAGGCGGAGGCGGCGGCCACCGCGTTCCTCGCGGCGCGCCCCGACGACCCCGCCGCGTCCGCCATCGAGGCGCAGCTCCACACCCTGGGTGATCTCCGACGGAGGATGAATTGACCAGCCCCGCGATCGCGGCACAGGTCCTCGCGGCCAACCGCCGCTTCTACGACGCCCTCGAGGCGCTCGACGCCGGGGCGATGGAGGCGTGCTGGGCGTCCTCGCCGTCCCCGGCGTGCGTCCACCCCGGCGGCCCCTGGCAGCGCGGGTGGGAGGAGGTCGCCGCCGGCTGGGACGCCATCATGTCGGCGACGGGTTACATCGAGTTCGAGATCGCCGAGGCCGTCGTGTCGATCGTCGACCCCGTCGCGTGGGTGACCTGCGTCGAGCGCATCACCTCGGCGGTGGGGGAGGGTGGTCAGACGGCCGTGGCGGAGGTCGCCGCGACCAACCTCTTCGTGCTCGACGGCACCGGGTGGCACCTCGCCCTGCACCACGCGTCGCCGGTCATCCGCCCGGCCCTGGTGGACGAGTGAGCGGCCGCCGCCGCGAGGTCGCCCGCGCCGCCGGGCGGGTCGGGGAGGAGATCGTCCGCGCCCGCATCGCCTTCTACCTCGGCGGGGCGGCCGCCCTGACCCTCGGGGGGCTGGCGCTGATCGTGCTGCTGGTGCTCGCCGTCGCGGGGACCGGCCCCGGTCTGGGGGCGTCGGTGCTGATCGTCGCGGCCGCCGCCCTGCTCGGCGCGTTCGCGGCGCGGGCCGTGGTGAAGCGGATCTCGGTCGCGACGGTGACGGCGCTCGCGGGGCGGCTCATCGCACGGCAGCGTCGCCGCCGGGGCCGCTGAGCCGCCGCCGGGGGTCACCCGGCGGCGGCGCGGTCGGAACTAGGCCTTGCTCGCCAGGTAGTCGGCGACCATCTTCTCGCCGGCGGCGTGGCCGTCCTCGAAGTAGACCTTGTTGATCTCCTTGAAGACCTCCCACTTCTCCGGGACGTCGTCCTCCGCCATGGTCGCGTCGACCGGGCAGGCCTCGACGCAGGCGTCGCAGTCGATGCACTCGGCGGGGTCGATGTAGAGCATCGTGGCCTCGTCGTGGTTCTCCTCACCCGCGGCGGGGTGGATGCAGTCGACGGGGCACACGTCGGCACAGGAGGTGTCCTTGGTGCCGATGCAGGGCTCTGTGATGACGTAGGCCATTCAGCGTTCCTCGGGCGTCGGGGACGACGGCGCCTGGAGTGGGTCGAGGGCGCCGCGCGAGGGGACGACTCTACCAGCGCCGGATGACTCAGGAAGTGCTGAGCGCGGGGCGGGGGACCGCCGCGACGATCGCGTCGGCCGCCTCCATCAGCGCGAGGGCCGCCGGGCTGCCGGGGTGGGCGGCCACGACGGGCAGTCCGCGGTCGCCCGCCTCGGCGACCGCCGGCTCGAGGGGGATCCGGCCGAGCAGGGGCACCCCGAGCTCGGCGGCGAGCAGCGCGCCGCCGCCGCCGGAGAAGACCTCGTAGCGGGTCCCGGTGTCGGGGGCGACGAAGTAGCTCATGTTCTCGATCACGCCCGCGACCGGCAGGTTGACGCGGGCGGCCATCGCGGCGGCGCGGCGCGCCACGCGCTGCGCGGCGAGCTGCGGGGTCGTGACGATCACGAACGACGACGTCGGCAGGAGGTTGGCGAGCGACAGGGCGACGTCGCCGGTGCCGGGCGGGAGGTCGACGAGGAGGTAGTCGGGGTCGTCCCACCAGACCTCGGTGATGAAGCTGGTGAGCGCCTTGTGGAGCATCGGCCCGCGCCAGATGACGGGGCTGTCCTCCTCGGTGAGGAAGCCGATCGACATCATCCGCACGCCGTGCGCCTCGACCGGCATCATCAGGTCGTCCACGGCGACGGCGGGGCGGGTGACGCCCATCATGCGGGGGATCGAGTAGCCGTAGACGTCGGCGTCGAGCAGCCCGACGGTCGCGCCCCTGCCGGCGAGGGCCATCGCGAGGTTGGCGGTGATGCTCGACTTGCCGACCCCGCCCTTGCCCGAGGCGATGCCGATCACCGTCGTCCGGCCGCCCTCCTGGAACGGGGACGGCCGGTCGGGGCCGGTCAGGCCGGAGCGCAGGCGGTGCCGCTCCTCGTCCGTCATGGCGTCCATCGTGATCGAGAGGGTCTCGACCCCGGGGAGGGGGGTGACGACCTCCGTCACGCGGCGCTGGATCTCGGCCTTCAGCGGGCAACCGGCGATGGTGAGGCGGATCGCGATGTCGACCCGCCCGCCCCGGACGGTGACGTCGCCGACCATGCCGAGGTCGACGATGCTGCGGTGCAGCTCGGGGTCGTGGACGTCGCGCAGGACGGCGAGGACGCCCTCGCGGGTCGGAGCCGCGCTCACATGAACATCCGCGCGTAGGGCTCCGCGTCGGCGACGGTGACCGCCCACGGCCCGTGACCGGGGTAGATGCGCGTGTCGCGCGGGACCTCGGCGAAGAACCGCTCGAGGCTCGTGAGCATCGCCCGGGGGTCGCTGCGCGGGAAGTCGGTGCGGCCGACGCCCTGCGCGAAGACGAGGTCGCCGACGAGGGCCTCCCCCTCGGTCTCCTCCAGGGCGACCATGCAGCCCGGGGAGTGCCCGGGCGCCGCGATCAGGCGGAAGCGCAGCGCACCCAGCTCGAGCACGTCGCCGTCCTCGAGGATGCGCTCCGGCGTGACGCCCGGGGTGGGCGGCGGATTGCCGAACAACGCGGGGTTGAAGGGCGCGGGGGCCGCCAGCCAGTCCTCGTCGCCGCGGCCGACCCAGACGGGGAGCCCGGTCGCGGCCCAGACGTGGTTCTCGACGACGTGGTCCCAGTGGCCGTGCGTGTCGAGCACGGCGACCGGAGTCACCTCGAGCCGCTCGATCGTCTGCGCCACCCACGCGGCGCTGCCGAGGGCGGGGTCGACGACCCACGCCGAGCCGCCGCGGTCGTCGGCGACGACGTAGGTGTTGGTGGCCACCGGGCCGAAGGTCCCTCCACGGATGATCATCCCTGCGAGATTAGCGGCGGCCGCACCGGGAGGACGCATGACGAGGATCGCGCTGGGCTCGGACGAGGTGACCCCGCTCACCGACGCGCTGGTCGCGGCGCTGCGGGCCGCCGGCCACGAGGTGGTCCTGCACGGGCCGCCCGCGGGGGGCGACGAGGAGTGGGTGGCGGCGAGCGCCGCGGTGGGCCGCGCCGTCGCGGCGGGCGACGCCGAGCGCGGTGTCGTGTGCTGCTGGTCGGGGACGGGCGCGTCGATCGCCGCGAACAAGGTGCCCGGCGTGCGGGCCGCGTTGTGCGCCGACGCGGAGACCGCCCGGATGGCGCGCCGCTACAACGACGCCAACGTCCTCGCCCTGTCGTTGCGGCTCACCAGCCCCGCGGTGGGGGAGGAGATCCTCGCGGCGTTCCTCGACGCCCCCGCGGGCGACGACGACTTCGACCGGCGCAACCTGGCGGAGCTGGAGCGGATGGAGCGGCCGGCCGGCTGAGGGCCGGCCCGCCGGGTGGTCAGCCGCCCGCGAACCCGCCGAGCTGGTCGAGGTCGAGCTCCTGGGCGTCGCGCGGCGCCTGGATGTCGACCGGCTCGCCGTAGGCGGAGAGGTCGGCGGTGAGGTCGATGTCGAACGCGCCGACGCCGGACTGCGGCCCCAGGCCGGAGCCGTCGCCGGTGAGCACCAGGCGGATCCGGCGCGGCAGCAGGTCCTCGGTGCCGATCCAGGTCTCGAGGGTGCCCTCGGTCACGGCGGCGCGGGCCTGCTCGGCGGTGACGGTGCCGGTGCCGAGCAGCGGGCCGAGGTCCTCGAGGGCCGCCGCCGGGTCGAGCTCGGACGTCACCTTCACCGTCGGGGTCCCGTCGACCTCCTCCCGCGCCTCCTCGGCGGGGGCGGTCGCCCAGCCGGTGAGGGTGGGGTAGAGGGCTCCCAGGTCGAGCAGGGCGACCTGCTCCGGCGGCAGCGCGACGCGGAAGTCCTGCCCCAGCACGCCGACGTAGACCTCGTCGCCGACGCGGGTCAGGTTGCCCTGCAGCGTCGGCCCGGCCAGGACGATGCGGGCGTCGATCGAGGCGCGGTCCGGGGGCTGCACCGGACCCTCGCCGGAGATGTCGAGGTCGCCCGCGAGGAGGGCGCCGCCCGGCACGGCGCCGGGGTCGTCCAGGTCCACGCCGCCGGTCGCCTCGATCGCGATGCGGAACGACTCGGCCCCCGCGAACTCCTCGCCGCTGCGGTCCAGCAGCTCCTGGGCGGTCAGCTCGCCGGTGAGGTCCTCCCCGTCGCCCCCGCCGCCGCAGCCGGCGAGCAGCAGCGCACCCGTCGCGGCGAGCGCGACGAGCAGCAGGAGGAGGGGCGCGCGTCGGCTCGGATGGGGCATCACGGCGGTATAGCATGGCCGCCGATGCGGGGGCGAGCACGAGAGTGACGGACCCGCCGCTCGAGCTGGTGCCCCTCGGGATCGGCGCGGCCTACGCGCGACCGGGGGAGGCGCAGAGCTGCCACCTCGTCCGCGCGGGGGGCCGCGCGCTCGTCGTGGACATGGGCGCCGGGGCCCTCAACCGGCTGATGGGCGTCATGGCGCCCGAGGACCTGGAGGCCGTCGTCATCACCCACCTGCACCCCGACCACTGCGTCGACCTGATGGCCCTGCGGGTCTACATGGCCTGGGGGCCGGGGCGCGGGCGCACGGTGCGGGTCGCGGGCCCCCCGGGGCTGCGGGAGCGGCTGCACGCGTTCTCGGGATCCGACGGCTGGGACGCCCTCCGCTTCGAGGACCTCCGCGCGGGTGAGGGCGAGATCGACCTCGGCGGCGACCTGGTCGTGCGCCACCGGGAGGTGCCGCACCTGCCGCCGACGCACGCCGTCCGCGTGGAGCGCGGCGGGTCGTCGGTGTGCCTCGGGGCGGACTGCGCCCCCAACGACGACCTCCCCGAGCTCGCGCGCGGTTGCGACGTGCTGGTCTGCGAGTGCACGTTCGGGGCGGAGGAGGTGCCGCCGGGCGTGCCGCACCTCAACGGCCGCGCCGCCGGCGAGATCGCCGCCCGCGCCGGGGCCGGCCGCCTGCTGCTCGTGCACGGGCAGCCCGAGTACGACCGTGACGCGGCCGTCGCGCAGGCCGCCGAGGCCTTCGGCGGCCCCGTCCAGTGGGCCCGCGCCGGCGAGGCGGTCGCCGCGTGAGCGTCCGCCGGCAGACGCCGCCGCCGCGGCCGACCACCCGCCGGGCCGTGATCATCTCGGTGCTCCTCAGCCTGCTGTTGCCGGGGCTGGGGCACGCCTACGCGTGGCGCCTGCCGCGGGCGCTGATCTGGTTCGCCGGGACCATCGTGATCGGCATCGTCATCGGCGGCGGGGAGGACGACACGGTCCTCGCGTTCTCGATGGGGGCCGTCATCGCCGTGCTCGCGGCGATCGACATCGCGCTGCTGATGTGGCTCGAGCGGTCGGGCCCGCGGGCCCGCTGAGCGGTCCGGCCGGGCGCGATCACTAAACTGGCCCGGATGCCGACGCTCACGCCACTCCCGTGACCTGGGACGCCTTCCGCCGCGGCAACGCCGGCGCGGCCCAGGGTGAGGAAGAGCTGCGGATGCTGTGGAAGCGCTACAAGGAGCGCGACGACAGCCAGGCCAAGGACCGCCTGATCCTCACGTTCGCCCCGCTGGTGAAGTACGTGGCGGGCCGCATGAACAGCCACCTGCCGGCGCACGTCGAGGAGACCGACCTCATCTCCTACGGCCTGCTCGGGCTGATCGGCGCCGTCGAGCGCTTCGATCCCGGCCGCCAGGTCAAGTTCGAGACGTACGCGGTCGCGCGCATCAAGGGCTCGATCATCGACGAGCTGCGCTCCCTCGACTGGGTGCCGCGCTCGGTGCGCGCCCGCTCCCGCGAGATCGAGCGCAAGTCGGCCGAGCTGGAGCACCGCCTGCAGCGCGCGCCCACCGACGAGGAGCTGGCGGCGGCGCTCGGCATGGAGCTCGAGGAGTTCCAGGCCGCCATCACCCAGATCTCCAACTCGTCGATCGTCGCGCTCGACGAGACGTGGAGCGTGTCCTCGGGCGGTGAGCCCCTCTCCCTGATCGACACGATCAGCGACCAGCGCGTCACCAACCCCGCCGACCTGCTCGACGTGACGGTGCTCCGCGACACCCTCGCCGACGCGATCGCGCGGCTCCCGGAGCGCGAGAAGATCGTCGTCGCCCTCTACTACTACGACGGCCTCACCCTGCGGCAGATCGGCGACGTCCTCGGCGTCACCGAGAGCCGGGTCAGCCAGCTCCACACCAAGGCGATCCTGCGCCTCAAGGGGCGCCTGCAGGGTGACGGGGAGGTTGACCAGGACTGACCGCTGGCGGAGGATGCGGCTCCCGGCCTTGTAGTGAAAGGCACAAGCTGATGGCGCATCCCGATCCTGCCCAGCTTCGGAACGTCGCGGTCCTCGGGCACCGCGGCAGCGGCAAGACGAGCCTGGTCGAGGCCATGCTCCACGCCGCCGGCGTCACCAACCGGCGCGGACGCGTCGCGGACGGCACCACGGTCTGCGACCCCGACCCCGACGAGCACCGCCGCGGGATGTCGATCTCGGCTTCTCTCTGCCACCTGACGTGGAAGGGGGTCAAGGTCAACCTGGTCGACACGCCCGGCGAGGCCTCCTTCCAGGGCGACACCATCGCGGCGATGCGGGCGGTCGACGCGGTGCTGGTCGTGGTGAACGGCACGGCGGGGGTCGAGGTGCAGACGGAGCGCCTCTGGGCCCGCGCCGTGGCGCAGGACCTGCCGCGCGCGGCGGTGGTGAACATGCTCGACCGCGAGCGCGCCGACTTCGACGCGGCGCTCGCGTCCCTGGCGGCGATCGCCCCCGGGACGGTGGCGATCCAGCTCCCGCTCGGGTCGGAGTCGGGCTTCCACGGCGTCGTCAACCTCGTCTCGATGACGGCGACGACGTACGCGGACGGCGCCCTCGACGGGGTCACGGGGCCGATCCCGGAGGAGGTGGCGGGCGCGGCGCAGGCGGCGCGGGAGCACCTGATCGACGTCGTCGCCGAGAAGGACGACGCGCTCATCGAGAAGTACCTGGAGGGTGAGGAGATCACCACCGGCGAGCTGATCGGGGCGATCCTGAGCGGGGTGGCGGAGGGGCGCATCGCCCCCGTCGTGTGCGCCGCGGGGGACCCGGGCATCGGCATCGACCGCCTCCTCGACCTGATCACCGAGGCGCTGCCGTCGCCGGTGACCGCGGGGGTCCGCGGGGCGCGCGACCCCGCGACGGGCGAGCCGGTGGCGCTGCCCGTCTCGGACGACGGGCCGGCGGTCGCGGTGTGCGTGAAGACCGTCGCCGACCAGTTCAGCGGGCGGATCAGTCTGCTGCGGGTGTTGACGGGCGTCCTGGCCTCCGACGGCCACGCGACGGTCGCGGGGTCGGGGGCGCGGGAGCGCGTCGGCCAGCTCTTCACGTTGCAGGGCAAGGAGCACGTCGCCCTGTCGGAGATCGGCCCCGGCGACATCGGCGCCGTCGCGAAGCTGAAGGAGGTCCGCACCGGCGACGTGCTCACCACCGGCGACGTGCCGGTGGAGTTCGCGCCGCTGGAGCTGCCCCCGCCGTTGATGAGCTTCGCCGTGACCGCCCACGTGGCGGGCGACGAGGACAAGCTGAACGCGGCGCTCCGGCGGATGCGCGACGAGGACCCCACGATCGACGTCCACCACGACGAGCAGACGGGCGACCTGATCCTGGCGGGGCTCTCCCAGATGCACGTGGAGGTGGTGGCGGAGCGCATCGACCGCCGGTTCGGCGTCGCGCTCGACCTGGCCCCGCCGCACGTGCCGTACCGCGAGACGATCACCGCCCAGGCGGAGGCGGAGGGCAAGCACAAGAAGCAGAGTGGCGGCCGCGGGCAGTACGCCGACTGCTGGCTGCGTGTCGAGCCGCTCCCGCGGGGCGGCGGCTTCGAGTTCGTCGACAAGGTCGTCGGTGGGTCGGTGCCGCGGGCGTTCATCCCCGCGGTGGAGAAGGGCGTCGCGGAGGCGCTGCAGCGGGGCGAGCTCGCCGGGTACCCGGTCGTGGACGTCCGCGTCACCCTCTACGACGGCAAGCACCACCCCGTCGACTCGTCGGAGATGGCGTTCAAGATCGCCGGCTCGCTCGGCGTGCGGGCGGCGATCGCGGCGGCGCGGCCGGTGCTGCTGGAGCCGGTGATGCGGGTCGAGATCACGGTGCCGGCGGAGAACGTCGGCGACGTGATGGGCGACCTGAGCTCCCGCCGCGGGCACCCGCTGGGAATGGAGGCGCGCGGCCACGACGAGGTGGTGCGGGCCGAGGTCCCCATGTCGGAGATGCTGGAGTACGCCCCGGACCTGCGCGCCATGACCGGGGGGCGCGGGGACTACACGATGGAGTTCGACCACTACGCCCAGGTGCCGGCGCACCTCGCGCGGAAGGCGGCCGAGGAGGCCGTCGCCTGACGGGCCCGGGACGGGGTCGCCCCGACCGCCTACGATGCGCCGATGCTCGGCTTTCGTGGCGCATCGCGTTATTACGATCCGCGCTACGCCGATGGCTTTGCCCTCGAATGTGCC
>LNFM01011104.1_pt1 | contig 12381 bp, 13 predicted proteins | sample 596031 | NCBI WGS metagenome assembly LNFM01 (sample SAMN04254537, study PRJNA301005) | activated carbon metagenome | isolation source: dual media filters at the Ann Arbor, Michigan drinking water treatment plant | place: USA: Ann Arbor
GGAATGGCGCGCGGGTCGAGGATCACCGCAGCGGCGACGACAGGGCCGGCGAGGGGGCCGCGTCCCGCCTCGTCCACGCCCGCGACGGGCGCGAACCCCTGCTTCAGCGCGCGCCGCTCGAGGGAAAAGGTGGGAATCGGCTGGGCCATGGCCCTGTCTCGCCAAAACCGGAGCAGGGGGCAAGCAGCGGCTTCGGCCTGCTTGCGCTTCCGATTCAACAGGAGGGGAGAAAATGTCGATCCGCCAGAGTCTTGGCCGTCTGTCCTGCGACGCCGATTCCGGCTGCGGGAAATCGATTCAGGTTCTTCACGCGATGATTCAAGCGTCAGCCGGCCTGCCCCGGCGACGTGAACGCCGGTCGCGCGAATCCGCTATAAGCGCCTGATCCAAACGGCGGACCTCACATGATCGGCAAGCTCAAGGGCACCATCGACAGCTACGGACCCGACTGGGTCATCGTCGACGTCCACGGCGTCGGATACGTGGTGCATTGCTCGTCGCGCACGCTGCAGTCGCTGCCGGCGGCAGGCGAGGCGGCCGTGCTCTCCATCGAGACCATGGTGCGCGAGGACATGATCCGCCTCTACGGCTTCGCCAACGACCTCGAGCGGGAGTGGTTCCGTCTGCTGCTCGCCGTCCAGGGGGTGGGCGCCAAGGTGGCGCTCTCCGTCCTCTCGACGCTCAAGGCTTCCGACCTCGCCAATGCCATCGCGCTGCGCGACAAGGCGGCCATCGGCCGCGCCAACGGCGTCGGGCCGAAGGTCGCCGAACGCATCATCACCGAGCTCAAGGACAAGGCGCCGGGCTTCACCGACATCGATCCGGCTCTCGCCAAGCTTGCCGGCGACGTCGACGAGAAGCGGGTGGCAGGCCCGGTGGCCGACGCCATCTCGGCGCTGACCAATCTCGGCTATGGCCAGCCGCAGGCCGCCGCCGCCATCGCCGCCGCGGCGAAGAAGGCGGGAGAGGAGGCGAACACGCAGACCCTCATCCGCATGGGCCTCAAGGAACTGAGTTCGTGACGGCGGCTCAGCCCGCCCCGGCCTCGTCCTTCGCGGGTGCCTTTCCGGTTCCCGCCAGCCAGTCCTTCAGTGCTTCGTCGATGCGTGTCTGCCAGCCCGGGCCGGTGGCCCGGAAGGCGTCGACGACTTCCGGCGAGAGGCGGATCGAGACGGCCTCCTTCGGACGGGCCTTGCGCGGCCGGCCGCGGCGGATCAGGGTTTCGCCGTGATAGAGGTCGGCATGGACGAAGAAGTCCTCGTCGAGTTCCGGCGCGTCGTCCGGATCCACCCATTCCGTCTTTGCCGCATCAGGACGAGACGTATCGTGCGTACCAGGCTTGTTCCCGCTCATTCGCCTTCCTCATGGAGATGACCCGGCGGACGGCACCGCGCGGTGTCCAGACGATGACCACCATCCGCCCTGCCAGATGGCCCACGGTGATGTAACGTGGCTCCCCATACTCGAATCGCGCGTCGAGACCGGTATAATTCGGGCCCTCAAACACCCGGGGCGCATCGGCAAAGTCGAGGCCACGCTCGAGAAGCGTTCGCTGCCGCTTGAAAGGATCGAACGTGATCTCGACCACTTCTTTAGTGTATAGACAAAAAATCGCGTTGTCGAGCCGATCCCCATGACCGATCCCAGCCGCATCCTGTCCGCCGAACGCCGCGACGACGATGCCGACACGCATCTCAGGCCGCAGCGGCTCGCCGAGTTCATCGGCCAGGCGCAGGCGCGCTCCAACCTCGAGGTCTTCATCTCGGCGGCACGCTCGCGCGGGGAGGCGCTCGACCACGTGCTCTTCGTCGGCCCGCCCGGTCTCGGCAAGACCACCCTGGCGCAGATCCTGTCGAAGGAGCTCGGCGTCGGCTTCCGCGCCACCTCCGGCCCTGTCATCGCCAAGGCGGGCGACCTCGCGGCGCAGCTGACGAACCTCGAGGAGCGCGACGTCCTCTTCATCGACGAGATCCACCGGCTCAATCCGGCGGTGGAGGAGATCCTCTATCCCGCCATGGAGGACTTCCAGCTCGACCTCATCATCGGCGAGGGGCCGGCGGCACGTTCGGTGAAGATCGACCTCGCCAAGTTCACGCTGGTGGGGGCCACCACCCGCGCGGGGCTTCTCACCACGCCGCTGCGCGACCGGTTCGGCATCCCCATCCGGCTCGCCTTCTATACGGTGGAGGAACTGGAACTGATCGTGACGCGCGGCGCCCGCGTCCTCGGCGTCGGCATGACGGCGGACGGGGCGAACGAGATCGCGCGCCGCGCGCGCGGCACCCCGCGCATCGCCGGCCGGCTGCTCAGGCGCGTGCGCGACTTCGCCATCTACCGGGATTCCGACACGATCACGCGGACCATCGCCGACGAGGCGCTGACCCGGCTCGAGGTGGACGATGCCGGGCTCGACGCCATGGACCGGCGCTATCTGAAAGCCATCGCGCTGAACTACGGCGGCGGTCCCGTGGGGATCGAGACCATGGCGGCGGCTCTCTCCGAGCCGCGCGACGCCATCGAGGAGATCATCGAGCCCTTCCTGATCCAGCAGGGCTTTCTGCAGAGGACACCCCGGGGACGGCTCCTGACCTCCGGCGCCTTCCGCCATCTCGGCCTCGCCGAGCCGCAGCGCGACGGGGCGCAGTTCATGCTCTTCAAGGGCGACGAGGAGGCGTGAGCCGCCGGCCCGTGGGGACCGGCGGCTTCAGTCGTGGGTTACTGCAGAGCCTTGGTCATGGCGTCGGCGAGCGAGGCGCGCGGGTTGGCGCGGCAATAGGCGATGATCTTGGCGTCGTTCGGATCGGTCGGCGGCATCGCCGTTCCGGCCGCCTTCATCGCCGCTTCCATCTCGGCGAGCGACTTGAGGTAGCCGGCGCAGGTGTCGGCGCCCTGCGCCATGGCGGAGGTCGTCAGCAGCGCCAGGAAGGCGGCCGTCAGGATCGGTTTCATGTGGGGATGTCTCATGCGATGAGCCCTAGTGCGGTTGCGCGGGGCGGGCGGCTTAGATCACGCGGGCAGGGCGAAGTCGACGCCTCGTTTCCGCAGGGCGAACCCGCTGGAAACGGTGCCTCGCTTTCGTCCCATCGCCGCGTTAAGCGGGTTCGAGCGTTCCGATACCCGACGAGCGTAAAGGGTTACCGCATGACCGATGGCCACCATCTGGCCGGCCGCATCGACGGGGAGACCCATGTTCTCTCCGTCCGCGTCTACTACGAGGACACCGACTTCTCCGGCGTCGTCTATCACGCTAGCTACCTGCGCTTCATGGAGCGGGGGCGAACCGACTTCCTGCGGCTCCTCGGCGTGGCGCAGGGCGACCTGTTCGAGAGCGCCAGGGAGGAGGCGGGCGCCGGCTTCTTCTTCGTCGTGCGCTCCATGGGCATCGAGTTCCTGAAGCCCGCGCGCATCGACGACGTGCTGACGGTGGAGACGCGCACCGAGGTGGTGAAGGGCGCGACGCTCAACCTCGCCCAGCGGGTTCTGCGCGGCGACGAGGTGCTGGTGGAGGCGAAGGTGCGCGTCGCCTTCCTCGCCGGCGGCAAGCCGGTCCGTATCCCCGACGGGCTCCGGCGCGCGATGACGCCGCACGGAGCCGGGCCGGACTGACGTCGAGGCCCCCTCGCACGCCGACGGCCCTCGTGTCCTGGCAGATCACATCCCCGCCAGCGCGCTTGTCCGCGGGCCCGGAGCGGGCTATGGCGACCGTGCCGGCGGTTGCCGGTGCGACAGGGTCCCACCCGCCGGCAGTCCGGCCTTGTCCCGATGCGGTGACGCCTCGTTCATGATGCAGTGCCGAAGATAACCTGCCCTTAACCTTATCAATGGCTTGGTAGGTGACCACGCGGACGCACGTTCCGCGCCACGGTCAAGACACATTCAGGGGCCATTTCGCCCCTTCCAGGGACGATTGAGCGTCAATTGGTGCAGTTGCCGCCGTCTTCCCGTGTTTTCGACCAGGGCCGGAACGGACGCGCGACCTCAGAGCCGCCTGTCGCGAAAAGGATTTTGCCATGACCCCCGCCGACGCCGCCGCGGTCGCCTCCCACGACGTTTCCCTCTGGGGCCTGTTCTGGGCCGCCCACTGGGTGGTCAAGGGCGTGATGCTCGGGCTCGTCGCCGCCTCCATCTGGGTGTGGGCGATCATCGTCGAGAAGATCATCATGTATCGTCGGACCAAGACGCAGATGGACCGCTTCGAACAGGTCTTCTGGTCCGGCCAGAGCCTCGAGGAGCTCTACCGCTCGCTGGCGCAGCGTCCGACCACGGCCATGGCCGCCCTCTTCGTCGCCGCCATGCGCGAGTGGAAGCGCAGCCACGAGACGGCCTCGCGCTCCTTCGCCGGCCTGCAGCAGCGCCTCGACCGGGTGATGAACGTCACCATCCAGCGTGAGGTCGAGCGGCTCGAAGCCCGGCTGATGGTGCTCGCCACCGTCGCCTCGGCCGGCCCCTTCATCGGCCTGTTCGGCACCGTCTGGGGCATCATGACCGCCTTCCAGGCCATCGCCGTGTCGAAGAACACCTCTCTCGCCGTCGTCGCGCCGGGCATCGCCGAGGCGCTCTTCGCCACCGCCATCGGCCTCGTCGCCGCCATTCCCGCGACCATCGCCTACAACAAGCTCGCCGGCGAGGTGAACAAGATCGCCAGCCGGCTCGAGGGCTTCGCCGACGAGTTCTCCGCCATCCTGTCGCGTCAGATCGACCAGCAGGGCGGCGGCTACGACCAGCGCGCGGCGTAAGGAGCAAGCCACATGGGTGCCCAACTCGCAGGTGGCGGTGGCGGACGGGGCGGCGGACGCCGCCGGCGCCGCTCCCACGTCATGAACGAGATCAACATCACGCCCTTCGTGGACGTGATGCTGGTGCTGCTCGTCATCTTCATGATCGCCGCGCCGCTCATGACGGTGTCGGTGCCGATCGACCTGCCGCAGGCCTCGGCCCGCGCCATCCAGCAGGACAAGCCGCCGATCACCGTGTCGGTGCGGCAGAACGGCGAGATCTTCGTCGGCGACGACAAGGTCGAGTCCGCGGCCCTCGTCGAGCGGGTCCGCACCCGCGCGCAGAACGGCGCCGAGGAGCGGATCTTCGTGCGCGGCGACGCGGCGGCCAACTACCAGGCCATCATGGACGTCCTGTCGCAGCTCAAGGGCGGCGGCTTCACCAAGGTGGCGCTGGTCGCCACCGAGCGCGCGACGCGCTGAGGGCAGGGCAGGGACAGGCTTTGGCGCTCCACCCGCAGAAGGTCGGTTACGGGGTTTCGGTCGCGGGGCACGTGCTCCTCGTGGTCGCGGGCCTCGTCGGCTTCCTGACGTCGCCCTCCAAGGTCGACGAAGGCGAGAGCGTGCCCGTCGAGATCGTCTCGGACGAGCCAGCGCAGTCGACCCGCGGCGACCGCCGTGGCGAGCAGACGCCGACGCCGCAGCGCGTCGTCGACCGCCAGGCGCCAGAAGAGCGCCAGACCCAGGATCCGGCCACCCTGCCGGTCGCGCGCGAGCGCGTGCAGAACACCGAGTTGCCCCCGCCGCCGCCGCCGCGTCCCCCCGTGCCGGAGCCGAAGCCGGAAGAAGCCGCGGCCCCGCCGCCGCCGGCCGCGCGCCCCGCCCAGCTCGCCGCCGTCCAGCCCTCCATGCCGGTGCCGCCGCAGCCCCAGCCGCGGCCGGCGCCCCCGGCCGCCGCCGCGGCCGCCGAGCAGCAGCAGGAGGACCTCGCCGCAAGGGAAGCCGAGCTCCAGGCCCGCCAGAAGCGCGAGGAGGAGCAGCGCCGGCAGGAACAGCAGCGCCAGGAGCAGGCCCGCCGCGAGCAGCAGCGTCAGGAACAGCAGCGCCAGGAACAGGCGCGTCGCGAGCAGGAACAGCGCGAGCAGCGCGAGGCCCGCGAACGCCAGGAACGCCAGCAGCGCGAGGCCCGCGAGCGGCAGGAGCGTGAGCGCGTCGCCCGCGAGGCCCGTGAGCGCCAGCAGCGCGAGGCCCGCGAACGGGCGGAGCGGCAGCGGCAGGAACAGGCCAATGCCCGCCAGTTCGACGCCAATTCGATCGCCGCGCGGCTCGCCACCAGCCGTTCGCAGGAGAACGACCGCCGCGCCGCCTCGCGGACCGAGGCGACCGGCGCCACGGCACCGGCGCGCACCGCCTCGCTCGGCACCGCGACGGGCTCGGCCGCCCGCATCACCGGCCGCGAGATCGACGCCATCCGCGCCTGGGCCGAACGGTGCTGGGAGATTCCGATCGCGGCACGCGAGGGCAACAGCCCGGCGGTACGCCTGCGTGTCTCGTTCAATCCCGACGGAACCGTGACCGCGCGGCCCGAGGTGCAGAATCCCCGCAGCGATTCCAATTTCCAGGTGCTGGCCAATTCCGCCGTGCGCGCGGTGATGCGCTGCTCGGCCGAGGGCGGCGTGCGCCTGCCGCGCGAGCGCTACGACACGTGGCGCGAAGTCGTCCTCAACTTCGATCCCAAGGAAATGATGCGCTGACGGACGCCTCGTGCCGGTTTGTCGTCACGCTCTCGACGAACCGCCATGCCAGCGCCATCTGAAGGCCTCAAGAGACCTGATCATGACCCTGCTTCTGAACCGCCGCACCATCCTCTCCGCCGGCACCGCCATCGCCGGCACGAGCCTGTTCTCGCCCTGGTCGCTGGCGCAGGGCGCCCCGCCCGTCATCGACATCCGCCGCGGACAGGTGCAGCCCTTCCCCATCGTCGTGCCGAACCTCGGCGGCGAGGGCGACATGGGCCGCAACATCTCCGGCGTGATCGAGAACAATCTCCGGCGCTCGGGCTTCTTCCGCATCATCGAGAAGCAGGCCTATGGCAACGCGACGCTCGACCCGGACCAGCCGCCGAACTTCGCCCAGTTCCGCCAGCTCGGCGCGGCGGCGGTCGTCACGGGACGCGCCGGCCGTGGCGCCGACGGGCGCTCGCGCGTCGAGTTCCGCCTGTGGGACGTCGCCCAGGGCGGCCAGCTCCACGGCCAGCAGTTCGCCACCCAGGAACAGAACTGGCGCCGCATCGCCCATCTCGTGTCGGACCAGATCTTCGAGCGGGTCACCGGCGAGAAGGGCCATTTCGACACCCGCATCGTCTTCGTCGACGAGACCGGACCGAAGGACCGCCGCCAGAAGCGCCTCGCCATCATGGACCAGGACGGCGCCAACGTGCGCTACCTGACCCGCGGCGGCGACCTCGTGCTGACGCCGCGTTTCTCGCCGTCGAGCCAGGACATCACCTACATGGCCTATGCCGGCGGCGAGCCGCGGGTCTATCTCCTCAACATCGAGACCGGCCAGCGCGAGCAGGTCGGCAACTTCCCCGGCATGACCTTCTCGCCGCGCTTCTCGCCGGACGGGCAGCGCATCGCCCTGTCGCTGCAGCAGGGCTCGGGCTCCTCGCTCTATTCGCTCGACCTGCGCTCGCGGGCCGCCGTGCGCCTGACCGACGGCTCGGCCATCGACACCTCGCCCTCCTATTCGCCGGACGGCAGCCAGATCGTCTTCGAGAGCGACCGCGGCGGCGGCCAGCAGCTCTACGTCATGAGCGCGGGCGGCGGCGCCGCCAACCGCATTTCCTTCGGCCAGGGCCGCTACTCGACGCCTGTCTGGTCGCCGCGCGGCGACTTCATCGCCTTCACCCGGCAGGGCGGCGGCCAGTTCGCCATCGGCGTCATCAAGCCGGACGGCTCGGGCGAGCGCATCATCACCTCGGGCTTCCACAACGAGGGTCCGACCTTCTCGCCGAACGGGCTCTTCGTCATGTTCTTCCGCGAGCAGGGGGCGGGCCCGAAGCTGTTCCAGGCCGACATCTTCGCCCGCGCCGAAAACATCGTGCCGACCCCGAGCTTCGCCTCCGACCCGGCCTGGAGCCCGACGCTGCGCTGAGGCGTCAGCGCCGGCGGGGCGGAAAGCGGTACAGCGGCTCGAAGACGGGCGCCTGGGGCCACAGGGCGCCTGCGCATCGCTGGTCGAGCGTCACGAGCATCGTATGGGCCTGCTGACGCACCTCGTCCGTCGGTCCCAGCGCCCGTAGAACGGCGAGGGCCTCGGCATGGCGCCCGGCGGCGAAGAGCACGTCCGCCTCGACGATGCGATAGCTGTCCGGGGCCGGCTCCCGCCGGCGGATGGCGCTCGCGGCGTTCAGCCAGCCGGACCAGTCGAAATCGGCGGACAGGAGTGGCGGGCGTGCCGGCGGAGGCGCTTCGCCGCGCACATAGGGTGCGAGGGTCCGCCGCGTGAGCGACCGCTCAAGCGCGACGAGGGCGTTCGCCGCCGGCCAGGCGTCGCCCGGGCCGGGAAACGAGGCGAGCAGCGTGCGCGCGCGCTCCGGGCCCAGCACGTGGATGGTGCCGGCGAGGATCAGCGCGCGGATGGCGTCGCCGTCGGCCGCGGGGTCGATCCGACGGTCGCGGATGCCCTTCAGCAGCGGCGCGGCCACCTCCTTTGCGAGCCGCAACTCTCCGGTCTGGTTGACGGCGGTGGCGAGGATGGTCGCGGCCGGCGCAACCCCGAGGAGGTCGAGCACCATGTCGAAGCCCTCGGCGCCGGCCGGCCGGTTGGCGTCGAGGAGGTCGACGGCGGCCCGGAGGTCCGCCGGCAGGCCATCGCGGGAGGGGCGCGCCATGCCCGGCATGAGGCTGCCGCGCCAGACGGGTGCGAAGAGTGTGGCGAGGGCCCGGGTGTCGGCGGGCGGCTGCGGCGAGCGCCGGACGGTGGCGAGCCACGCCTCCATGTCGCCGCTGAAGGCGGCGAGATCGCGGGCGAGCGTCCAGAGGCCGTGCGCCTCGGCCTTCGCGGCGACCGCTGCGTTGGCGCCGCGGTCGAGATCGGCCAGGGCGCGGGCGAGTGCGATCTGCAGCGCCATCGCGGGCTGGGGCGGCGCCCCCGCGGCGACGGCCCCGGCGACGTCGGCAAAGAGCCAGTCCGCCTCGCCGTCGAGGATGAAGGCGCGCAGCACCGAGAGATTGCCTGGGCCGGGAATGGGCGTCGTTCTGGCCGCCAGGAAGGCCGTTTTCCGTTCGGCCGGCGGCAGCATGGCGAGGCGGAGCTCCTCGATGCGCTGGGGCGGCTTCGGCCGCGCCGCGAGCCTGTCGACCAGGGCGCGCGCGGCGGGCTCGGGCAGTTCGCCGTAGCGGATCAGGAGGTAGGCGGCGTCGGCACTGAACCGGTCGCGCCAGAAGCGCCGCTCGTTGCGCGGGTCGACGAGCAGGAGGTCGGCGGTCGCGACGACGTCGGGTGTGAGGGCGCAGGTGCGCGGATCGGCGGCGCTCACCGGTCCGGCCAGCATCAGGATCGCGAGAACGGCGGAGATGCGGGAGACGAACCTCATGGCGGACGCTCCGGTCTGTGCGGCACCCACCCTAGGCGGGCGGGGAACAGCCATGCAAGCCGCGCGTAGGACCGCGTCTCGACATGCCTGCATATGCAGCTAATCTCGGCCCATGGATGATCCCGCCCCGCAGCCGGCGCTGCCCTGCATCTGCGCCCGCGTTCGCCGCACGGCGCGCCGCGTGTCGCAGATCTACGACCGCCATCTCGCGGCGTTCGGACTGACGATCAGCCAGTTCGGCATCCTCGGACAGATCCGCTCCGCGGGCTCGCCCTCCATCGGCGAGATGGCGGGGCGCATGGTGATGGACCCGACGACGCTGACCCGAAGCCTCCGGCCCTTGCAGCAGCGCGGCTACGTCGTTCTCGCAGCCGACAGCCAGGATCGCCGCACGCGGCGGCTGGCGCTGACGGAAGCCGGCCTCGCGGCCCTCCGGCAGGCCCGTCCCGGCTGGTCGGCGGCGCAGGACGAGGTGCGCCTCGCCCTTGGCGAGGAGGCGAGCGTCGCCCTCGTCGCCCGCCTCGACGACACACTCTCCCGCCTGTCGCCGCCATGACGCGGCGCGGCCCCATTCCCCCGACAGCAAGGCCGGCATCATGACCGCCACCCCGGTTCCGGCCGGCAATCCCATCGTCTCGGCGCCCATCGTCGCGACCATCCTGAGGCTCTCGACGCCGAACATGATGGCGATGGTGGCGACCGCCGCGGTCGCCATCGCCGAGACGGCCTATGTCGGCCTCCTCGGCACGGCGGCGCTCGCCGGCATGGCCCTCGTCTTTCCGATGGTGATGCTGCAGCAGATGATGTCCGCGGGCGCCATGGGCGGGGGCGTCTCTTCCGCCGTCAGCCGGGCGCTGGGGGCGGGGGACATCGCGCGCGCCCGCTCGCTCGCCTACCACACGGTGCTGATCGCCGTTGCCGGCGGCCTTGGCATGACCGCCCTGTTCCTCGGCATCGGCCCGGCACTCTACCGTCTCCTCGGCGGCAGCGGCGCGGCGCTGGACCAGGCGCTCGTCTATTCCAACGTCGTCTTCGCCGGCGCGCTCGCCATCTGGCTCTGCAACCTCCTGGCCTCGGTGGTGCGCGGCATGGGCAACATGGCCGTGCCGTCGTCGACCCTGCTGGGGGTTGCCGCCATCCAGATCATCATCGGCGGCGGGCTCGGGCTCGGCATCGGTCCGCTGCCGCGGCTCGGCATGGCGGGCGTCGGCCTCGGCCAGGCGGTCGCCTACGGCCTCGGCGCCCTCTGGCTGCTGCGCTACCTGCGCTCGGGCCGGGGACGCTTCGTGCTGCCGCTGTCGGGCGTGCCCCTGCGCCTCGACCATGCCGCCGACATCCTGAAGGTCGGGACGGTGGCCATGCTGTCGTCCTTCCAGTCGGTTCTCACCGTGCTGATCCTCACCCGCCTGGTGGCGCAGTTCGGCGACGCGGCGCTCGCCGGCTACGGCATCGGCTCCCGGCTCGAGTTCCTGCTGATCCCCGTCACCTTCGCCATCGGCGTGTCGCTGGTGCCGATGGTCGGGATGGCGATCGGTGCCGGCAACGCGCCGCGCGCCCGCCGCGCGGCCTGGACGGGCGGGTTCATGGCCTTCGCGGTGACCGGGGCGGTCGGCCTTGCCGGCTGGCTGATGCCGGAGGCCTGGGCGCGGCTGTTCTCGGCCGACCCCGCCGTCATCGAAGCGGCGCGGTCCTATCTCGTCTGGGCCGGCCCTGCCTTCGGCTTCTACGGGCTCGGCCTCTGCCTCTATTTCGCGGCGCAGGGCGCAGGGCGCGTCTTCGGCCCGGTGCTGGCCGGCACGGCGCGCCTCGCCGTTATCGCCGTCGGCGGCTGGTGGCTCGCCTCCACCGGCCAGCCGGCCTGGACCATGTTCGCGCTCGTGGGCTTCGCCATGGTGGTCTACGGCCTCGCGACCATGGCGGCGATCTGGTCGACGCGCTGGGGCCGCTGAGCCTTGCGGGCGGTCCCGTTGTTGTATTTGCGCCACAGCCCGTCACCGGATGCCGTTACCGGGGCGGCTTCTCGCCAGCGCCACCCGCCTGCCACAGTCTGGTCACGCTCCGCCGTGAAGCGGGAGGCGTGCCGTCGCCATCTCGGGCGTCGGCGTCGTCGGAGGGGCTTCCGTTAACGGACGGTTGACCATCCGGGCGATTGGCCGGGCGGCGAGGATTTAACGCCTCACCCCCCGACCAATCGTCAAAAACACAGTCGTTTCAGGATCATAACAACCTGGGCGCGGCGCATCCGACAGGTCTTGGTGACCGCAACCGCCTCAGGGACGCACGATCCCGGAAGGTTCGCTTAACCGAATTCCTGATACAGGATCGCTCACGTTTCAGGTCAAGGAGACCATCATGCTGACCATGGCTCTCGGCCGCAATCTGAAGTTTGCAGCCATCATGGCGTTCGGCCTCGCGCTCGGCGCCTGCGCCCAGAACCCCACCACCCAGGCCGGTGCCGGCGGCGCCGGTGCGGCGACCCCGGGCAGCGCCCAGGACTTCATCGTCAACGTCGGCGACCGCGTCTTCTTCGAGACCGATTCCTCCGAGCTGACGCCCCAGGCGCGTTCGACCCTCGACAAGCAGTCGGTCTGGCTCAACCAGTACAGCCGCTATTCCTTCACCATCGAGGGCCATGCCGACGAGCGCGGCACCCGCGAGTACAACATCGCGCTGGGCGCCCGCCGTGCCCAGACGGTGCGCGACTATCTCTCGGCCCGCGGCATCTCCTCGGCTCGCATCCGCACCATCTCCTACGGCAAGGAGCGGCCGGTGGCGGTCTGCAACGACATCTCCTGCTGGTCGCAGAACCGCCGCTCGGTGACGGTGCTGTCCGGCGGCGCCGGCTCCTGATCCGCGGCACAACCGCATGAGAAAACGGCGCGCGGGGCAACCGGGCGCCGTTTTTGCTTGAAATGGGCCGAATTGTCGCCCAATTGCGCGCATGAATTGCCACGACGCGAAGGGCTGAGGGACTGCGATGATGATCGGACGGATGGCGAAAGCCTGGTTCCGCCTGGGGGCAGGCGCGGGGGCGGCGGCCGTCGTGCTCATGCTGGCGCTGCCGGC
>LNFM01011106.1_pt1 | contig 12381 bp, 4 predicted proteins | sample 596031 | NCBI WGS metagenome assembly LNFM01 (sample SAMN04254537, study PRJNA301005) | activated carbon metagenome | isolation source: dual media filters at the Ann Arbor, Michigan drinking water treatment plant | place: USA: Ann Arbor
TGTATACGTTGGGTATTTCCTGAGCAATCAAAACAGAGCAGGTAAGTAGTAACAGCAAAAGAGGACCGACCGTTTTCATATAAGAGGTTTTTACAGGTAGTATAAAAGTACAAAGAAAAATACCCTCTGCTGATTTTTCAGCAGAGGGTGTTTTTTATGTTTTGGTGAATCTCTATCGCTGGATAGAGATTCGAATTGTTTTTACATGATGTCCGTCCACCTTTACTTTTAACAGGTATAAGCCGGGTTGCAACATATTCATTTCGAGGTTCAGTGATTGCTCAGTAGCAGCTCTTGACATGATTTCTTGTCCCTGCATGTCCAACAAGTCTAGTGTGCGCTGCGTTTCCGTTTCCTCAAAGCTTATCACAACGCTGCCGGTAGAGGGATTTGGATGGACATTTGCTAAGTAGCTTCCGGATTCTGTACTTGTTATGAGCAATTGCCGTACAACAATTTTGCCTTCTGCCACCAAGGCCTCTACACTCACATTTTCATCAAGGGCAGTGCTGCCTACTGGGATGTCCACGAAGGAGCTAGGATCCATGGGATAACCGGGGTACTGAATGTTAATGCGGTATGTTCCGGGGGGTAAGTTGGGAAGTGTGAATTCACCATCAATGTTGGTAAAGACATAGGCAACTAAGGGTCCCAGTTCAAGTCCGCGGCCAGTGGCTTCCACTTTTCGTGCCGATACTCCGGCACCACCCACGCGTTTTGTTTTCTCCGTGCGTCCTTCTCCTGTGCCATCATCTTCCTGCACTATACCGGCAATAGAACCAGTGCCTACGGGGGGTGCACCCGGTTTTAACAAGGAGGTTATGTTCAGATCGGTTAGGGAGTTTTCAACGAAGAGTGTGTCAGCTTCTTCCCAATAAATGGTGCTCTCATAATAAGTTGGTAAGGCTCTTTCCTGACCAAGTTTCAAGGTGTCGGCAAAGCCAACAATTTGATAATCATCTAGCACCACCTGGTTAAAGACATAGTCGCCTGTTGCATTGACCGAAACTGTTTGAATGGTATCATATCCTTCTGAAGAAGTTACACGGAGCAGGAGCGCATCCCCCCCGTTGGCCGGACCTGCTGGTATCAGTATTTTTCCGGAGAGGTTGGCCACAGCTAAGATGGGAACCGGAAGACTGTTGAGCGTAAGCCCAGGCACTTGCGTATTGGTAACGGCTACGGTATACACCCCCATGTTGGCACGGCTGATGCTTTCGACATAAAGACTATCGGCTACAGCGGTTGCCACATTTATAGTATTCCGTTTCCATTGATAGTTGTTAGTCGTTCCTCCAACGGTTGTGTTCAATGTGTAATTCTCACCAGCGTTTACTTTTATGGTATCAGCCGCTGAGAGTGAAAAAGGTTTTTGATCTGCATAATTGATCCCGACTATGTCCATGTTGTACTCCAGCGATCCAAAGTCAAGAAGGTTGGTAGAAACGTTAATAGCAACTCCGGGTTTTAACACACTGAAGTCGGGTACTGCTACCAGGTTATTCCCTGATACATTGATCGCAGTAAGGTCATTGAGGATAAGACTTTCTCCGGGAATAGATCCGGTTAAATTATTATCAGGCAAGTTGATGGCCGTAATGCGATCATTGGTAACGGTAACGCCAAACCAGGTGCTGACATTTCCAGTCAACCAATTCGTTTTGTTGGTCCAGGCAGCTCCACCGGTTGCATTGTAAAAAGCTTCCAGCGCAAGGGAGTCTGCCGAGAGCACACCTCCTTGTATATCGTAGCGAATAATGGAAAAGTCTTCATTATTACTTAGTGTGCTCAGATTGATGACGCCAGGCCCAGGTTCGATGTCAACAGGGATGCTTTCAAAAAGCAACACCGTGGTTAACTCATTCTGACTGTTCAGCTCCGAAACCAAACCATATGAATTTGGGATGTCGGCCGCCCAAATGAAATCTCCTGCAGGGGTAATTTTGGTGGCGAAAGACGATGAAGGGTAATACGATTCATACAAGCCTGTGGAGGGATCTAAATCAACGGTGCCCTCATATCCACCCGTAATCAACAGATTCCCATCATCCAGCGTATTGATCGAAACAGGGTAAACTTCATTGGAGGTTTGAAATCCATAGACGGTGATGAAAGCGCCATTTAAATCATAAGCAGCAACATAGCCAGCATCCAGGTTTGCACCAGAAGTGGGTAACGTACCACTTCCTGAAGTGCCTGTAAAGCTGGGTGTTCCCCGATAGGTTCCAAGGGCATACAAACGACTGCTGGGTTCGTGCAATTGTAAATTCCTGAAACCAGCACCAAACGTGTTGCCATTTGTAGTGGTCCACAGCAGTGTGCCAGTTGGGCTATACTTGGAAATAATCTGTTGTGTAGTGGGGAAGTTATCGACATTGTAAGAGAGGTAGATGTTATTTTGAGCATCTGTTACCAGCGCAGGTTCTACTTCATATACACCAACTGTTCCGATTGTGAATGACCATACGTAGTTTCCATCGGTGTCGTACTTTGCTACGAAGATATCTTCAAAGGTATCTGAGGAGTTGAGTGTAGCGGTACCTGCTCCTGGATCCGCATCAAGAGTACCATCAGCAAACTGACCAGCCACTAAAATATTACCCGCTGCATCTGCTTGAATGGCTTCAACCTCAGCATCACGGGTGGAACTCGTCAACAATTGCTTTGCCCACAGGAAGGTTCCCGCTGCATCGTATTTGGCAAAATAAGGATCGCCTTGCAACAGCACATTGCTGGTTAAATTGTTGACACCGGTTCCAGGATTTACATCATAGGTCCCACGCACACTTCCACCCAACAATACCTGGCCGCTGGCCGTACTGTTAATGCTTTCATGGCTTACGCCATTACTGCTGGTATCTCTGGGGAAGGTGTAAATCCAGCCGAGAGCACCGTTGGCTAAATACTTCGCAATAAACGTTTCCCCTTGAAGGGAAGCGGTAAGTTGAACAGATCCTGCTCCGGGATCGAAATCCACCGTGCCCTGAAATTGACCGTTGAGCAGAACGTTGTCAGTAGCATCTAGCGTAAAATCTTCCAGACTGGAAGAGCTTTCTGCATTTTGTGAGCGGATTTGGTACGCTGCAATAACTTCCATATCAGTATCACTTACCGGATTAGGAGGTTCACTGATTGTTAATGTTTGATCCGCATTTTCATTTAACAAGACCTGGTAATAGCCGCTTGGCCATTTCACGACTATGCTATCGGCTGCTGTAGCGCTGCCCAAACCAAGATGTGCTACCAAACTATTCTGATTGGCAAAACCATTGGTTGTCAGTACCTGATGATGTCTCCAGAATCCGTTGGCTTTTACGGCAATGCGTGCACCAATACCCCCTCGGTTGGTGGTGCTGCCGTTTAGTTTGATTTTTATCCAATGGTTGGTGTTGCCATTGTTTTTATAGAGACCAAAGGACGTACCGGCTGTAAAGGTGGCCGCCATCATATCCACGAAACCATCATTATCGTAATCGGCAAGCGAAGTGCCTTCGAAAGCTCCTGCTTCTTTAAAGGTTTGATTCAATTCACGCGTAAAGGTACCGTTGCCATTATTTAAGAAAACAGTCCATCCATTGGGTAATAAGGTGTTTTGGTACGTGATAAGATCTACATAGCCATCATTGTTCAAATCGCTGAAAGCAGACCCTCTTCCTCCACGCACTACTTCTCCTAAGCGTGTGGAACCCAATTCTTCTGTCAGGTATCCGTAGCCATCATTAATGTAAAACATGTTTTCGGGTCCCCCATTACTCAGCATGAGATATAAATCATAATCCCCATCGTTATCAATGTCGGCCCAGGAGGCACCTCGTGGTCCGGAACCAGTGTAGGAAGTTGACAGACTGTTTTCATAAAAGGCAAAGCCACCTTCGTTCATGAAGAGACGCGTAAGGGCTGCGTTGGAGGTAACAGAAGTGATATAATAATCTAAGCGACTATCGTTGTTTACATCCACGAAATAAGGCGTCCACTGCGTGTCTTCATTGATGCCATTATCAACTTTTTCAAATTGATCGTTTCCATTATTCCGTAAAAAGGTTTCTTCTGTTCCACCGGTAGCGGTGATGGCCAGATCGAGATCACCGTCTGAATCGATATCGGCCCAACTAGCGGCTGTACCCGTTACGGTTAAACTTACTTTTGCGAATGAGCCATTTCCTAAATTCTTATAGATAGCCGAGTAACCGTCTCCGGTAGTTCCGAGTTGGTTGGGCACATATACATCTAAGAAGCCATCATTGTTATAATCACCCCAGGTAACATTGCGACCCGTGCCGAGGTGGATTACACCTTCCGGCTGTCGTGTAAAGGTACCGTTGCCATTATTTCTGTATAGGTAATTTCGCGTGGTATCACTGAAGCCCATGGTGAAAATATCTTCGAAGCCATCGTTGTCATAATCACCCCATGATCCAGAGTAAGATCCTCCCAAGGCACCGTCCGCAGTCAGGTCTCCACCATCTGCCCAGCTGAAAAAACTTTCTGCTTTCACCACCACCTTCACGATGTTGGAGGTAATGGTTAAGCCCGGCACCAAACTACTGGTGACAGAAAGTTGCCAGTTACCCGATTGTGCAGCTGCGATAGCAGGAATGGCAAGCGTACTGGTCGTAAAAGCCGGTTGAACCACATTGTTTAACCTCCAGGAATAGATATTGGCCGATCCGCCAATAGTATACGGAAGGTTGAGTGGTGACCCTGCATTGAGGGCGATGGTATCCGCAACCCCCACATTGTTTTGAGGAATGAAGGAGAACCCCCCAATACTAATATTTGCCTCTAAGTCTTCGAAGGTAAAGTTGTTATTAGCCGCTTCAAAGTAACTGATGATCCCATTCATGGAGCTTACATCTGGCAGATCCGTGAATTGATTCCCGTTTATGGTAATGGCTGAGAGCAGAGGATTTGTTACGGAATTAATGGCAGGGAAAGTACCCGTTAGTTGATTGGTGTCGATCCACAGTGTAGTGAGTGTGGCTGCACTGGTGAGCTGAGAGGGCACCGCTCCGCTCAGTTGGTTACGGGCAAGGCCCAATATTGAAATAGTGGGAATCGTGAATAAGGAGGAGGGAATCGTACCGGTTAATTGGTTCCCTCCAAGATCCATAAAGATCAGGCTAGAGAGATTACCGAGTTGTGTCGGAATGCTTCCTGTTAACAGGTTTCCATTCAAGTATAAATTCTGCAGAGCGCTCAGTGTTCCCAACTCAATGGGAATGCCTCCTGTCAATTGGTTTTGATCTAAGCGAAGGGTTTGAAGTGTGGTGAGGTTCGACAATTGCGCAGGGATGGTGCCTGTTAATTTATTAATGCTTAAATCAAGTGTTAACAAGGCACTCAGATTACTCAATTCAACGGGAATGGTACCGGTTAATTGGTTTCCACCCAAGAGTAAGGTTGTCAAGTTAGGAAGACTGCCGAGGGTAAGAGGAATGCTTCCTGTCAGTAAATTGTCAACTAAAATGAGTGTGGTGAGTGATGTCATTGAACCCAGGGCTGGGGGAATGTTACCAACCAATTGATTACCCCCAAGTTCTAGTCCGGTTAACGAGGGGAGACTGGAAAGTTCGGAGGGGATGTTGCCCACCAAGTCATTGTTAGGTAACTGAAGAGTCAGCAGTGATGTTAAATTGCTAAGTTCAGAGGGAATGTTGCCCGTTAACTGGTTGGAGCTTAACGTCAGCGTTTGTAAACCAGTAAGGTTGGAAAGTAAGCTGGGAATAGGCCCTGTTAGATTATTGTTACCCAAGCCAAGATTAGTAACACGTCCACTTCCTGCGCTATAGGTAACACCAAACCAACTGGAAATAGGACTACTTAACCAGTTCGTACTGTTTGTCCATGCCGGCCCATTGGTGGCATTATACAACGCCACTAAGGCAAGTGAGTCGGTTGTTCTGTTGAAAGTAAGGGAGGTAGTAGCATTATTCCCTGTGAGCGGTGCGCTTGTTAAATAGTTGGGAGCACCACCTGTACTATTATAGGCATACACACTGTAGTAGTAGCTTGTATTGGCAGCCAGATTTGTATCAACAAATGAAGTAGCCGCACCTGCATACGCTACCGTACCATCGGCAACAAACGCACCAGTGCTATAGGTTTGTCCATCTTTAGGCACACTGGTGCTAAGGGCTCCTGATCTGCGGATGACCACGTAACCATTGGCACCGCTTCCTGTGAAGGAGACATTGATACTGCTGCCCGTGGGAGTATTTAAAACAAGTGCCGTAGGTTGTGCGGCTGGAAGTGGCGCCAGTAAAGAAAAGCGATTCAGGTACGCTTGCTGAGCACCCTGAGGATTGGGAAGGGAAGCGACATCTGCCCCTGGATCAAAGTCGATGCTTTGTGTGAAGTTACCCAGCACCGAAAACTCTCGTGCGTTGCCATTGATGATGCCGGCTGTTTCGGCTACACCCTCAACGCCATAGCTATAGGCTTCAATAAAGTTTCCATCGGTAGTTACTAAACTGAGATAGGCATTGCTGGCATTGTCGTTGGCGCCTGCATTTTTAATCAGCACCTTGGTGCCTGCCCCCGGATCTATATCAATGCTTGTACTTGTAAAATTTCCAACAATGGCCAGTGTATTATTCTGTAAGGCAACCAGCGAATTTGCCTGATCGAGTACGGTGCCTCCCCAACCCCTTGCCCAACTGAAGGCACCAGCCGTTGTGTACTTCGCCACATAGGCATCTCCATTTCCTAAGGAAGACAGGATTGTAGTACCGGCTGATGGATCGAAATCAGTACTCGCATAGAAAACTCCGGATAGGTAAACGTTGGCTGCTGCATCGATGACCAGATCATAAACATTTTCAAAATCACTTCCTCCAATTACATTATTCCAAAGCAGGTTTCCGGAGGCATCAAATTTACTGAGCCAAACATCATTACCTCCTGCCGGAGCTTTTGTAAGCGTAGCGGCTCCAGGGTCCATGTCTGTGCTGGCGGAAAAATTTCCAGCGGCATACAGTCCACTCGCATCTACGCCCAAGGTGGTGATAAAGAGTGTTGGAAAAGGGTGAGCCCACTGCAAAACAGCGGACGCATCATATTTTGCCAGGTAGCGATCTTGTGCAGTGGCTGCTGTTAATTCAAATACGCCCCCTGTTAAATCAATGTCTGCTGTTTGAGCGAAGTACCCATACAGATATGCATCGTTGGTTGGAGAAACAACGATCTTCATGATCCCATCATTTCCAAAGCCTCCGGAGGCTGCCGCAAATTCAAAGTCACCGGTGGTTGCATCGTAGCGGGCATAAAAACCATCGGACCCTCCGTTGGCAGAAAGAGAGAAATTGGTAACTCCAGGATCAAAATTGACCGTGTTCAAAAAGTATCCACCCAACAGAAGTTTCCCATCGTTGGTGAGTGCTATTGCATTGGAGCGCTTATCGCTGAAGCCTTGAATAGCATTTGCATAGACGAGGGTTCCCTGTGCAGTGTATTTCGCGAAAAACGCATCGTAGACATTGGCCGACTGGCTGTTCAGAATCAAATCACCTGGCCCCGGATCAAAATCTGCAGAGCCTCTGAAATACCCGGTGATGTAGGTATTACCAGTGGCATCCACCAAAGTTTCATTGATGTTATACGCTGGAAATATGCCTGAAATAGAGCGAATGGGTAATTGCGCTTGTTGTAAGGCATAGGGCAATTCCTGTGCAAACAATGAACTTTCAAGAATGCAAAGGGTAATAAAAAGCCATCCGTATTTTAACATACAGGTCAGGGGTTAAAAGTGTAGTACAGAATTACTTAGAGAGGGTAAAAACAGTTGTTCCAGCTAAGGATTGAGCGCGAGCGGTTGGGTCTTCGTAGGTAGTTTCAGTCCACTCCAAACTTAACTTTAATCCAGTTTCTGTGATTTCGACAATCGTTATTTCCATACCGTCATCCCGTGTAAAGGTTAGGCCTTCCTCGTCCGCAAACGTCCAGGTGCCACTGCGCGGCCATACCGGAGTAGTGCCCGTGGTTGTATAGGAACCGCCTGTACCTGTGCTGGTAAAGGTGATGGTAAAGTCCGTGAAAAGTTCTGGCACTGCTAAGTCATTAACGGTTACCGGGTTGCCACTAGTGGGGGTCCATTTTCCCGTACCGCCAGCCATGATTTCTGCTCTTAACTCCGCTTCTGTTTTGGGAGGTTCACCGGGTCCATCATCCTTACAATTAGTGAGAAGTGCGAAGGTGAAAAGACATAAGAAGGTAATCCGTATTGTTTTCATGGCATATTTTTTCGAGTAAGAAAGTTACGCTATCAGGCAAAAGCCTGCAATACCTCGTTCCGTGTATTTTATGACCCGGGGAAGAGAAAGGTCACCCTTCTTTTCAGGGGGTTTAATGAACATTCTGAAATAATAGTGGGCTCGACAATGTGAAGATGACAGGAAACTGAGTTAAGAATCCTGATTCAGCAGCATCTGAGTACATTTTGAAGAGATAGGACGGCAAGATTTTGCGACAACAGATACTTATTTTATACGGCCAGGATTACGGCAGATGTCTATAATAGGATAAAAAAATCCCATTGACCGTGCGGATCAATGGGATCGTTACCTGTGCTTTAAAATTCTTTATTCGATTACCACCCGTACTATTTTCTTCACTGCGTTTTTGTCTTTCACCTGCAGTAAATAGGTTCCGGAAGGAAGTTCCGATAGGTGCATGGTGTCTTCCACCTCGGTGGCTGCTTGTGTTTTCAACGCTTTGCCCATGGCGTCCAGTAAGATAAGCTCGCGGGTGGTAGATTCACCAGCAAAGTTCACTGTGATACTTTCTACCGCTGGATTGGGATAAACATTTACCTGATAATCGGCTGTTTCGAAAATTCCGGTAATGACTACCTCGCGAACGGTAATTTTATTGTTCACCACCGCAGCCGCCACTTGCACATCTTTCGCTAGAGGGTTGGTAGCACTGATGGTGAATTCCAGGAAGGAAGTCTCATCCATTGGGTAACCAGGATATTGAATGTTCAGGCGGTAATTACCATTTGCCAGCTCTGGAATTGAGAATTCACCCTCTTCATTTGTTTCCACATAAGCCACCACCGTGTAGATGGTTTCTTGTCCGCGCCCAGTAGACTCAATCTTTCTTGCTGTAACTCCCGCGCCTCCAACCCGTTTTGTTTTTTCAGTTCTGCCTGTTCCATCATCTTCCTCTAAGAATCCACTCAGGGAACCTGCACCCACTGGAATGTTTGAGGCAACAAATTGTGCCGTGATGTCCAGCGCACTAATATCGGCCTGTACGGCAACTGCTGTTGCTTCTTCCCAGAAGATGGTATTCGCATAATAAGTAGGAATGGCCAGCGGGTATAAAGTAGTACTTGGGTTGCACAGAACGAGATAATTATCTAAGACTACTTTTTCAAACAAATAAGTACCATCGTTATTAATGGTAATGTTTTTCGTAATGTCATACGCCCCTGAAGATGTTATACGGAACAAATCCATGGTGCCTTCCTGAGCAGGGGTGGAGGCACTGATAAGCATGCGGCCGGAGATATCCGCTACTCCCAAGATGGGTACTGGAAGTGTTGTTAGCGTGAGGTTGGGTACCAAGGGGTTGGTAATGATGACTTGATATGTACCCATATTGTCTCTATTAATGGCAGGTATTACATACGATCCCTGTGTGCCTGTGCTTACTGAAACATTGTTGCGGACGTAGTCGTAATTATTTTGTGTGCCTCCCACATTGGTTACCAGGGTATAGTCGGTACCAGCATCTACCAATACACTGTCTGCTAACTGTAGGTCTATTGGTTGTTGGTTACTATAGTTGATGATGGAAGCACCCAGGGTGGCGTTGGATTCTAAGGAAGCAAAATCCAATTTATTGCCCGATACATTGAGGCTGGTAAGGGGGAGTGCAGAAAAATCAGGAATGGAAGTCAGGTTATTGCCTGCTACGTTTACAGATTGCAGACTAAGAATGTCCGCTACTTCCGCATTCATGACTCCGTTGATGTTGGCAGCATCCAGGGTGAGGGCAGTGATGGCTCCCCCGGTTTCTGTTACCCCTTGCCAGGTGCCAATGGTGCCAGTTAACCAGTTGTTCCTTTTTGTCCAGGCAGTGGCTCCCGTTGCGTTGTAGAAATCTACCAGGGCCAATGAATCCGTCTCCAGGTTGCCGGCAAAACCACTGGCTACCGAAAACAAACCTTGTAAGCCACGTGAGTAACTGCGAATGCGAACCGTGCCTGCGGTATTGCTATACACGCGAGCGCCCATTCCCTCGTAATTGGTGGCGCCCGTTTTGCGGATCACAATGCCGTTCGCTGCAGTGGGTAGGGTGTTGGGATATTGAACTTCTACGTAATTGGCGGTATCTGCCACATTTGATTTGGTGGTACTCCAGGCATAAGGAAAAGCGATGAGGGCATCAATACCGGCTCCGGCTGTGTAGCCAACAGGGGCATCAATAACTTCAACGGTGATGCTGGGGTTGGTGCCTCGCACATTTAAAAAGGTGATGGGTAATTCAATGCCGTCTTTTCCTACCGGGAAGAATAAATCTCCTGTTCCATTGCGCACTAAGTTACCACCATCCACAAAAGAGCCCGGAACGCTGCTCACCGTACCGGTTTCAGCAACGGTCACTACATCGCTTGGGGTGGAGGGGGTGATGAGTCCACCCTGAAGTGAAAGGCTATCACGTACCGTAAACTGACCGATGATAGTGGCATTGCCGACTCCCGCTTTGGTTAAAAAGCCAAAGCTCGTACCACCGGGTGTAAAGCTCTTGTCGGTGGTAAAGGTCAACACGAAGCCTCCGGTACTGGTTGGATCGAGTGTTCCACTGTTTGTAAAGGTTTCGGAAGTACTGATAATGCCATCGTTTTTGAGGTTACTATCAGCGGTGTTCACCCAATCGCCATTAGTGACAAGGGTGGTGGTATTGGTCAGGCTAATGCCGTTGTTTACAATGAATTGCGCCTGCAGGTTCCCAAAAACCAGGCATGCGAAAGCAACTATAGAAATTCTTTTCATGCGGTGTGCATTAAAACGGTTGACAAGTTCTTCTATCTCCCTCTAACAAACAATACCTAGTTACAGGTATTTGAATGATGTCATTTTGTTTTTCCAAAATTGGGGGTTGCTATTCCGAATTTGCAATTCGGAATCTCCCTCAATTAATATCCTTTTTTAATTATCCATTTAGCAGAGGCTTTGCATCTTCTTTCAACGATCAGCGGGTTAGCAGGAGCAGGGTCATAGACCCTGCGATAGAACTCCCGAATTACAAAATCGGGAGAGCGGAAGTGATAGTGAAGTTTGTAGGTTTTAGAATTTAATAATGTAATTGACATAGGCATTTTTAGGACGTGACTCGCCAACCATATTTAAGGGAACACCTGTTTCTACGGTATTGTTAGGCACCACAGAATCTACCTCAGAGTATTTAAAGCCATTTCCAGTAACAAAGCCGTTCGTAAACTGAGAGGTCTGGTAGTGTATGTGGTCAGGCATTTTTGAGTCCTGGTAACTCCCCACATTATTGCCTGCATTCCCTCCGTTGATAGCTGTTCTACTTGCAGCATCAGGGTCATTGCCCGCAGCTCCGTCTACCCCCCTCATAAATCTTCCGCGTAAATCCGGCAAATTAAACGTTGTGGAACCATCGCCCACACCCCAGTTGGTACCAATGGCTGAAAACAAAGCGGCATAGGTGGTTCGACTCACAGCTGAGCCATCGCACACTAAATAGCCAGCAGGTGTGACACTTCCGGCAAAAGGCATAATAATGCCCGAAGGAAGTACACCCGTCAGTGTACTGCCATCACCCACAAAAGAGGAGGCCTGAATGGGCCGGTTAGCGGTTATCGCATTACCGGTTCCTCCGTGGTTGATACTAAGCGCTGGGTTGGTGTTGCCAGCGTTGGTTAAGGCTATATTAACACCAATACCAGTTCCGTTGGTGCTAGCTAAAATCACATTATTGGAGTTTGCAACATTCGATATAGCAAACTCACCGGCCTTACCTGTTCCTGCATTGATACCGTAAACAGCATTGCCTGGGTTTCCACCGTTGATCACGAGAAACTCACCAGCACTTCCGGCAGTTCCAGTATTGCTTGCTTGAAACGCACTCGCTGCAGATGACTGGGTTTCCAGTGTAGCGGTGCTAGCACTTGACGAAAAGAAAGATGCTGCTCCATGAGTTCCGCCTGTATTAGTGATGGAGAATGCGGAAGAGCCTGTACTCGTGGAGTTCGAATAAGGAAGCGCAAATCCTCCGGGCAAGTTGGTCAGCAAACTCCCATCCCCAATAAACTGAGTGGCCTGTATAGGTCGGTTAGCTGTAATGGCGTTGCCAGCCCCACCGGTATTATTGATAGTGATCACCGGAGACGATCCAGCATTGCTTTGAGTA
>LNFM01011107.1_pt1 | contig 12381 bp, 10 predicted proteins | sample 596031 | NCBI WGS metagenome assembly LNFM01 (sample SAMN04254537, study PRJNA301005) | activated carbon metagenome | isolation source: dual media filters at the Ann Arbor, Michigan drinking water treatment plant | place: USA: Ann Arbor
CATCGCCACGGCTGACAGCGTCCAGCTCGAGAAGTTCATCGCCCATTCCCAGGCGATCACATCATACGCAGCAGGAACGGCTACAGACGTGCTCGCCACACGCAACGCACTCCGGGCACTCAGGCGCTAGTCGCGAAATCGGTTCGCGACTGTCGGGTCTACTGAAGGCGGCGCGCGATCGGTGCGCCGCCTCTTCAGTTTGGGTCATTTCAACCCAAGATTGCCTCCCTGCCCGATAAGGCCTTGATTAATCCTACTGCTGTTTGGCATAGAATTCGCATCTGGCCTTCGTGTATTGTCGCTCACATCTTTGATGTGGCAGGGCTAAGGAGACGTCCATGATGCCGCTCGCTCAGAACATTCAGGAGCTTTCTTCGACCTTTGCTCGGGAAGGCTACATTGTATTGCCAGGCATCGTTTCGAAGCCGAAGCTCGCCGACCTTGCTCACAAGTTGCGCAGCGAATTCGCCCGCGCGAAAGAGAAGGGTGAGCTGTTCTCCGGCGGGGGCACGATCACCGGACACCTCAACTGCTTTCCCGGCGCCGAGTCGCGCTTCGTCTACGAGGAGCTCGAGCAGCAAGGCGTGTTCGATCTCATTCGGAAGCTTTCACCGGCCGCGGAGCGCATGCCGAATGTCGGCTGCAACATGAACCTCCCGAACAGCAGCTCTCAGAATTCACACGTCGACGGCTATGCTGCGACGCCATTCATCATCGTGAACGTTGCGGCTGTCGATACGGACATCAGCAACGGTGCGACGGAGATCGTGCCCGGCACGCACACGCGCGACTATAAGTATTGGCAGTATGCCCTGTCCGGAAAGCCGGCGATCCGTCTGAAGGGGAACGTCGGTGACGTTTCCATCCGCTTGTCGTCCGTCTGGCATCGCGGGATGCCGAACAAGACCGACGCCGCCCGTCCGATGCTGGCATTCACGTGGGAGAACGGCGGGAGCGAGCTCGCCGATCCATATACCGCTCACGGCGGAAAGATCACATTCCTCACCAACCGCTACGGACAAAATCTGAGCAGCCGGGTGCGCGAGCGCGCGTTTGCCACCATGCCAGCGCTTGGCACGGGCTATCTGTTCATGCGCTCGATCTTTCAGTAATCGTCGACGTAGGGATCACCGGACGCGTTCTGGGGTGCCCGCTGAGGACGCCAAAAGGCGCGCGTAGAGTTCTGCGACATCCGCGGCCATGCGCGACGGCGTGAAATGATCGATTACGCGTTCGCGGCCGTACTCACCGAAGCGCCGCCGAAGCGCCGGATCGCGCAATAGCCGAAGCAGGTTAGCGGCGAGCGCATCGATATCGCCCGCGGGCGAAAGTAGACCGCATTTTTCGTGCTCAACGACCTCCGGGGTGCCGCCGTTGCTCAAAGCCACGACTGGCCGCTTCATGGCCATGGCCTCCGCGAAAACGAGACCGAACGGCTCCCAGATGCTCGGCAGAGCGAACACGTCGCACGCGGCGAGCAGAGCGGCGACGTCCGAGCGCTGACCGGGAAAGATTACGTTGTCCTCGATGCCGAGTTTGCGCGCGCAGTCCTTGAGTCTGAGCGTCTCGCCATTGCCCTCCGGAAAATCCGCGCCCACGATTGCCAGTTGGACGTCCTCGAACTGACGCTTCACCAGCGCCAGCGATTGCAGCAACTCCTCCTGGCCTTTTGCAGGAAAGATCCGAGCGATGGAAACGATGAAGGGAGCTCCTGCGGGCACCCCGAGCGAGGCACGCCCGACGGCAGGGTCGATTGTCGGATCCCAGCGTGAGAGTTCGATCGCATTGAGTACCGCGTGCACCCTTTCCGCCGCATAGCCGGCGGCCACAAAGGTTTCGGCGCTGTAGCGCGACACGCCGACAAGGGCGTCGGCCCGACCGAACGCCCACTTGACGCCACGGCTCATCCAGTCGCCGTAGTTGACGTGCGCGTGGATAACAGATTTGGCGCCGGTCAGAGCCGCCAGCATCACGCATGACAACGCGTCGCGCGGGCGATCTGTCGAATGAATGATCTGGATCTGCCGACGTCGAATGTACGCGACCAGCCCGAGTAAGCTCGCAGTCATGGGCACCAGATGACGCGCACTAGCAAGCTTCTGTAACTTGGACTGTTGCCAGAGCGACGGGCCGAAGTAGGTCGGGCGCAACGAGATGTCGGGAACGGCGAGCAATTCGTCGAACGCCGGCGCTGGCGAGCCCGGCTGGCCCGCAGCATGCAGTTCGAAGCGATCTCGCGGCAAGTTGCGCATCAACTGCAAATGCATTGCCGTATCCGCGCCAATGCCGACCGCGGAATTGAGGAAGAGAACGCGGGTCCGACGATCGAGAGGATGAGGCATGGTTCTCCGTCATTGTCCGTGACGTTTGGAGATCAGGCGCCGGTCGCGGGGGCAGGTATCAGCAGCGCACGAAACTCTTCATCCGACAGCGGCCGAGACGCATAGTACTGGAAATTGGCCGCGACATGTGCCGGCGTTCGCATGCCGAGAATGTTGACCCCGATACGGGGCTCGCGAAGTGAGAACTGCAGCGCGGCTTCGAGAGCTGAGCGGCCGAAATCCTGCACGATCTGACGAATCCTCAACACGCGTTCCCATTGTGGTTCGGTGGCCCGGAGTTCGGCTTCGGTGAGCGACGCTTTCAAGGCCCCGCCGCCGAAGCAGCCGCGCGCAATAATCCCGATGCCGCGCTTCGAAACGCCCTCAAAGATCCCCTGGGACGCTTCCAGATCCATAATTCCGAACGGCATTTGCAGACTGGAAATGCCTGTCATGTCGAGACAGTGCGACGCATCCTCGGCGAGGTCGAGCGCTATTCCGTAGGCCCTGATTTTTCCTTGCGTCTTGAGCCGCTCCAACGCCCCGAGTGTGTCCTGAAACGGTGCGCCAGTGAGGACGTCCCGCGATGGACTGTGGAGTTGATAGAGGTCGATGTAATCCGTCTGCAGCCGGTGCAACGACGCCTCGACCGCTTTGCCGAGATACGTTGGCGAGAAGTCCTGAGGGATAGCGGGCGCTGCGGACAACGACACCGGTGCGCGCCTCAGTCCAAGTGCTCTCACAATCGGCTTAGCGAACGGCTTTATGAATTGAATGAGTTTCTTGCCAGTCGGAACGCAAAATCCACCCTTGCTCGCGATGAAAACCCTGTCTCGCGACCTGCGGAAGGCTTTGCCGATCAGGACTTCGCTCTCCCCCTGCGAATACATGTCTGCGGTATCGTAAAAATTCATGCCGGCATCGAATGCGGCCGCGAGTGTTCGCAGCGAGGTTGCGCGGCCGCCGTCTTGAGCGAGGAGGCCACCGATCCGCGCCCCTCCAAATCCGATCTCGGATACCTTCCAGCCGGTCGTTCCGAAGTCTCGGTAGTGCACGCCGGCCCTCCGTCACATCGCTTTCAGGTCGCCGGCAAGTCTGTCGGCGGATCGCGCCGCCAATGCCATCACGGTCAGGGTAGGGTTCTTCTCGGCACCGGTAGTGAAGCAGCTCGCATCGACGACGAGCACATTGGGCGCATCGTACAATCGATTGCACGAATCGGTAACGCCGTACTTCGGCGACGCATGCATTCGTGCGGCGCCGCCATAGTGCTTGGCGGTCCCAGGAAATAGCTGAGGAACAATCGCGCGGATAGCCCCCTTGTAGCCAGCGTCCTTCAACAGGCCGAGCAGGTGGTCGCGCGCGCCCATGATGTTGTCCAGGACCTCCGGCTCGAATTCGATGTGAACTTCGAGGGCAGGAAACCCAAACTCGTCCTTTTGATTGGCGCTCGGACGGACGCAGTACTGCTCTTTCGGGATCATTGTTCCAAAAACCTGAACCCCGAATGAGCTGGTTTTTTGACCGAAGCGGCTTTTGATTTTACCGATCGTGCCGAACGCACCGATGGTCCAAGAGCAGGCGAGAAGAGGGTGCGATGCGGCGTGTGGCAGGCGCGTGAGATATGCCGGAGGTGACAACGAGGTGATCGGGGCGTCCACGTCTACTGCCCACCACTCGCGAGGGTGATCATGGAGATACTGGCCGAGTAGGCCTGTACTGTTGCCAAGACCGCTGGGATGATCGCTGCAGGCCGAGTTGAAGAGCAGTTTTGGCGAATTGAGTGGTCCACAGGCGACCACGAACGCACTCGCGGAAATCCGCTTCCGGGTATTGCTCGCGCTGTCGTGATAGACGGCAGCGACGACCTTATTCTTGGCCCCATCCCATTCTAGGTTCAAGACGTGAGCACCCGTGATCAGCTCAAACTTCTTTTGCTTATGAAGTCTCTCCAGCAGCAGCGAGAAGCTGTTGAACGCCGTCCCACGGCGCAGCAGCAGGTGTGGCGGCCCATCTGCCAGCGGCATTGTCGTGAAGCCTTGTCCGCGCTTCAGCGCAGAGCGGCCAAGAGCTTGCCAATCCTCGGGAACCCGATGGCGATAGTCGCAGTAACCCGCTGGCAGGTTCGGGACGTCGACCGGATCGGCGGTGATCTGCATCGTCCGCTCAGCGATGTCGTAGTACGGAGCGAGTTCGCTATAGGACACCGGCCATCGGTACTTCTCATGCTCTTTCTCGCCGACCGTAAAATCGTCGGCGCAGAAGCGGGGAACAGCGCCCGTCCATTGGTTGGAGAGGCCGCCGAGCGCGTAGGTGTAATCGATGTTGGTGTTGGGATCGCCGGTCACCACGAAACCGGCCGCAGTTCGCATCGGGGGGAGGCGCCGATAGATATTTCTGCCGCTGATCCTGACAAGTGCGCCGTGCTGAATATCCTCCCCGGTCTCCATAACGGTGACGGGAACGCCATTGCGGATGAGCTGCTGGGCTGCCATGGCGCCAGCAGGTCCACTTCCGATCACGACGACGCGGCGATTATCCACCGTGCAACGCCCTCTCATAATAATGTGTACGCTATTTAACGAGTTTTCCAGAATGCCGCCATGCGGCCGAGACGCTTCCCCCGCTTTGTCGCCATCACGGTGAAGAAGACGGGTACGTTCGAATCAATCGATGCCGCGGGTGAGGCGCCTGAATTCACGGTGGCACTCCGAGCAACGCGAGTCCAAAGGCCGCCGCCGACAGTGCTCCCAGGATCAGGCTCTGACGATCCTTGAGGGCGAACAACACAGGATCATCATTCAATTGGCCACGCTGACAGATCAGCCAGATCCGGCCGAGCCAAAGGAACATAATGACCGGAAACAGCCACAGCCAACGTGGGTTGCTGTAGATATCGCGTTCCAGCGCATCGAAGATTAGAAAGAGTACAAGAATGACGACTGACGTAGTTCCTGTTGCAAGGCCCAGACCAAGCACGAGCGGAGCATCGGCTGTGATGTAGCCGCGGCCAGGAACATTTTCCTCTCCCTTGGAGGCTGCGCGCTGAATTTCGGTATAACGCTTTGCGATCGAAAGTGATGCGAACAGCGTCATAGAGAACACCAGCAGCCATGGCGATGCGAACACCGCCGCTGCAGCGATGCCGACTGCGATGCGCAGCGTAAACAGGGTCGCGAGGACCGTCACATCTAAGATGGGCAGGCGCTTGAGGCTAATCGAGTAGGCGAGCGTTAGCGCCAAATAGATCGTGAGCGATATCAGTACACCGGACCCGACCGCAGCGCCGACCGAGAGACCCGCAATGATCGAAACGGCAGCAGTGGCGATCGCCAAGCCTATGGGTAGGTCGCCGGCGGCAATCGGACGAAAGCGCTTGGACCAATGTCGGCGATCGTGAGCGATGTCGAGGAGATCGTTGACGAGATAGGTGCCGACCGCAATGAGGCCGAGTGCAAAGAATGCCAACATGCACTTGATCGCGGTCGCAGGCTCGATGATCGTTCCACTCAACACGGCGGGTACAAAGATCAGCGTATTCTTTACCCACTGATGTAGCCGTGCCGCCTCGATCAGCGCCCGCAAGCGCGACTTATGTTCGATCACTGTCGTAGGCTTATCGAGTGCCCGGATCTTTCGCAGCGTTGCGCTATCGGGCGCCACCGCAATGATCGCCCGTGCGCTCTGCCAGACCTGGAGATCAGCAGGACCGTGGCCGACGTAATCATATCCGCCGGTGAAACGTCCGCGGACCACTGCTGCCCGATGCGCGCCGCTAGAGTTTGTTGCGTCGTCGCTGGTAATGATGCCGTCGACGAAGGAAAAGCGCGCTGCGATGGTCCGGGCGACTTCTTCGTCGCGCGACGTCACCAGGTAGACTTCGCGCCCCTGACGCTTGGCTTCGAGGGCAAGATTGACGATTTCCTCGTCAACTGGGATCAGGTCGGGGTCGGGTGGAGCAACACCCGACAGCTTGCGGCGCAGATTGTCGCGCCCCCCGAGCATCCATGCCGGCAAATACATCATGCGCAACGGATTGGCCGCCACATACGCCAGCGCAGCTTCGGCAAGCGGATCGGCGCGTATCAGCGCGTGATCCAAATCGATCAGCAGCGGCGTTCTAAGGTCAACGATCTGTTCGTCGACGCGTGCGGATGTTGGTGGATTCTGGGATATAGACGTCACCGTTTGCTCAATTCGAGGCTTGACACCAGACGATGAGCTTTTGATCACGGTATTGGTTTGGCTGTCCATGGCAAAACAGATGCGATCGCATTCCGATCCGCTGTTGAGCACAAGTTCAAACAATAAATGCAGCCCGCGCCGACGTGACGGATCGTGGTGTCGAAGACCAAGCCCTTGTTCTCACGGTTCGAGATGGAAATCAGGCCAACTTCGATCGCGGTCGGAAATTTCAGTGACTGCAAGCGGCCAATCGATCTTGAATGCGGGATCGTCGTGCCGGAAACCGGCTGCAGCTGCAGGAGAATAAAAGGCGGACATCATGTAGCCGACAGTTGTCGCAGGCGCGCTGGTCTGAAAACCGTGCGCCATGCCCGGCGGGATGTAGATCTGACGGTTGTCCCCACCTGAGAGCTCGAACGCTTCCCATTTCATATACGTCGAGGAAAACGGCCGCAGATCGATGAGCACATCGTAGATTGAGCCGGTCAGGCAGCGCACGACCTTCACCTCCTCGTCCGGCGCCTGCTGAAAATGCATGCCGCGCACTGTGCCGGCCACAAGCGTATGAGAGAAGCTGTGCTGGACGTACTGCGTCACCAGCCCCGCCTCGGCGAACTCGCGCGCGCAGAAGGTGCGCGCGAAGTGACCGCGCTGATCGCTGATCGGGTCCATCTCAATCAGTCTCACATCCTGGAGACGTGTCGTGATGAATCGCATCAAGGCCTCTTGCGCGCCGAATTTGGTTGCGACGATTGCCGATCAGCTTTGCCAATCGACGCATATCTCACGCGCCATGGACCACGCCCTGCGTAGACAACTGGCAATCTCGCCGTCGATGGCGCGCTTCACACGTGCCGCCGAATGACGTCGCATACGCGATCGATCTCGTCCTCGCGGATATCATGATAGCTCGGCAGATTGATCGCGCGCGGATACAGCGAATAGCTCACCTCGTTTTCCGGCTTCGCCTCGAACATCGGCAACATGCTCAGCGGCCAGAAGAAGACGCGTGCGTCGATATTGTGGGCACGCATATCGGCAATCAACGCATCGCGATCGAAAGACACGTCTCTATTGACCACGATCGTCGGCATCCAATATCCGTTGACCGTGCCTTTTGGTTCCAGGTTGAGCGCCAGTGGAAGATTGCCCAAGCGCCCCTTGTAGGCGTGCATGATGTCCCGCCGCCTGGAGATCAACTCCTCCACGCGCTGAAGCTGAGCGCATCCAAGCGCCGCCTGAATATTGGACATCTTGTATTTGTAGCCGATCATATCGGCCCAGAACTGCTTTGTTTGTCCGGGTAAGCGACCGTGCGCATTGAGCGCTTTGACAGTAAGCGCGAGCCCATCGTCGTTGGTGGCAAACATCCCACCTTCGCCCGTCGTCATCGTCTTCGAGCCGTGGAACGAAAATGCCGAGAAGACACCCATCGTTCCCGTGCGCTTGCCATTCGTCCAGCGCGACCCCATGGACTCTGCGGCGTCTTCGATAACCGGCAGACCGTAGCGACGGCCAATGTCCAGCAGCGCGTCCATGTCGGAGATCGAACCGTATAGATGGACGGCCATGATTGCCTTGGTCTTGGGCGTGATGGCCGCCTCGACCTTCACAGGATCGAGGCACCAGGTATCCTCCCGCACATCGACGAAGACAGGCTTGGCGCCCACATACACAATCGGGGACGCCGAAGCGATCCAGTTGATATCGCCGAGAATGACTTCGTCGCCCGGCCCGATGCCCAACGCCACGAGGCCCATATGCAGTGCGCCCGTCGCGCCGGTGGTGGCCACGGTGTGCTTGACGCCCAACCAGTCTGCGAACTCTTTCTCGAAGCGATTCAAGTAGTCGAAGCAGTTATCCGCCCAGCCGTTTGCGGCTGCGTCCTGAGCGTACTGCACTTCGAGCTCGGTAATGGACGGCTTCGAGTAATAGATCTTGGAAAGATCGGCATCATCGGCGGACGGTTTGGTCTTCAGCATGTTCGCGCTCTCCCGCCTGTCGCCAGGCGGCATGAATGAGTGAATTCTCAGCCTTCTTGCGAGCCGCCCGATTTACGGTAGTCGCGGCCCAGCCCCATGGCGAACTCAGATGCCTTGGGGTCGCGTGAAATGACTGGCTTCGCTTCGCCGTCACCAGTTTCGCCCGACGAATCCGCATTTTTGTAAAGCGTGAAGTGCGGCGCATCGACGTCGCCGTCGTCGCGCTGCGTCGTGTAGTAGTAGAGGTTGAGCACTTTCCTCTGCACGTCGGGAGGGCACGCGTTAGGGAGCCGCTGGCCATGATGCGACAGCTCTCCGGTAGAGAATATGACGAGGCGATTGAAGCGCGGCAGATTCGAGACGATTGGCGCTTTCATCTCCTTGTCCCAGAACTCGAGTGCGCCGTTCCACTCCGGCTCCCATTGCTCAGGAAGATACAGCAACGCGTTGACGCGCCGATGGGCTTGCATCTTGTGGTGCCAATTGAAGTCGGCGTGGATGTTCAGGAAGTCTCCCGTTGAGCTCATGTGCGCCCCACCGCCAATGAAGTAGGGGTCAGGCAACAGACACTCGATGCCGGTCAAGGTTTCCAGAAAAAGCGTGAATTGGCGAGAGTTGAATTCCCGAAGCATCTCGCGCAGGAGGTGCGGCAACTTCGTCTCGTCATGCTGATAGCGTCGACGGTTGTTTTTATTGTCGCGCTCAATCCAGCCAATGTCATCGGGTTTGGGAAACGCCGCCGAAAGCGCGCGCGCCAAATCCTCGGGGAGGAAATTGTCGATGCATACATTGGGGAAAGGTGCTGCGCTTTGATATTCCTTGGCGCGCCCGACGGCTATTTGCGCATAGCGCGGTGCATCAAATACTCCAAGCGCATTAGACATCACATTCGCTCCATATGATTTCCGACCAGTATACCGTACTGGCAGTGGCGCCGCTGAGGGACATCCGGCCAGACTTAATGCGGGCGCTAAACCCCTCCTGCAACTCTTAGGCCGCGATCACAAACCCAGTGAGACGACCTGACGACGCAGATCCACGGACAGCGCTTCGCCAATGGATGAAAACCGCTGCTCTCGCTCCTGAAGATTGGCCGACATGTTTGTGAACCGCTGCCGCTTGCAGAACTTCAGGTGGATATAGAGCGGATCTTGAATGTATTCCGCGTATTCGCTGAATAGCGTCGCATAAGGGGAGACCAGCCTCTCAGCATAACCCTGGTAATCACCATAGCGAGAGTAATGCTTGTAGAACAGCCGCGGTTCGACATCCTCAAAAGGGCGCCCGCTAATCAGGTGTTCCCTTGATTCGTGTAGATTTATTCCTGTGTAGAAGAGGATTTGAGATTTCGATTGGCGGAAGCTCAGCAGGGCCGGCCGGAGCGCCTCGGTCGCCACCGTGTCGCCGTCCCATTTCAGAATGTATGGGTGAGTGCAGCGCGCCCGGCACCAGGAGTAAAAATTAGGCAAGTAATTCGGTGACCGCCGTCCTGCCCGCGTCTTGGTCAACGCCGTGTGTTCGTCTCCGTAGCGCGCAACGTTGAACGGATAGGTGAAGGTTTTGATCTTGGTCGGATACCTCGCACGTAGCGAGCCGATCACCTCAGGCGTTGCGTCGTCGCTGAGATTGTCGACGATGATCACTTCGTCCACCAGGTCGACGATCGACGTGATCGCTCGATCCAGATACTCCTCTTCGTTCTTCACTCGCACCATTGCCGATAGCGTCTTGTGGGGCGGCTTGCCGGCTAACGCTGCAGCGATGGGACGCCCGCCTGTCACAACAAGGGGGCGCACGACGTTCTTTAAGGTCTGCGTCACAATCTGCTTCAACGCGGTCACAAGATTGCCTCGCATTTGGCTGGAATGAGCGCGCTAACCGTGGGTGAAATGTCCGACACTTGGTTAGATCAAGGAACGATCGTCAGCTCCGGTATCGGCACAATGAATTTCGCGCCCCAGGAACGGACATAGTCCATTTGCGCGATGATCTCGTCTTTTATGTTCCAGGGGAAAATAAGAACATAATCGGGCCTCGTCTCCTTGATCCGATCGGGCGCATAAATTGGAATACGGGAGCCGGGTAGCAACCGTCCTTGCTTGTGAGGGCTTCGATCAACGGTGAAGCGGATGAGATCCGGCCCGACACCGCAGTAGCTCAGGAGAGTCACCGCTTTTGCGGGCGCACCATAGCCGACGACGATCTTGCCCTGCTCCTCGGCCTCGAGAAGAAACCTGAGCAGGTTCCGCCGGACCTCGCGTACTTTTTGGGGGAACGCCTTGTAACCCTCGCCAGTCAGCAAGCCGGCTCCAATCTCTTCCTCCCTGAGTGCACTCACCCGATCCGTATGGCGGACATCATTTTCGCGTTGCGTTACGTAAAGTCGCAGCGAGCCGCCATGTGTCTGAAGCTGCTCCACATCGAAGATCTGGAGGCCGTGCGTGGTCATGAGCTTCTCGGCAGCGAGAAGGGAGAAATAAGAGAAGTGCTCGTGGTAGACCGTATCGAATTGCAGGCGCTCCATGAGGCGCAGCAGATGCGGGAATTCGATGGTCAGCGTACCCCGTGGCTTCAGCAGTATTCTCAGGCCGCCCACGAAATCGTTCAAATCAGGCACATGCGCCAGCACGTTATTCGCAATGATAAGATCGGCAGCGAGGCCTTTTCCAACGAGAGTCTTCGCGAGATCGCGACCAAAGAATTCGGTGATGGTCGGAACGCCGGCATCTTGCGCGGCCTTCGCGACATTTATGGCGGGCTCGATACCAAGCGCTGGAATCTTCCGCCGAACGAACTCCTTGAGCAGGTAACCGTCGTTACTTGCAATCTCGACAACCTGGCTCCCGTCATTCAGTGCCAACTTGCTCGAGATCGAATCGACATAAGCCCGGGCATGGGCGACCCAAGAGTCCGAGAACGATGAGAAGTAGCTGTACTCGCGAAAAATCGCGTCGGGCGACTCGAACGCGTCGAGTTGGACGAGCAGGCAGTTGGAGCAGAGGAACATCTCCAACGGATAGTGTTTTTCGGCCGCGCCGCTCTGCTCGGGTTCTATGAGAGAATTAGCGAACGGCGACGTCCCCAGATTGCAAAATGAGACTTCGAGCTCGTTGCCGCAATGCCTGCACGTGGACGACATTTTCCGCCTCCGCCTACCACGTCTTCCAGGGAGCGCGATCACTCCGCCAAAGATCCTCCAGTACGTCTTTGTCTCGGACCGTGTCCATCGACTGCCAGAAGCCGCGGTGCTTAAATGCCCCGAGCTCGCGCCTTTGCGTGAGCTGTCGCATCGGCTCCTGTTCCCATACGGTTTCGTCACCCTTGATGAGGTCGAAAACCGGGTCTGTCAGTACGAAGAACCCCGCGTTGATCCAGCCTCCGTCACCAGCAGGCTTTTCTTGAAAGGCGGCTACGCGGTCATCCGTCCCTTCGATCTCAACCGCTCCGAACCGGCCATTAGGCATCACGGCGGTTACGGTGGCAGCTCTTTTGTGGGCCTCATGAAAGCTGGTTAGCGCCCTTAAATCGACGTCCGACAGGCCATCGCCATACGTCATATGAAATGGTTCACCCGCGACAAATCGTGCGATGCGCTTAATTCGGCCACCGGTCATCGACTCGAGTCCGGTATCGACGAGTGTCACACTCCACGGCTCGGTAAACCCCGCATGCACGTCCATGCGGTTTTCCTTCACATGTATGGTGATGTCCGACGTGTGAAGAAAGTAGTTCGCGAAATACTCCTTGATCATATAGCCCTTATAGCCAAGGCAGACAACGAAATCATTGAATCCAAACGACGAATAACACTTCATAATATGCCAAAGAATAGGCTTTCCGCCGATCTCCACCATCGGCTTGGGGCGCAGAAGAGATTCTTCGCTGATCCGCGT
>LNFM01018721.1_pt1 | contig 12381 bp, 11 predicted proteins | sample 596031 | NCBI WGS metagenome assembly LNFM01 (sample SAMN04254537, study PRJNA301005) | activated carbon metagenome | isolation source: dual media filters at the Ann Arbor, Michigan drinking water treatment plant | place: USA: Ann Arbor
GACGCCTCGCCGCCGCGACCCTTCTCGTCGCGGCCCTCCTCATCGCCGCCGAGCGCCCCGCCGCGGCGAAGGACGATCTCACCATCGGCTTCACGCAATATCCGGCGACGCTGCATCCCAGCATCGAATCCATGCTGGCGAAAACCTACGTGCTCGGCATGACGCGGCGGCCCTTCACCGCCTACGACAAGGACTGGCAGCTGGTCTGCATGCTCTGCGTCACCCTACCGAGCATCGAGAACGGCTTGGCCGTGCCGGAAGACCTGCCGGACGGCAAGAAGGGCATCGCCGTCACCTATACGATCCAGCCAAAAGCGACCTGGGGCGACGGCGTGCCCGTCACCACCAAGGACGTGTTGTTCACCTACGAACTGGGCAAGCATCCCCAAAGCGGCGTCACCTCCGGCGAGATGTACCGCCGCATTCTCAAGATCGACGTGAAGGACGACAAGACCTTCACCATGCACATGGACCGGCTGACTTTCGAATATGCCGCGATCAACGATTTCAACCTGCTGCCCGAGCATCTCGAACGCGCCCGCTTCGCCGAGCCCGCCAGCTATCGCACGCGCAACGGCTACGACACCGACACGACGAACCCCGGCCTTTATTTCGGCCCCTACAAGATCGTCGAGAAGGTCATCGGCTCGCATATCGTCCTGGCGCCCAATCCGACCTGGTGGGGCAAGCCGCCTTACTTCAAGCGCATCGTCGTGCGCGCCATCGAGAATACCGCCGCGCTCGAAGCCAATCTGCTGTCGGGCGGCGTCGATTACGTCGCCGGCGAGCTCGGCTTCACGCTCGACCAGGCGCTCGCCTTCGAGAAGCGCTACGGCAAGAATTACGACATCGTCTACAAGCCCAGCCTGACCTACGAGCATATCGACTTCAATCTCGACAACCCGATCCTGCAGGACAAGCGGGTGCGCCAGGCCTTGATCTACGCCATCGATCGCGAGGCCATCGGCAAGCAGCTGTTCGAGGGCCGTCAGCTCGTCGCCAGCAGCATGGTCAATCCGCTCGACTGGGTGTTCGATCCGGCGACGCCGAGCTACAAGCGCGACAGCGCCAAGGCCGCCGCCCTGCTCGACGAGGCCGGCTGGACCGCCAAGACGCGTGGCGCCATGCGCAGCAACGCCAAGGGCGAGCCCTTGATGCTCGAATTCATGACCACGGCCGGCAACAAGACGCGCGAGCAAGTCCAGCAGGTGCTGCAGAGCCAATGGCGTCAAGTCGGCGTCGATGTCCGCATCCGCAACGAGCCGGCCCGCGTCTTCTTCGGCGAGACCATGACCAAGCGCAAATATGGCGCCATGGGCATGTATGCCTGGTTCTCCGCGCCCGAGAGCGTGCCGCGCACGACGCTCCACTCCTCGCAGATCACCACGCCGGAGAACAACTATGCCGGCCAGAACTATCCCGGCTTCAAGAACGCCGAGGTCGATGCCCTGATCGACGCCATCGAGTTGGAACTCGACCGCGACAAGCGCAAGGCGCTGTGGAGCCGCCTGCAAGCCGCCTACGCCACCGAACTGCCGACCATCCCGCTGTTCTTCCGCTCCGACGCCTTCATCTTCCCGAAATGGCTGAAGGGCATCGAACCGACCGGCCATCAGGACATTTCGCCGCTGTGGGTCGAAAACTGGACGGGACAATAGCGTCAACTCATTTATGACAATCCTCCCGCACCGGATGCAACCCGCGCAAAAAGGCGCTAATCTGGTGTTCCCTCATCGACCAGTTCAGCCCGGGGACGTTCATGGACTACACGCGCCGCCTCAGCGACAAGATCATTCAAGCCCACGGCCAAGCCTGCGACGAAGGCCGCATGGACGTCGCCGACGCGCTACTGCGCGCCTTGGAAGTCGAGCAATCGGCCTTCGGCGGCCCGCAGTCGTCGGATAAGCGCCAATCCAATCCGCTGCTCATTGCCGCCTACGAACGCCACGAGCAGGCGAAGGCCGCCAAAAAACATTGAGAGACGCAACGTGAGCGCCGCGCGGCCAACCGGATTTAACGGAGACCGCGCGGGATGACGCGCTATATCGCCCTCCGGCTCGGCGAGTCCCTCGTCGTCCTGCTCGTCATGTCCTTCGCGATCTATCTGCTGATCGGCCTGATGCCGGGCGATCCGTCGGATATGCTGATCGCCGCCGATCCGCGCATCACCTCCGCCGACATCGCCCGCATCAAGGCGCTCTATGGCCTCGACCAGCCGCTCTATGCGCGCTACTCCGCCTGGCTCACCTCGGCGCTGGGCGGCGATTTCGGAAATTCGCGCCTCCATCTGCGGCCCGTGCTCGACGTCATGGGCCCGTTTCTCGCCAACAGCCTGCTGCTGATGGGCGCGAGCTTCCTGCTCTCCGTCGCCATCGCCCTGCCGGCCGGCGTCTATGCCGCGATCAAGCCGCATTCCAAGCTCGATCATGCGATCAACCTCTTGTGCTTCGCCGGCATCTCGCTCCCGGTGTTCTGGCTTGCGCTGATGCTGATGATGGCCTTTTCCGTCGCGCTCGGCCTGCTGCCGGCCGGTGGCGTCGCCACGCCGGGCGACGGCAGCTTCACTGATCGCCTGCTGCATCTGATCCTGCCGGTGATCACGCTGACCATCTCCAGCATCGGCCATTACACGCGCTTCGTGCGCGCGGCGATGATCGAAACGCTGCGCCAGGACTATATCCGCACGGCGCGCGCCAAAGGCGCCAGCCCCGCCCGCGTCGTCTGGGGTCATGCCCTGCGCAACGCCCTCATTCCGGTCGTCACCGTGCTCGCCTTGAGCTTCGGCAGCCTGTTCTCCGGCGCGCTGGTGACCGAGACCATGTTCGCCTATCCCGGCATGGGCAAGATGATTTACGACGCCATCATGGGCAACGACTACAACCTCGCCCTCGTCGGCCTGCTGTTCGCCACCCTGGTGACGCTGCTCGGCAACCTGATCGCCGATCTCGCCTATGTCTGGCTCGATCCGCGCATCTCCTACGCCAGCGGCGAGGCACGGCGATGACGCTTGCATCGCCTTATGCCCTTCAGCCGGCGCAACGGCCTGCCCATCTGCTGTGGCGGCGCTTCCTGCGTCACCGTTTGGCGGTGGCGAGCCTGCTGCTGTTGATCATTTTCGCCCTCTTGGCCCTCGGTGCGCCGCTGGTCGCCGCCCTGCTCGGCCATGACCCCAATGCCGCCGACCTGCTCGAGCGCCTGCAACCGATGTCGCTCAGCCATCCGCTCGGCACCGACGAATTGGGCCGCGACCTGCTGTCCCGCCTGCTCTATGGCGGGCGCGTGTCGCTCGCCGTCGGCCTTGCCGCCGCGCTCGTTTCCGCCGTGATCGGCACGGCCTTCGGCCTCGTCGCCGGCTATTTCGGCGGCAAGCTCGACGGATTGCTGATGCGGCTGACCGACGGCGTCATCGCCCTGCCCCTGCTGCCGCTGCTGATCGTGCTCGCCGCCGTCGATCTCAACAAACTGGGCCTGCCGCCGAGCATCGCCAACGACGAAAGCGTCAGCCTTTATCGCATGATCGCGATCATCTCTCTGGTCGGCTGGACGACGGTGGCGCGGCTGGTGCGCGGCGCCACCCTGACGTTGCGTGAACGCGATTTCGTGCGCGCGGCGCTCGCCGTCGGCGCCGGGCCCTGGCGCATCATGATGGTGCATATCCTGCCCAACGCCGTCTCGCCCATCGTGGTGGCGACGACGCTGTCGGTCGGCAACGTGATCCTGCTGGAATCGGTGCTGAGCTTCCTCGGCCTCGGCGTGCAGCCGCCGGCGGCGAGCTGGGGCAATATGCTGACCAATGCCCAGGAGACGATCTGGAGCGCGCCGCTGCTCGCGGTTTATCCGGGCCTGCTGATCTTCGCCACCGTCATCGCCTTCAACTTTCTCGGCGACGGCCTCCAGGACGCGCTGGATCCGCGCTCCGAATAGATCAGCGAAATGAGGCCGCGCTTTAGCGCGACATCAAGATCGGCAGGGGCATGGTCGCGAGCATGTTGCGCGTCATGCCGCCGAGGATCATCTCGCGCCAACGCGCGCGTCCGAAAGCGCCCATGACGATCATATCGGCGCCGAAATCGGCGGCGATGTCGCGCATCGTCTTGCCCATGGTGCCGCGTTCGGCATTGGCGACACGCGCCGTCGCCGTGATGCCGTGGCGCGACAGATGCGTCACCACGTCGGCCGCCGGATTGTCGCCCTGGCCGGAAATGCCGGCCTCGGGATTGATCGCGACGACGCAGACTTCCTTGGCCTTGGCCAGGAAGGGCAGCGCGTCGTTCACCGCGCGCGCCGCGCCGCGGCTGGTTTTCCACAGGATCATGACCTTTTCGCCGACCGTCGGGAACGTTCCCGTGTGCGGGACGATAATGACGGGGCGGCCGACATCTAGCACCAGCTGCTCGGGCAATTCGGGCGCTGTGCCCGGATCGAGCCGTTCGGGATTGCGCTGACCGGCGATCACCAGATCGGCGAAGCGGGCATGCAGCATGACCAGGTCGGGCAAGGCACCCTCGACCTGGCGCCACTCGGCGGCGACGCCGGCGTTGCGCGTACGTTCGGTGAAAAGCCGCTCGGCTTCATGCGAGGCTTCGCGCATGTATTTATCATGGGCCTCGACCAGTTCGGGCCCGAGGTCCGCCTCGGCATATTGATGCATCGGCGCCAGGCCGACGACATAGAGGCCCGTCAACCGCGCGCGTCGATACGCGCCGGACAAGAAGGAGAACTGTCGAGATGGACCAGAATGTCCTTGTAGTCCATGGGATACCTCCGCAAGGCCGAGCTTTGCGAACCCGGCCGTGATGCCAAATCCTGAAGGTCCGCCACCTCGCCTTCCGCCCGGACCGAAAGCGGCTTTTTTCTGATTATACCGTAACATAGCCCTCCTCGCCACCGCCCCGGAGCCACCGCTTTTCCGTTTGGCGGACCCTGGAAATTACGCTAGCTACTTTACAGTCCGGGGACGGCACAGCCCTTTCGCAGGAAATCAGTATGGCGACGCATTCGAAGATTCGACCTGTCATCCTGGCGGGAGGCACCGGGACGCGCCTCTGGCCGATGTCGCGCCTGCTGTCGCCCAAGCAGTTCATGCCCCTGGCCGGGTCCAAGACCATGCTCGCCGAAACGGTCGGCCGCGTCGACGATTCAGCGCGTTTCCTGCCGCCCATCATCCTGTGCAACGAGGAATACCGCTTCATCGTCGCCGAGCAGATGCGCGCCATCGGCATCAAGCCGGAAGCCATCGTGCTCGAACCGATGGCGCGCAACACCGCGCCCGCCGTCGCCGTCGCCGCCCTGCTCGCCGCCAAGAGCGACCCGGCGACGCCGCTGCTGCTGCTGCCGGCCGACCATGTGATTTCCGCCGCCGACAAATTCCAAGCGGCCATCAATAGCGCCCTGCCCGCCGCCGTCGCCGGCAAACTGATGACCTTCGGCATCCCGCCGGCGCGCCCTGAGACCGGCTACGGCTATATCCGCCGCGGCGCGGCGCTCAAGGGCCACGACGGCTGCTACGCGGTCGATCGCTTCGTCGAAAAGCCCGATGCCGCCACCGCCGAAACCTATCTCAAAGACGGCGGCTACGACTGGAACAGCGGCATGTTTCTGTTCCGCGCCGACCGTTATCTCGCCGAATTGGAGCGCCTGCAGCCGGCCATCGCCGAGGCCTGCGAGGCCGCCATCGCCCAGGGCGCCAACGATCTCGATTTCTTCCGCCTCGACAAGGACGCCTTCGGCCGCGCGCCGTCGATTTCGATCGACTATGCCGTGATGGAGCACACCAAGGACGCCGGCGTGGTGCCGGCCGATATCGGCTGGAACGACGTCGGCGCCTGGGACGCCCTATGGCAGATCGGCCAGAAGGACGCCGACGGCAATGTCGTTCTCGGCGACGTCGTCGCCATCGACAGCAGGAACAGCTATCTGCGCAGCGAAAGCGGCAAGCTGCTGGCCACGGTCGGCGTCGACAATCTGGTCGTCGTCGTGACTGACGACGCCGTGCTCGTCACCGAGATGGACAAGGCCCAGGACGTCAAGAAGATCGTCGAGCAGTTGAACGCGCAAGGCCGCGAAGAGCCGCGCAGCCACACCACGGTGTTCCGCCCCTGGGGCAGCTATCGCGGGATCGACATCGGCGAGCGCCACCAGGTCAAGCACATCATGGTCAAGCCGGGCGGCAAGCTGTCGCTGCAATGGCATCATCATCGCGCGGAACATTGGGTGGTCGTCAGCGGCCGGGCCCAGGTGACCAAGGGCGAAGAGATCGTCATGCTCAACGAAAACGAGTCGATCTACATTCCGATCGGCACGCAGCATCGCCTGGAGAACCCCGGCAAGGTACCGTTGCACCTGATCGAGGTGCAATCCGGCGGCTATCTCGGCGAGGACGATATCGTCCGCATCGAGGACACTTACGGCCGCTCCTAGGCCGGCTTCGATTTCAAACGTCGGAACGTCCTTTTCGTTTTCGGCCTGCGCCGAATCGCATCTTGCGCGATTCGCCTGTTGGCGACACTCTTCGCGAAACGCATTTCGCGACATTCCGACCAGGACATGCCATGGCCGACAAACTGACCCCGCCGCACGGCATCAACAGCTTCGCCGCGCGCGATATCGCCACCGTGCTGCATCCTTACACCAATCTCGAACTGCACGAGAAGATCGGCCCGCTGGTCATCACCGCCGGCGACGGCGTGCATGTCATCGACGACGCCGGCAACCGCTATATCGAGGCGATGTCCGGTTTGTGGTGCGCCAGCCTCGGCTTCAGCGAGAAGCGCCTGGCCGACGCCGCCGCCAAGCAGATGAACCGCCTGCCCTATTACCATCTGTTCGGAGGCAAATCGCACGACCGCGCCATCGAACTCGCCGAAACGCTGATCGCCATGGCGCCGGTGCCGATGTCGCATGTCTTCTTCGCCGATTCAGGCTCGGAGGCGGTCGACACGGCGATCAAGTTCGTCTGGTACTACAACAACGCCGTCGGCCGCCCGGCCAAGAAGAAGATCATCAGCCGTCAGAAGGGCTATCACGGCGTCACCGTCGCCGCCGCCAGCCTGACCGCGCTGCCCGCCAATCACCGCAGCTTCGATTTGCCGCGCGAAGGCTTCCTGCAGACCGACTGCCCGCATTACTACCGCTACGGCCTGCCCGGCGAGAGCGAAGAGCAGTTCGCCGACCGGCTCGTCGCCAGCCTCGAAACGCAAATCCTGAAAGAAGGGCCCGACACGGTCGCCGCATTCATCGCCGAGCCAGTGCAGGGCGCCGGCGGCGTCATCGTGCCGCCGCGCACTTACTTCGCCAAGATTCAGGCGTTGCTGCGCAAATACGACATCCTGTTCATCGCCGACGAAGTCATCACCGGCTTCTGCCGCACCGGCAACATGTTCGGCAGCACCACCTTCGATCTGCAGCCCGACATGATCACCCTCGCCAAGGCGCTGTCGTCGGGCTACATGCCGATCTCGGCGGTGATGATCAACGAGAAGATCTACAAGGCCTTCGTCTCGGAGAGCGGCAAGATCGGCACCTTCGGCCATGGCTTCACCTATTCGGCCCATCCGGTGCCGGCCGCCGTCGCGCTCGAAACCCTGCGCATCTATCAGGAGCGCGACATTCTCGGCCATGTCCGCAAGATGAGCCCGCTGCTGCAGGATGGCCTGCGCGCATTCGCCGATCATCCGCTGGTCGGCGAGGTGCGCGGCGTCGGCCTCGTCGCCGGCGTCGAACTGGTAGCGGACAAGGCCAAGAAGACGCCCTTCGAGCCCTACGGCAAGGCCGGCGCGGCACTGATCCGCCACGCCCAGGCCAAGGGCCTGATCACCCGCGCGCTCGGCGACACCATCGCTTTCTCGCCGCCGCTGATCATCCAGGCCGACGAGATCGCCGCCCTGCTCGAGCGGTTCGGCGCGGCCCTTGATGGCGCCCATGCCGAGCTGGCCGTCACGGCCTAGGCCGGGCGGCGCCGGGTTATTCCGTTAAGTCACGAGTTTCCCTAGAGAAACTCGCTCTTACCGGGCCTGTGGATAGGGTGGCGGCGCCCCGGCCAGCCTGCTACTATTTCGCTGGCCGCGCCGCCCCCTAGAAGGACGGACGCGCCGCCCTATCGAGTACCCCCGAGCGTCACCGCCCCATGGATTACAATGCCTTCTTTGCCGATGCGATCGCCCGGCTGAAAGCCGAAGGGCGCTACCGCGTCTTCGCCGATCTGGAGCGCCACGCCGGCGCCTTTCCGAACGCGCGCCATCACAACGGCAAGGCCAAGGGCGAGGTCGTCGTCTGGTGCAGCAACGACTATCTCGGCATGGGCCAGCATCCCGCCGTGATCGAGGCCATGGTCGATGCCGTGCGCGGCTGCGGCGCGGGCGCCGGCGGCACGCGCAACATTTCGGGCACCAACCACTATCACGTGCTGCTCGAACGCGAGATCGCCGACCTGCACGGCAAGGACGCCGCGCTGATCTTCACCTCCGGTTACGTATCCAACGAGGCGACGCTCAGCACGCTGGCCCGCCTGCTGCCCGGCTGCATCGTGTTCTCCGACGCGCTGAACCACGCCTCGATGATTCAGGGCATCAGGCATTCCGGCGCCGAGAAACGCATCTTCCGCCATAACGACGTCGCCCATCTCGAGCAGTTGCTGCGCGCCGCCGATCCCAAGGCGCCCAAGCTGATCGCCTTCGAGTCGGTCTATTCGATGGACGGCGATATCGCGCCGATCGCGGCGATCTGCGACATCGCCGACAAGTACGGCGCGATGACCTACATCGACGAAGTCCATGCCGTCGGCATGTACGGCCCGCGCGGCGGCGGCATCTGCGACCGCGACGGCCTTTCGCACCGCCTGACCGTCATCGAGGGCACGCTCGCCAAGGCCATCGGCGCGCACGGCGGCTATATCGCCGCCAGCAGCGCCCTGGTCGATGTGGTGCGCAGCTTCGCGCCAGGCTTCATCTTCACCTCCTCGATGCCGCCGGCCGTCGCCGCCGGCGCGCTCGCCAGCATCCGCCACCTCAAGAGCAGCGATGCCGAGCGCCTGCGCCAGCAGGAGCGTGCCACGCGCCTCAAACGCATGCTCGCCGAAGCCGGCCTGCCAGTCATGCCGTCGGAAAGCCATATCGTGCCGGTGCTGGTCGGCGATGCCCGCCTGTGCAAGCTCGCCTGCGATGAACTGCTCGAGCGGCACAATATCTACATCCAGCCGATCAACTACCCCACCGTGCCCCGCGGCGCCGAGCGCCTGCGCATCACACCGACGCCGCAGCACAGCGACGAGATGATGGATCGTCTCGTCGCCGCCCTCGGCGAAGTTTGGGCCCGCCTCGAAATCCGGCGCGCGGCATAGGAAAAGGCAGGGCCAGGCGATGTTCCCAGATCACTCCCTGATGCCCCGCGAAGCCCTGCGCCTGGCCGCGCTCGGCATGCTGGCCGAAGCACCCGCAACCTACGGCAACCTCGCGCGCGACTTGCGCAGCTTCGTCAGCCACATCATGGGCCCGTCGCCCGAGGCCATGGGCGCCTCGCTCGAACTGCTGCGCTACGAAGGCCTTGCCGACCAGGCAGCGGGCGGCGATAGCGGCGAAGAAAAACTCGTCATCACCGTTAAAGGCCGCGCCGAACTGGACGCGCTGATGCAGGCGACCGTGCGCTCGCCCTTCAACGATCTCAACAAGCTCGTCGTCGCGCTCAAGATGCGCTTCCTGCCGCTATTGTCGCCGGCGGCACAGCGCGAGCAGGCCGTGCTTCTGGCCGAAGCCTCGCGCGCCGAACTGGCCCGCCTAGTCGGCCTTTGCAACCAGCAAGCCGCCGCCAAGGGCAGCGCTTTCGTCGATTGGCTCGAACATGACATCGCCCAGGCCGAGGAACGCCTTGCCTGGTTCGAAGCGCTCGGCGGCAAGCTCGCCGCCATCCCCGGCGACACCCCGCCCCCGCACGCAAGGTAAACCATGGCCGGCAGCCGCATCGCTTCCTTCGTCGCGGTGCTGGCCGTCTCTGGCCTTTGTTTGGGCGTTTTTGGGAACTTTTCGGCGCAAGCCGCCGACACCCCGGTCGATCTCGAACTGGTGCTGAGCGCCGACGTCTCGCGCAGCATCGACGAGCAAGAATTCATCCTGCAGCGGCGCGGCTATGCCGAAGCCTTCCGCGACAGGCGCGTGATCGAGGCGATCCGCAGCGGCGGCATGCGGCGCATCGCCGTGACGTTCGTTGAATGGGCTGCGGCCAGCATGCAGCAGATCGTGATCGACTGGACGCTGATCGACAGCGCCGAGAGCGCCAACGCCTTCGCCGACAAGCTGGAAAGCCTGCCGCGCGCCTTTTATTACGGCGGCGGCACGGCGGTGGCCGAAGCGCTCTATTTCAGCGCCAAGCTGTTCGACGACAACGGCTTCGAAGCCGAACGCCGCGTCATCGACATGTCCGGCGACGGCCGCACGCGCAACGGCATGCCGGCGGCGCCGGCGCGCGATCATGTCGTGGCCCAGGGCATCGTCATCAACGGCTTGCCGATCATGAACGCCGAACCGATGCTCGACGTCTTCTACGAGCGCGAAGTGATCGGCGGCCCCGGTGCGTTCTCGTTGCCCGCCGAAGGCTTCGAGGACTTCGCCAACGCCGTGCGCAGCAAGCTGATCCGCGAGATCGCCAGCCGCAATTCCGTCCGTCCCGTAGAGGCCGCCCAGCGCGACCAGGCGCTGCGCGCCGACACCCCCATCCCGCAGGCGAGGTAGATCATGGCCAGCCGCATCGCTTTCTTCATCGCGGTGGCAGCCATTTCGGGCCTCTGCTGGGCCATGCCGGCGCGAGCCGCCGACAAGCCGGTCGATCTCGAACTGGTGCTGACCGCCGACGTTTCGCGCAGCATCGACGATCAGGAATTCCGGTTGCAGCGCGAAGGCTATGCCCAAGCCTTTCGCGACAAGCGCGTGATCGACGCGATCCGCAGCGGCGGCATGCAGCGCATCGCCGTGACCTTCGTCGAATGGACCGGTATCGGCCTGCAGCGGGTCCTGATCGACTGGACGCTGATCGATAGCGCCGCCAGCGCCGAAGCCTTCGCCGAGCAACTGCTGACGTTGCCGCGCACCTACTATATCGGCGGCGGCACCGCCGTCGGCGAGGCGCTCTATCACGCCGCCACCCTGTTCGCCGACAACGGTTTCGAAGCCGAGCGGCGGGTGATCGACGTCTCCGGCGACGGCCGGACCAATCGCGGCCGCCCAGCCGGCCCGGCGCGCGACTATGTCGTCTCGCAGGGCTTCGTCATCAACGGCCTGCCGATCATGGGCGCCGAGCCCCAACTCGACAGCTATTACGCCACCCAGGTGATCGGCGGCCCCGGCGCCTTTTCGGTTCCCGCCGAAGGCTTCGAGGATTTCGCCAACGCGGTACGCAGCAAGCTGATCCGCGAGATCGCCGCCGGTCCTCACAGCATGGACACGGCCCTGGCCGCCCGGCCGGAGTAGTCTCGCCCTCTTCCCCCGTCAATAGGAGTTCCCATGAAGCTTTATTACAGCCCCGGATCCTGCGCGCTGTCGCCGCATATCGTGCTCTGCGAAGCCGGCCTGCCGCATAGCGCGCTCAAGGTCGATCTCAAAACCAAGAAGGTCGAGGACGGCAGCGATTACCTCGCCGTCAATCCTAAGGGCTATGTGCCGGCGCTGCAGCTCGACGACGGCCAGACGCTCACCGAAGGTCCGGCCATCGTGCAATATCTCGCCGACAAGGCGCCCGGCAGCAACCTCGCGCCGGCCAACGGCACGATGGAGCGCTACCGCCTGCAGGAATGGCTGAACTTCATCAGCACCGAGCTGCACAAGCAGTTCAGCAACTTCTTCAACCCAATCTGCAGCGACGAGATGAAGGACGCGACCAAGAAGAAGCTTGCCGGCCGCTACGCCTATATCGGCGAAAAGCTCGCCGGCCACGACTATCTGACGGGCAAGGCCTTCACCGCAGCCGACGCCTATCTGTTCGTCACCTTGCGCTGGGCGCAAAAATTCGAGGTGCCGTTGCCGGCCAACGTGAAGGCCTATTTCGACCGCGTCGCCGCCCGTCCGAACGTGCAGGAAGCCCTCAAGGTCCAGGGCCTTACCTGATCAATAAAGATGCTGTCCGCCGGTGACGAAAATCTCCGCTCCGCTGACATAGGCCGCGTCGGCGGAGCAGAGGAACAGGATCACCGAGGCGACATCGTCGGGCTTGCCCAAACGCTTCAGGGGAATGCGCGGCAAAAGCGACTCGGTCGCCGGCGACAGCATGACCGTCTCGATCTCGCCCGGCGCCACCGCATTCACCCGCACTCCCAATTCGGCGAATTCCGCCGCCATCTCGCGCGTCAAGGACGATAGGGCCGCCTTGGAAATGCTGTAAGCCGACCCGGCGAAGGGA
>LNFM01011109.1_pt1 | contig 12380 bp, 10 predicted proteins | sample 596031 | NCBI WGS metagenome assembly LNFM01 (sample SAMN04254537, study PRJNA301005) | activated carbon metagenome | isolation source: dual media filters at the Ann Arbor, Michigan drinking water treatment plant | place: USA: Ann Arbor
AGCCCGTCCCAGTGAGCGAAGCGAACGATTTGAACCATTTGTTAGATTTCACGGCTCATAGATTTTAGGGCTAGCTTTTGTAACTCTTGATATTTCGCTTTAATATCGCCATAGATATGTTCATACTCCGAAGCTCCAAATTTACCGTGATTTTTTATAGCCCATTCGGAAAAGACAGCGATGTATGGCGAAATAACATGAAGTTCTTTTGGATGCTCTGTGAGTTTTCGTAGCAAAAGACCCGCGAGCGCGTTATAAACATCTACGTCATCTTGTGATTTTTCATCTTGTAAATATCTGCATGCCCCCAAAATATAATAACGAAATGCACATATACCTACATGGCTCCAGTCTTGGAGAGCGGATAACGAACAGTTCGTATGGTAGCGTTTACGGGCGAACTCAATGTCTTTACCTAGGTATTGTTCTCTAGCCCATTTTTCATCAGGCTCCCCGTCAAGGTAGAAGTCTTCTGATGTAGGTAGTGACTCAAAAGTTGGTTCGTCCAGCACGGTTTCGCTCCGTGATATCTAACAGTGATTAGATGGAAGGCGGTACTAATCCGATAGTAGAGCCTTCCATCTAACTCCGCACCATCGTCATTCCCGCCACAAAGTAAATCTATTTAAATCAATACCTTACTGCTGCACCACTGACCCGCCAACGTATTCGCTTGACTTCCTCTTTTTGCTCTACCATTACTACTGTACAAAAACACAGCCAGGGAGTCGGCCATGCAAGCCTCCAGCAAACCTCGCCTGCAAGAGCAGTTCAGGGCTGTGATGCGCGTGCATCATTACAGCATCCGCACTGAGCAATCCTACTGGTACTGGATCCGCTATTTCATCCGTTTCCATCAACTGCGTCATCCCATGGAGCTTGGCGCTGCCGAGGTCAACGCCTTTCTCTCCTGGCTGGCCGTTGAGCGCAAGGTGGCTGGCGCCACCCAGAACCTGGCGCTCAATGCGCTGGTTTTCCTTTACGACAAGGTGTTGGAACAGCCTCTTGGGCAAGTGGGCGAGGTGGTTCGTGCCAAACGCTCGGTGCGTATTCCCTGCGTGCTGACGCATGAGGAGGCCACGGCGCTGATTGCCAGATTGGGTCAACCTCATCACTTACTGGCTTCGTTGATGTATGGCGCGGGCTTGCGTGTGGTGGAGGCCGCCCGTTTGCGCATAAAGGATATCGATTTCGACAAGCAGATCATCACTGTCCATGACGGCAAAGGCGCCAAGGACCGAACGACACTCTTGCCGGCGCCCTTGATCACACCTTTGCTGGAACGCAGAGAGCGTATGTTTCGCGCCTGGAAGCAGCAGGACAATTTTTATCAGGCCCCCGTCAGCCTTCCCTTTGCCTTACGCCGCAAATATCCAAAGGCGGGCCACTCATTCGAGTGGCAGTGGTTATTTCCGTCAACGGGGCTTTGTACCGATGAAGATAGGCAAATTGTTCGTCACAACCTTCATGTCAGTGCCATTCAGAAGGCGGTCCGGTATGCAGTCAGGCAGTCCGGTCTCCATAAGCCTGCTAGCTGCCATACCTTTCGCCACAGTTTTGCCACCGAACTACTGCGCCGGGGCAGTGATATCCGCACGGTGCAAACGTTGCTGGGGCATGCCGACATACGCACGACGCAGATCTACACGCATGTACTGGGCCAGGGCTTTGCCGGTGTGGTCAGCCCCCTTGGGTGACCTGGTTTATCGTGGGGGCATCCCCGGATTGCATCCGGGCTACGGTGGTGATGCTTTCGACCTGCTCGAAAACCTCATAATGCCGCACCACATCGACGGTTACTTGCCCACGGCGAGAATCACGAACACACGCCTGATGTAGAGCAAAGGCCTGGCGTTCAACAAACGCCTCAAAGACGTCAAAACGCATTGGCATCTCGGCACTTTTGGTGACGATAAAGCTGCTACAGCCAGGCTCCTTCAATGTCAGGCGCCGATGGTTGATCAGTTCGCGACGAGCCTCTTGCAAGTCATTCCCGCCACCAGGATGAAACCCTTCAGTGTCACGTTGGCCATAAGCACGCCCTGTTGGTGAATCGCTTGTGCAGCTATTGCCTTTGCACAGTTTCCAGCACTTCTCGATACAAGCCTTGCAGGCGTTGCGCATCCCCTTCTTGCAAAACCTCCTGCTGTAGGCGGCGGGCGAATACGTCTTCCACGCTCAGCTCGTCCAGCGTTTCCCGTGCTTCGCTAGCCAGGCTGGCGGCCGCATTCACGCGTTCGCGGCGGATACGCAGCACTTCCACGGGCAGTCCTTCACACAGCGTGTTGATATGGCTTTGCAGGTCGTTGAGGTAGTCGTCGGTGCTGACCTGAATTTCCAGCCACACGGGCCGTTCAGGCGTGCCCAGGCTGGCTTGGGCGGCGATGCTGGTGGCCAGGTCTTTGAGCGAGCCGCGCAGGCTGGCCATGGGTTGAAAGCAGGGCACGGGCAGCGGCGTGACGGCCTGCAGCGTGCTTGCGGCAAACTCCAGCAGCAGCACTTCTTTTTGCTGTTTGGCCTCGTCGAAGCTCAGGGCGATGGGCGAGCCGCTGTAGCGGATGTGCTCCAGCCCCGCGACTTTCTGCGGTCGGTGGATATGCCCCAGGGCGATATAGGCAGCGGGCGGGAAGGCGTTAGTGGGAAAAGCTTCGAGGCTGCCGACGTAAATTTCCCGTACCGAGTCGCTGGCACTGGCGCCGACGGTGGTGAGGTGGCCGGTGGCGATGATCGGCAGCGCCCCACCGAGGGCGTCGCGCCGCGCTTCGGCGAGGGCATAGAGCGTCTTGTAATGCTGCTGGATGGCCTGTTGCAGCGCCTGTTGTTTGTCCTGGGCGCCCTGCCCGGCCTGGCTGGTGAGTACATCGCGCGGGCGGATAAAGGGGATGGCACAAAGAATCGCCCCCGGTGTGCCGGCACGGGTGCGCATCACCAGCACCTGCTCGGCAGGGTCGGCACTCACCGCCGGCACCACCTGGGCGCCCAACTGCGCCAGCAGCTCGCGGCTTTCCCCCAGCATGGCGGGCGAGTCATGGTTGCCGCCCAGCACCACCAGCGCACACGCGGCCTCGCGCAGGGCGATGACCAAGCGGTTGTACTGCTCGCGGGCGTAGCTGGGCGGAGTGCCAGTGTCGAAAATGTCGCCGGCAATCAGCACAGCATCCACGTCATGCGTGCGCACTTGTTCGAGCAACCAGGCACAGAAGGCCTGATGTTCGGCCTGGCGCGTCTTGCCCATAAAGTGCTGGCCCAGGTGCCAATCGGAAGTGTGGAGAATGCGCATGCGGGGGTCACTCGTCGGTTCAGGCGCCTACCTTGCCTTGTCAGCCGCTGGTAGGCAAACCCGCAGGCGGTAACCTGCCTGTCCTGTGTGCTGCGTTAGACTGCCGATGAAATTCTGCCCAGGAGGTGCAATGCCCAGCCCAGCCAATGCCCATATCGACCTGTTGATCAGTGACTGCGACGGTGTGTTGATCGACAGCGAAATCATCGCCGAACGTGTGCTGCATGAGGCGCTGATCCTGCGCTTTCCCAAGGACGAGGTGCTGCAAGTGCTGGCCGGCACCTTCGGCTTGCAGGGGCGCGATATTCTCGCGCGGGTCGAGCGGCATTTTGACGTGCAGTTGCCCGAGGCGTTTCGCGCCGAGTTGCAGGCGCGTACCGAGGCGCTGTTGCGTGACGAGGTGACGGTGATTCCCGGCGCGCGGGAGGCGCTGATGGCCATCGAGCTGCCCCTGGCGGTGGCGTCCAACAGTCACCGTGCGGCGGTGGAGCGGGCGTTGCGGCGCTGCGCGCTGACCGAGCGGGTCAACCGTGGGCTGTTCACCGCCGAGCAGGTGGCGCGGCCCAAGCCGGCGCCGGATGTGTACCTGCTAGCAGCGCAAAGCGCGTGCGTGGAGCCTGCGCGCTGCTTAGTGATCGAGGACAGCGCCACGGGCGCCACGGCAGCATTGACTGCCGGGATGCGCGTGCTGGGCTTTCTCGGTGCCAGCCATATTCCGCCCGAGCACGGGGAGGTGCTGCGCCAGCTTGGCGTTGAGCAGGTGTTCGATGACATGCGTGCGCTGCCTGAGCTGGTCGCTCGCCTGTGCACCACGCCGCCTCGGTAGCCCCCCATGCACTGCAGCAACGATTGCAGATTGAATCGCTAGATCATTCTCCGCTAAAGCGCCTCCCACCATGCCTTCATAGACCTGTGTGGGTTTCGCCGCATGCAAAAAAGCCTGGCGCCCCAACTAAGGGCGCCAGGCTTTGTTCGGCTAGAGCCGGTTAAGTTTGACGTTATCCAGGTACAGCGATTGGTCTGGACGAGTGCCAAGCAGCAGCAGTTCCATGCGTCGATAAGTACCGGTCGGCACCTGGAAGTTTCGCTGCAACTTGCTCCAAACGCCGCCCTTGGTAGTCACCACACCGAGTGACAGCGTACGAGCATTGCCGGACGTGTCTTCAAGGTAGAGGTAGGCATAGGACAGTGCAGCGACGCTGGCGGTGCGGCTTACCATCACGTCAGCGCTAAAGCGATACGACAAGCCGGGCTGCACCTTGCCGGCCAGCAACAGGCTAGCGCCGGTGCCACTGGCCTTGCGTGCGTATACCTCCAGCGACTTGCCGGTCTTCGCCAGCGCGGTGAGCCGATTGCTGCCGTAGAAGCCGGTCCACTCCCCGATCGCGCTGTCGAACGTCCAACTGAATGCCGCTGGCGTAACCGGCGTGATTTCGGTGGTGGGCGTCACTTCGCTAAGCTGGACTTCATCCAGCAGCACACCCAAACGGTCGATGCTCAACAGGCCCAGGTAGGTGTTACGGATGACGTTGGGGGGCGGCTGGTAGATAAAGGTCATGTCGATGGGCGTGAACTCGCTGCTGGTCACCGACTTGATCACACCGTTGGCGCTGCTGTAGCTGATGCCGGCGTTTTCCTCATGGACCATGCCCAGGTACACGTTGCCGCGCACGTTGGTGCCGCTGAGCATGACCTTGGCTTTCAACCGGTAGGTGGCGCCAACATTGAGCGCGCCGACGGAGGTAGCGAGCATATCGTCGCGGCCAGCCGGCAGGGCGAATTGCAACGCGTCGTCACGGCAGTTTTTGCCTACGTTTAGCTGGCTCAGCTTGGCCACTTTAAGTAGGGTTTTCCATCCATCTAAGGTGCGGAACTCACCATTGGTGACCAGGCTTTTGAGTGCAGGCTTATCGCACCACGCCGTAACCGGCGGCGCTACGGGCGGGGCCGGTGTGGTTGGTTGAGTGGGCGTGGTCGGCGTAGTGGGTGTGGTCGGTATGCTGGTGGGGTTAACCGTTTCGGGCACTTTAGTCGGACGCAGTGCGGCAATCTGTGCAGCCATGTCATTTAACGCGCGAGCGGCGTCAGCATAGCTGGCACGGCCACACGCCTGGTTGGCGCAGGTACTGTCGGCCAGGGCTGGGGTGGAAAACAACGGCGCCTGCACCGAGGCATTAAACGCCTGCGGGTAGGCCATGATGGTCGCGAAACGACCCTGCACACCGTAGCCGCGGCCCCATTCATAGGTGCCCTGGTGAATGCCACGGGCCAGGGAGGTGTAGTAACCCTCGGTTTGGTCCTGCTCGTACGAGTGACGCAGCCCCAGGTTGTGGCCGATCTCGTGCGCCATGGTGCTCAGGCTGCAATCCACGCCGGTGATGCCATAGGCACTGGCCCAGGCGCCATTCTGATACGTACCGGCGTTCTTTGGCCCGGAGAGCACGTAGCCAATGCCGCACACGCCATAGCCCTGCCCCACTTGGGTACGGCTGATCAGTTGCACCACGTCGGCGCCGTAGGTTTCACGCAGTTGCTGTACCCGTGGGTCGGCAGCGAATGCAGATAAATCTTTGCCGGAGATGGTCGGGTAGCTGGCCCAGCTCAGCAGTTGCCGGTTGACCAAACGCAGCCGCAGGTTGACGTTGCTTTTCTTGAACGCGTTGTTGGCATATTCGATGTAGCTGGCGATGCGTGCGTCAATGTCACGCCCATTAGGCAGGGCTTGCGCCTCTTTGGTGTAGAGCACCAGCAGATCGACGGTGCGCGGCTCGGTGGCCGCTTGAGTCAACGGGGCCAGCAAGAGCATGGCCAGGCAGATGAATAGTTTTTTCATGGCGTCTAATCCTGTAGCGCTCAGCCGCGGCTTGGCGGTGGGAGCGGCTGCAACGGCGTGGATTCAGGTGTAACGAGGTCGTCCGGGGTGGCACGCAGCAGCAGCTCGTTCTGGTCAGTAATCAGCGTGCTGCCGGTGGCGTTGTCCACCACAAACGACAGGGTCTGATCACTGGTCGCCAGGGTGATGTGAGTCTCCAGTTGCCCGCGCACGACGGTCAGCGAGTCTTCTGGTTGCCCCCCTTGCACCGAGCCGCTCCAAACGGCGACACCGGTGTTGCGGGTCTCGTCCAGCGTGGCGCGCAGCGGTTCTTTACGTCCCGGCACAGCCAACTGCAGGGTCTTGCCGACGGCCAACGTGCCGAGGGCGGAAACCGGCATCTGGGTGCGGTACAGGGTCATTTCGTCTTGCTGCTCGGGCACCAGCGAACGGCTGTCCCAAAGCTCAATCACGTTGTCAGCCGGTGCAGCCGCGTGCACCGTTGTGTCTTTGAGTGGCGTGCTCGCGACCACACCCGCTGCGCCAACCGACGGCGCAACTAACGGTTTGGATGGCAGCAAACCAGTGGACGGCGCAACAGCCTGGGCTGGAGATAACGGAGCAGAAGGCATAACCGCGACGTTGGCCGTTGCAGGCTCGTGCAGTAAAAATGCAAACGTGGCACCTGAGGCAAGCAGGGCGACCGCCACATAGAGCAGGGTTCGGGGCATAGGCCACCTTCCTACGTTCAACCCGCTATTAGCTGGGTTGGAGCGAAACCACGGAAGAGCATCCCTGACAGACCGCGGAACAGATTAAACCGTCATGAAGCAACGGCCGGTTGTTGTTCGTTTTATTGACGCCAGAATATTGATATCACAATGCCTTCACTGCCCATAAAGATGAATTCGCTATAGGGAAACCCTGAAAAACGCGTTCCAGAAGCTAATAAAGCGGCCTAACGCCTCGCTTCCGCTCTAAATCGCGTGCCGGCTACCGCCCCGCACGCCCCACGTGCACAGGGGCAACAGGCGAAAAAAGCGCCGGACGGTTAACCTTTACGCACTCAGAGCACGACCAAGGAGCTGCAATGCGAATAATCCTGCGCGACCTGAAGATCATATTGGTGACCAACCTGTGGATCGTGCCCGTATTGGCTGCCTTGGTCGGCGCCCTCTTCTACTTTGTCGCCCCACCCCCGCCCATGCATGCGCGCTTGGCGACCGGTGCAGTGGGCGGTGGCTACCATGCGTTTGGCGAGCGGCTGCGGGACGAACTGGCGCTGCAGGGGTTCAGCCTGGAACTGGTGGAAAGCGCGGGCTCTGCAGACAACCTGGGCAAACTGGGTCGCGGCGACGTGGAACTGGCCCTGGTCCAGAGCGGCCAGGAACTGACCCTGAGCGACGAGGCGCGCAGCACCCTCAACGGCCTGGGCGTGATGTACCGCGAACCGCTGTGGCTGTTTCTCGGTGACACGGTCAAATTCGAACGCCTGAGCGATCTGATCGAACTGCGCTTGGCCATCGGCTCCGCCAACAGTGGTACCCAGGCAGTCACCGCGGCACTTTTTGCTGCTAACCGCATCGAGCCGCCACAGTACCCACAGCGCTGGCAACAAATGGGCGGCAGCAAGGCCGCCGATGCGCTGATCGCGGGCGAACTGGACGCAGCATTCTTCGTGGGTCCCGCCGAAAATGCCTTGATCCAGCGTCTGGCGGCGGAGCCCAACGTACGCCTGGTCAGCTTGCGCCGCACCGAGGCCTACCTCGCACGCCTGCCCTACTTGAGTCGGTTGCAGGTGGGCGAAGGCATGCTCGATATGCAGCACAACACACCCGACCGTGACATCGTGACCCTTGGCCCGGTTGCCACGCTGGTGGCCGGCGAAGCGTTCCACCCGTCACTGACGCCCCTGATTCTCGAAGCGGCAAAAACCGTGTTGAAAAACGGCAGCTTGCTCGACCCCGCTGGCAGCTACCCGGCCAAGCCGCCGCTGTCACTCACCACCCTGAGCGAAGCCGATTACTACTACGACAAGGGCCTGCCGATTCTGCAGCGCTACCTGCCCTTCCGTATTGCCTCGCTGGCCGACCGCTACATCATCCTGCTGATCCCGCTGATCGTGATCATGATCCCGCTGTTCAAAGCCGTGGGGCCGATCTACCAGTGGCGTATCCGCGCGCGCATCTATCGCTGGTACAAGCACCTGCGCGAGGTCGACCGCAAACTACACGCCGGCTCCCTGCCGACCGAGCTGGACAGCGAAATCGAACGCCTGGAGCGGCTGGAAGATGAACTGGCGACGGTGGATGTGCCGCTCTCCTACTCCAACGAACTGTATGAGCTGCACATGCACTTGCGCTATGTGATCGAACGGCTGCGGGCGCTGCAACAGCGGCGGGGTTAGCCTGTCCGCAGGGAGGGGCACATACCACTATCCCCCGCGCTTGAGGCGTGGATCTGTAACGCATCCCTGTTCCGATGGGTGTGAACAGCGAGCTCCGTAACACACGCAACCGCCTACTCAGAGTCCGCCATACCGGCGTGGGCCGATTGCGAACGCATCAGCCCAAAGAACGCTCACAACCTCGACTATTAGCAAGCCAAATCAACGGCCATAAAGGAGATGTATAAGCGCTTTTATTGATCGCTTGGCAGGCTTTAGGACGCCGAGTTGTGCCGCACACGAGGGTCAAAAAATAATCTCATATAGCCACTACCGCGACCCGTTTGACTTCCCTATGATTCCTGCGCCCGGAATGGGTATTTCTTAAAGGATTCACTACTCGGAAGTAGTAACGGAATGAATAAAAATAAACTAGCCAACACTCTCGCTTCTATTGTTCTGGTCGCAGGCCTCAGCGGCTGCGCCTCTATCGTGAGCGAATCGTCTTACCCTGTAAGCGTCACCAGTGCCCCGGAAGGAGCGCATTTTGAAATCCGTAACCGCTCGGGTGCTGTCGTTCATAAAGGAATGACGCCTGGGACCGTATCGCTGAAAGCAGGTGCTGGCTATTTCAAGGGAGAGCAATACACCATCGCTTTCCAGAAAGATGGCTTCACCTCACAGACCACCACAGTCGATACCAGTGTAGATGGCTGGTATTGGGGCAACATCGTGTTCGGTGGTCTTATCGGATTGTTTGCTGTGGACCCTGCGACAGGCGCCATGTACAAACTGCCGGAAAACGCCTCTGCCTCGCTACCTGCAGAAGCAGTAGCAAGTCAAAGCCAGACACAGCTGCCTGTTGCAAGCCAGGCACAGTAAACGACTGAACGTGACCGATCTGGGATGGTAGGCCCACCACCATCCCTCTACACCCTTCTGCTACAGAACGCCTTGATGGTTTTGACACGAGCAACGTGTCCCGCCCCATCCATTCCCTCCCACGCTCAGAGATACAGGTCCTGGATCACTCGCTGGGGCGATTCTGTGAGCGAGCTCTGCTTCGGGTAAACTGCGCACCTGTTTGACTTGCCCCCGAGACCGCCATGCCGATCCGCCACTGCATCGTCCACCTGATCGACAAGAAGCCCGACGGCACGCCTGCCGTGTTGCACGCCCGTGATACGGAACTGGCGGCATCACAGGCCATCGAGAACATGCTTGCCGACCTCAACGAGAGCTATAACGCCAAGCAGGGCAAAGCCTGGGGTTTTTTCCATGGCGAGTCCGGGGCTTATCCGTTTAGCGGGTGGCTGCAGCGTTACCTGGATGACAATCAGGACTTCACCGCTTTCAGCCGTCAGGCGGTCGAGCACCTGCAAAAGCTGATGGAAGAATCCAACCTGTCCACCGGCGGCCATGTGCTGTTCGCCCATTACCAACAAGGCATGACCGACTACCTGGCCATTGCCCTGCTGCACCACAGCGACGGCGTGGCCGTCACCGACACGCTCGACGTAACCGCCGCCAAACACCTGGACCTCAGCCAGCTGCACTTGGCCGCACGGATCAACATCTCCGAGTGGCGCAACAACGCCAACTCCAAGCAGTACATCTCGTTTATCAAGGGCAAGAATGGCAAGAAGGTCTCGGAGTACTTCCGCGACTTTATCGGCTGCCAGGAAGGCGTCGACGGCCCCGGCGAAACCCGCACCCTGCTAAAGGCGTTCAGCGATTTCGTGGAGAGCGAGGACCTGCCGGAAGAGGCCGCCCGCGAGAAGACCAAGACCCTGGTCGACTACGCCAGCAGCCAGGCAAAAATGGGCGAGCCCATGGGCCTGGAAGAACTCTCGGGGCTGATCGACGAAGAACGCCCGCGCGCGTTCTACGAGCATATCCGCAATAAGGATTACGGCCTGTCGCCGGAGATCCCTGCCGATAAGCGCACCCTCAACCAGTTCCGCCGCTTTACTGGCCGTGCCGAGGGCCTGTCGATCAGCTTCGAAGCGCACCTGCTGGGCTCGAAGGTTGAGTACGACGAAGCGTCAGACACCCTGACTATTCGCAACCTGCCGACGCAACTGACCGACCAGCTTAAACGCCGCAAGGACTGAGTACACCAAGGGCTTTGATCGTCCCCGTGTCGACACGTCGAACCGTCCGCGTGGGGCACGCAGCCAGAGACACTCCGCGGCTCGCTACAACCGACGCTGAGCGTGGGAACCATCGAGGCTAGGTCGCGTAGGAGGGGCTTTAGCCGCGATGCTTTCAGCGCTTTCAAGATTTATCGCGAATAAAGGCTAGGCGCCCCCTTCGCTCCTACTCAAGCGGCATCGCCGCCGTAAGCGCCTCAGTGCGTGCGCGGCGGGCGGCCCACGCCATCGCTGTCATGCCGCCACTGGCGGGGGCTGACGCCAAACCAGCGGCGAAACGCGCGCGAGAAGGCGCTGACTTCTGAATAGCCAAGCAACGGCGCCAGGTTGGAAATGGGCAACTGGTGCTGGCGCAGATAATGGGTGGCCAGCTCGCAGCGCAACTTGTCCACCACTGTGGAGAAGTTCAGCCCCTCCTCGCGCAGCCTGCGCTGCAGGGACCAACTGCTCATGCCCAGTTGCTCGGCGGCCTGTTCCAGCACCGGCTCGCCCAGCAGCAGTTGCTGGCGAATCTGCTCACGCACCTCATCGACCACGCCACGCTCGCCGCGACCGCTCAGGCTGCTGAGCTGGCTGAGGGAATCCTGCATGACCAGCAGCAACACCGGATCGCTCTGCGGCATCGCGCGATTCAGGCCCCGCTTGGGGATCACCAACGAGTTGAACGGCTGCTCGAAATACACAGGTGCATCGAAGAGTTTGCAGTGCTCCTGCCAGTGTTCCGGACGCGGGTGTTCGAAGTGCACGGCACGCGGCGCCCATTGGTGACCGAGCACATGGCGGACCAGGTTGAGCACCATGCCCAGGGTCAACTCAGCGTCCTGACGACGGCAAAGGATGGCGCCATGGCGCACCTGATAATCGAAGCGGTAGCACTCGCCCTCGTCCACCAGGCGAATCAGGCTGTTGCGTTGATGCAGGGGAAAGGCGCGCGCGAAGTTGATCAGCGCCTGCTCAACGGTCGCGGAGCACAGTCCGATATAACCGAGCAGGCCCAACGCCTGAGGCTTGAACTGCTGACCGTAATACAACCCGAAGTTGTCGCAGCCGGACTGGCGCGAGGCTTCTTCAAGCACCTGGCAATAATTAGGCAGCGCAAGGCTTAGGGTTGGGTGGCGCAGCGATTCCGGGTCGATACCCGACACCCCGAGAACCCGGTCCGGGTCACCGCCGTGCTTTTCAATAAAACCGCACAGGCCACTGGCGGCAGCGGCCAACACACCGGTGTTGGGTTGCCCGCCAGCCAGGGAGGACAGACCGCCCGAGGCATTGGGCGGTGCAATAACGAAGCTCATGGGTGCCCCCTTCGTAACAATCCATGACACGAAGCAAGAAGTACGCCGCCCTCGCTTACGCTGTGAGCGCTCCTATGCAGCGCCGTGGCCTGCCGCCATGGCCCGATACCGTTTGCTGCAACAGCCCCAAAACGAGTCATTCGGAAACACTCGCACCGAAACGGCGCGCACTATTCGACCCATCCCCAGGCGGCGATAGCCAGGTGCGAAATTTGACTTTGCAGGACAGCCCACCTCGCCCAGCGTCAAGTCGGCCAAATGAATTCGGCTCATGCTTCGGCTGAGCCCGTGCCTATGCCGGCTCACCCTAAAACTACAAAAACTATCGCTGGGAGAATTCGTATGATCTATGCCAAACCAGGTACCGCAGGCGCTGTCGTCACCCTCAAGCCGCGCTATGGCAACTACATCAACGGTGAGTTCGTCGCGCCGGTGGGTGGCCAGTACTTCACCA
>LNFM01011110.1_pt1 | contig 12379 bp, 13 predicted proteins | sample 596031 | NCBI WGS metagenome assembly LNFM01 (sample SAMN04254537, study PRJNA301005) | activated carbon metagenome | isolation source: dual media filters at the Ann Arbor, Michigan drinking water treatment plant | place: USA: Ann Arbor
AGCAGCGCCGAGGCGGGCACGGTGATGATCCAGGCGGCGACGATGCGCAGCATCAGCGAGCGCTTCACCAGTTCCTTGCGATGGGCCTTGCGCAGCATCTTGCGCTCGGACTTCTCGAGGTATTCCGGCCCCTGCTTCTGCCTGAAGTCCCGCTTGAGCTGGGCCAGCATCACCCCGCGGTCCTCGATGGTCGCGGCGGTGAAGCGGGCCATGAAGGCATTCAGTGCTTCCTGGTCGCCTTCCGGGTGGTGCGACTTGATCTCGGCCACGATCACGCTGTAGTTGGTCTTGAGGTACTCGCGGAGGAAACCCACGCCGAACACGGCGCCCACCGACACGTGCGTCGTGCTGACCGGAAGCCCCAGCTGGCTGGCCAGGATCACGGTCATCGTGGCCGCGATGGCGATGCAGTAGGCGCGCATCGGATCGAGCTCGGTGATCTCGCTGCCTACCGTACGGATCACCCGTGGCCCGTAAAGCGCCAGGCCGACCGCGATGCCGAGGGCGCCGATCGCCATCACCCAGAACGGGATCGGCGCCGTGCCGTCGATGGCCCCGGCATTGGACACCACGTCCACGATGGCCGCCAACGGCCCGATCGCGTTGGCCACGTCATTGGAGCCGTGCGCAAAACTCAGCAGGGCCGCCGCGAACACCAGCGGCACGCCGAACAGGCGGTTGATGCCGGCCTTGCTGTTCTCGAGCTCGCCCACGCGCCTGAGCACCGCCTGCCGGGCGATGAAGTAGACGACCACAGCCACCACCACGCCAATCGCCACCGCCGCGAAGAAGCTGACAGGCACCAGCTTGTTGACGCCCTTGAGCATCAGGTAGGTGGCGAATGCCCAGGCCATGATCGCCACCAGCATCGGCACCCGGTTGCGGGCCGCACCCACCATGTCCTGGCGATAGGTGATGGTTCGCTTGATCAGGTAAAGGAAGCCGGCCGCGATGGTGGCACCCATCAGCGGCGAGACCACCCAGCTCATGGCGATGTTGCCCATCACGCTCCAGTTCACCACCGCCAGGCCACTGGCGGCGATGCCGCCGCCCAGCACGCCGCCGACGATCGAATGCGTGGTCGAGATCGGCGCGCCGACGGCGCTTGCGACGTTGAGCCAGAGGGCCGCGGCAAGAAGCGCCGCCATCATCGCCCAGACGAAGGCCTGGCTGCTCGGGATCAGGGCCGGATTGATGATTCCACTCCGGATGGTGCCCACCACTTCGCCGCCGGCGATCAGGGCGCCGGCCGCTTCGAACACCGCGGCGATCAGCAGTGCCCCGCCCAGCGTCAGTACCTTGGAGCCCACCGCCGGGCCGACGTTGTTGGCCACGTCATTGGCGCCGATGTTCATCGCCATGTACGCGCCGAACACGGCGGCCAATACCAGCACCAGGCTGGGCTGCCCCTCCCGGAACCACACCACGTAGACCAGGGTCGCCAGCACGAACAGCAGGCCCAGGCCGAGGCGAACCAGCGAAGCCTGCCAGCTTCCGGTCGGGTCGGCCTTGGACTTGCCGGAGGGTTTGGCGGATGTCGCGGCGCTGTCTTGGGGCATGGCGGGGAGCCTCCGGGGCATGGCATCGGGGGCGCCGGGCGCCCATGCGCCGGCGGGATCTCCGCGCGGGTCGGTATTTTACGGTTTTGTGACGGCTTTGCGCAGTTTAAATGACATGGGGAGGTCTCTGAAACTGCGCAGCGGCGGCGAGTGGATCAATCCCCGGCCTCGCCAGCCAGATCGTCCGGATCGTGTGCGTAATCCAGCAAGTCCCCAGGCTTGCAGTCCAGCGCGGCGCACAGCCTCGCCAGCGTCCCGAACCGGATGCCGCGCACCTTGCCGCTGCGGAACAGCGACAGCTGGGTCTCGCTGAGCCCGATCTCGGCCCCGAGATCGCGCGCGGTCCTGCCCCGCTTCGCCAGCACGGCATCCAGGGTCACCCGGACCGGCATCAGACGATCTCCTGGAGTTCGGCCTGCATCGCCCTCGCCTCGTCCACCAGCCGCGCCAGCAGCACCAGTGACGCGCCGACCACGCCCAGCACGATCGCCGACAGGTCGAAATACAGGTAGCTGCCCACGCCGCCGAACACCAGCCGCAACAGGTTGGTCAGCGCGAACACCTCGATCAGCGCGCCCACCAGCACGCCGGCGCCGATGTGGCGCATCGCGCGCGACACGGTCGGCTGGAAGGTGCGGCCGGCGCCGAGATCGCCCAGCGCGCGCTGCGCCGCCCAAAGCGCCCACAGGTAGCCCAGCGCCGGCAAGGCCACGATCACGCGCAGGGACCACCATTGGACGGGATCAAGCGCCCGTGCATCGAGCGCGGATGGCATGGGCAGCCCGACCAGCCCGAGGCCCAGCATCGCCGCCAACCCCAGCGCGACCGTGGCCGTGGCCAGGCGGAGGACGCGGCAGTGGCGCTGGAATCGAGGGGTCATGGCGAGGGTCCGGGGCGGGTTGGGTTTTAATCTTGACTTAAATTAATCCCGCGCGCTAGATTTAACTCTGACTTAAATCCGGCGATGGCCATGACCCCTGCGATCGAGATCCGCCAGCTCACCCGACGCTTCGCTGGCCGCACCGCGGTGGACGACCTGTCCATGACCGTACCGAGCGGCAGCGTGTACGGCTTCCTTGGCCGGAACGGCGCCGGCAAGACCACGACGCTCCGCCTGCTGCTGGGGTTGCTGCGGCCTGATGCCGGCTCGATCCGGGTGGATGGCCTGGACGTCGCGACCCAGCGCATAGCAGCGGCCCGGCGCATGGGCGCCCTGCTCGAGGCCACGGGCTTCTACGCCAACCTCAGCGGTCACGAGAACCTCGACCTGGCGCGACGCCTGCTCGACCTGCCCGCCAACGAGATCGACCGCGTGCTCGGCCTGACGGAAATGACGGAGCATCGGCATCGCCGCGTCGCCGACTACTCCCTGGGCATGCGCCAGCGCCTGGGCCTGGCCCGCGCGATGCTGGGCTCGCCGCCGGTGCTGCTGCTGGACGAACCCACCAACGGCCTCGACCCCGAGGGCATCGCGTGGATGCGCCGGTTCCTGCGGGAACTGCCGGCACGCAGCGGCGCCACCGTGCTGGTGTCGAGCCACCTGCTCGGGGAGGTGGAGCAGGTGGCCACCCACATCGGCATCGTGAGCCGGGGCCGCCTGGTCAGCGAGGGCGCGCTCAGCGAACTCACGGCGGGCCTCGACGCCGAGATCCTGATTGAAACCGACGCCCCGCTGCACGCCGCGGCGATCGTCGGCGAACACGGGTTGAAGGTCGCCCGGGAAGGCGATTCGCTGATCGTGCGCCTGCCGCGCGGTGCGGATGCGCGCGCCATCGGCGCGACGCTCAACCACTGCCTGTGCCTTGCAGGCGTGTCGGTGCACGCCTTCTCCCCTCGCCGGCAATCGCTCGAGCACCTGTACCGCCACGCCGCGCTGCCGACCATCGCCTGAGGAGGCCCTCCGCATGACCCCGCCATCCCCTCGCCTCGCCGACGCCATCGCGGTCGAAGCCGTGAAGCTGCGTCGCTCGCTCGCCTTGCTGCTCGCGCTCGTGGCCCCTGCGCTGATCGCGATCTTCATCTTCTTCAACCTGCTGCGGAATGCGCACGCGGCGCCGTGGCAGATGGCCGTGACCTCGTCCGCCGCGATCTGGGCGTTCTTCATGCTGCCGATGAGCGTCACGGCGCTCACCGCCCTGGTCGCGCATACCGAACACGGGCCGCGGGCGTGGGACTACCTGCGCGCCCTGCCCCGCCCGCGCTGGCATCTCTACGCCGCCAAGGCGACGGTGGTGCTGGCCGTGGTGGCGGCGATGAGCGGACTGGTCGCACTCGCCACGCTGGCGGCGATTGAACTGGCCGCGTGGATCAAGCCAGGCACCGCGCCCACCGGCAGCCGCGACCTGGGCGACTACCTGTGGCTGCTCGGCCGCATCTTCCTCGCGTCCTGGCTGCTGGTGGCGGTGCAGCTGTGGATCGCGCTGCGCTACAGCAGCTTCGTGCCCGCGCTGGCCGTCGGCATCGGCGGCACCTTCTTCGCCGTGGTCGCGACCTCCGCGAAGATCGGCGCGCTGATGCCGTGGCAGATTCCGGTGAACCAGCTGGCGGCGGATCCGGATCGCGCGGCCTTCGCGCTGGCGCTGGGCGCGCAGGGCGGCGCGGCGGCGCTGGCCGGGATGCTCTGGCATCTTTCGCGCAGCGAGGTGCGCTGAGCGGCGCTAGCGGAAGTTGGCTGCGAGCGAATTGTGGATCGCGGTCGCCGCCACGGCGCCTTCCGAGACCGCCACCGCGATCTGGGCCAGGCTGGCGACGACATCGCCGGCGGCATAGAGCCCGGGGACGCTGGTCTGCTGCCCGGCATCGACCTCCAGGCGCCCGTCGCGCGCGAGCTTCGCCCCGAGCATCACCGCCAGGTCGACGTGCGGCAGGCCGCCCGTCATAGGATAGACGACGTCGAAGCGGCGCGACTCCCCTTCCAGCAGGTCGAGACAGCCGGGCTGGCCGCGACGGAAGCGGACGCGGACCGGCACCTGCGGAATGAACTCGATGCCAGCCTCCGCCAGCGCGCGCAGGTCGGCGCGCGACATCGGCTTCTCGTCGGCGGCCAGCACCAGGGCCACGTCGCGCGTGTAGGTGCGCAGGAACCTGGCGTGCTCCAGGCCGTGGGCCGCGTCGCCGATCAGGACCACGCGGCGATCCTTGGACTCGTGGCCATCGCAGATCGGGCACCAGCGCACCTCGCCGCGCCAGGTCGCGGCACGACTCAGGCCCGGCAAGGGCTTGCGGTCGCCGCAGCCGGTGGCCAGCAGCACCCTGCGGCCCTTGATGGCTTTCTTGCCGACCGTCGCGACGAAGCCGTGGCGCGCGCGAACCACCCGGCTCACGCTGCCCTTCGCCACCGTGACGCCTGCCGATACCGACTGCTCGCGCAGCTTGTCCAGCAGCCGCGGTCCCGAGATGCCCTTCGGAAAACCCGGCAGGTTGTGCGATCGCTGGATCTGCGAGGCGCGGCTGTTGCCGCCGTCGATGACCACCACGCTGCGCTCGTAGCGCGCCAGATAGGTGGCGGCGGCCAGGCCGGCGGGCCCGGCACCGACCACCAGGCAATCGACGACGCCGTCGGGAAGCGATTTCATCGCGACCACCGCAGGCTCGGGGCCCAGGCCGCGAGCTTGTCGTCGAAGCGCAGCGAGGCGTTGGCCGGGCTGGTGGACGGCAGGCGCGCCATCGTGATGTCGGCCCGGTCATTCCACGCGATCCGCTGGCGGAAGACCTTCTCGGCCAGGGCGCCATTGAACGCGATGTGGCCGATGCCCGGGGCGGACGCGAGCAGTCCAGCGATATCGTTGGTGCGCATCGACGCGGGATCGATGTCCGCATCCAGGCTGCCCTTTCGGCGGCATTCGCCAAGCACGTCCCAAAGCGCAATGCCTTGGTCCACCAGCGACTGCAGCCGCGCGTCGTAGGAAGCGTCACGCGCCGCACCGAACACGTTCTCGACGATGCGCCAGAAATCGTTGCGGGGATGGGCGTAGTACTGGGCGCGGCGCAGGGACTCCCCGCCCGGCATCGAGCCCAGCACCAGCACCCGGGCGCCGGGACCAATGACCGGCGGCAATCCCTGCAGACGATGCGGGTCAGGACCTGGCGGGGGGGATGTCGAACTCATGCCACCGCAGCCTACCCCACCCGGCTGGCGACCGGCCCACGCCGGGGCGGCCACGGTTCTTCGCATTCAGTCCCGCACGGTGCCGTCCACGTAGAACCAGCGCCCCGATTCCCGGACGAAGCGGCTGGTTTCATGCAGGCGCCCGGCCCGTCCGCCGCCCTGCCGGAAGCGCGCGACGAACTCGACCGTCGCGCGGTCGCCGTCGGCGACATGGCGCTTCACGTCGAGGCCGAGCCAGCGGATCGGCGGAACCTCATCGAAGGCCAGCGTTCCCGGCCGCGTGGCCGCATGCCAGGTGTCGGACACATAGTCCGCCAGGCCCTTCGCATACGCCGAGTAGCGCGAGCGCATCAGCGCTTCGGCGTCGGCGGCAGGAGACCCGGCATGGAGCGGCCCGCAGCAGGTGTCGTAGGCGCCGCGACCGCAGGGACAGTCGCCTGAACCCATGGTCACTCGGGATAGACGGCCGTGACCAGGCACCCGCCCCGGATGAAGCCGCCGGGAAGCGGGCTGGTGATCGTCGTGGCGTCCGTGGAACCGTTGGTCCAGGCGTCGCTGATGATCGCGCGGTCGCCGGGATTGCCGCATACCCAGCCCATCCCCATGCCCGACACCAGGGTCATCTGCGTGCCGACACCGGCCTGGGGGCAGCCGCCCGCGAACTCCAGCCGGTAGCTGCCCGACTCCTTCGAGCCCGGCCGGGGCTTGGTCTGCAGCACGATATCGCTGCCGCTGGCGTTCCAGCCGCGCACGCGGCGCGGATCCACGCAGTACTCGGGCGAGGCGGCGAAGCGTCGCTTCGGCTGCGCCTTTGCATCCACCGTCAGGGTCGCCAGGGTCGGCAACGGGTTCTTGCGTGCGTGGTCGCGAAGCGCCAGCGCCCAATCGCGATCATCCAGCGGGGCGACGCGTCCGATGGCACAGGTGCGGTCACCGACCCGCAGCAGCTCACCGCGACCGCCGCAGAGCCAGCCGTGCGGGGCCAGCGCGACCAGCGGCTCGTCGTGGCTCGCCGGGCAGGCCTGGGACAGTTCCAGTCGGTAGCGTGCGTCGTCTATCCGCAGCAGCACCAGGCGCTCGTCGAGATGCCGCGCCTCGGTGACCGCGCGGGTATCGATGCAGGAGGCGTCCGGTGCCGTCGGGCGGACCGAAGGCGTCGCGTCGGGCGCCGCCGCATTGGCCGCAAGCAGCGTGAAAATCCAGGAAAATCCGGTCATTTCCCCTCCCATCCGCTGATGAAGTGGCGACCCGGATCCGCCCGGGACGAAGGACTCGCCGGGGCCGCACGGACTGTCCGGAGCGTATCATGGCGCCAGGAATCCCCAGGCAGTGCAAGCCCATGGCCAAGGCCAACCCGCTCCAGGAACAGTTGCTAAAGGCCGGCCTCGCCAAGAAGTCCAAGGTCGCCGAGATCGCCCGCGCCCAGGACAAGGCCCGGCACGGCAAGGGTCCGTCCGAATCCGCCGACATCCAGCGCGAGGCCGAGCGCTTGCGGCTGGAAAAGGTCGAGCGCGACCGCGCGCTCGCAGCCGAACAGAAGGCCAAGGCGCGCGCCAACGAAATGCTGGCCCAAGCCCGCCAGATCATCAAGGACAAGAAAGTCCCGCGCACTGGCGAAAGCGAATACCGCTTCCCGGCCGACGGCGCCATCCGCACCCTGCTGATCGATGCCGAGCAGCGCAAGCAGCTGGCCTCCGGCGCGCTGGTGATCGCGCGCTCGGGCGAGCGATACGAACTGCTGCCGCGCCGCGCCAGCGACCAGGTGCGCGAGCGTGCACCCGACCTCGTCGTGCTGGACCACGGCAAACCCTCCGACGCGCCGGCAGCCGCCAGCGCAGAGGACGATGCCTACTACGCGCAGTTCCAGGTGCCCGACGACCTGGTCTGGTAGCGCCCAAGGCAACCCGGCCCTGGCCGCTCAAACTGCAGGGCCGGACGGGCGTTCTGCATGCCGCCTCAGTGCGGCTCTGCGGTTCCGTCGAGCAGGCGATCGGTCGCCATGGGCTGGTTTGCCGCGGCGATGTTGGCCAGCGAAACAAACCCCACCAGGCGTTTCTCGCGGTTGACCACCGGCAGCCTGCGCACCTGGATCTCGCCCATGTTGGCGGCGACGTCCGCCACCGGCAGGTCGTCGTAGCAGTACTTCACGCCTTCGGACATCACGGCGGACACGGTCGCATCCAGGCCCAGGCCCTCGGCCAGCCCGCGCACCACGATGTCCCGGTCGGTGACCATGCCCACCAGCTTGTCGTCGCGGTGCACCGGCAGGCTGCCGACGTCCAGGTCGCGCATCTTGCGGGCGGCGTCCCGGAGCGTGGCGTCGGGATCGATCACGTGCACCTCGGTGGTCATCACGTCGCAGATCTTCATGGGGGGGCTCCTTTCGTGGATGGGCGACAAGAGACAACCACGAACCGTGCCAAGCCCCCGTCTGTCCGGTCAGCCGGAGAAGTCCGCGCTGCAGCCGACCTGCAGTTCGCGATAACCGGGAAACGGCCGCCCCGGCGCGCACACCGCACACGCGGGGTCCGCGGCCAGCCGCGTCTCGCGGAAGCGCATGCGCAGCGCGTCGAAGTGCAGCAGGCGACCGGTGAGCGGATCACCCAATCCCAGCAGCAGCTTCAGCGCCTCGGTGGCCTGAAGCAGGCCGATGATGCCGGGCAGCACGCCGAGCACGCCGGCCTCGGCGCAGTTGGGCGCGTCCTCGGGGGCGGGCGGCTCCGGGAACAGGCAGCGATAGCACGGCGCCACGCCACGCTGGCGGCCGGCGTCGAACACGCTGACCTGGCCTTCGAAGCGATGCACGGCGCCGTAGATCAGCGGTTTGCCGAGCTGCACGCAGGCGTCGGACAGCAGGTAGCGCGCGGCGAAGTTGTCGGCGCCGTCCACCACCACGTCCACGTCCTTCACCAGCGACTCGACGTTGTCCGGCGACACCCGCACGCGATGCGTCTCGATGCCTACCCGCGGGTTCAGCGCACCCAGCGCGGCCTGGGCGGACTCCACCTTCGGCACGCCGATGCGCGCCTCGGTGTGCAGGATCTGGCGCTGCAGGTTGCTGCGGTCCACCACGTCGTCATCGGCGATCACCAGACGGCCCACGCCCGCGGCGGCGAGATAGAACGCCGCCGGAGATCCGAGTCCACCGGCACCGACCATCAGCACCCGCGACGCCGCGAGCCGGCGCTGGCCTTCGAGCCCGACCTGCGGCAGCCGCAGGTGGCGCGAGTAGCGCTCGAGGAAATCCGCGTCTTCGTCGGCACCGGTCATTTCCGGCAGGCTTTCGCGGCGCCACTGGTCGAAGCCACCCGTGACGGAAGCCAGTCGCGTGTAGCCACGTGCTCGCAACGCCCGCGCCGCCGCCAGCGAGCGCATGCCGCCGGCGCAGATCAGCAGCACTTCGGCCTGCGGCTCCGGCAGCCACTGCCCGGGTGCCGCTTCGAGCGTGGCGCGGGGCACGGCCAGGGCGTCGCGCGGCAGGCCCAGCGCATGCTCACCGGGCTCGCGCACGTCCACCAGGCGGGCTCCGGCCTGCTGGCGGCGCAGGGCCTCGGCGGGTCCGATTTCCTCGATCTCGTCCATGGCGCCAGTCTAGCGCTCCGTCCGGACGGCGGGCAGGCGTCGGGGGCCAGCTGACTGGTCAGTGGTTCCCAGCTGTGCGCGCGGCGATCGGCCACACGCCGGTGGCGCACGCGGGCTAGACGCCGGACAGACCGCCGAACGGCAGCACGTCAACGCGATCACCGACGGCGTAGTCGGCGGCACCTTCCGGCAGCTGGATCAGCGCATTCGCGTCGGCCGCGGCGCGCAGCCGGTGCGAGGCCACGGCGGGATTGGGCCGGACCTGCAGCTGGCCGGTCTCGCTGCACGACAGGTTGCCGCGCATGAACTCAAGGCGGGCGTGCCCCTTCGTGATCGGCGTCAGCAGTTCCGCGCGCAGCGGCTGGCGCAACTCACGCCGACCCTGCAGCCCGTCGAGCAGGCCGCGGCCGAGCGTCAGGAAGGTCGCGAGCACCGACACCGGGTTGCCCGGCAGGCCGAGCAGCAGCGCCTCGCCGAGGCGCCCGAACAGCACCGGCATCCCGGGCTTCATCCGCACCTTCCAGAAGTAGACCTCGCCTTGCTCGCGCAGCAGCGCCGGCAGGTGGTCCTTCTCGCCGGCCGAGACGCCGCCGCAGGTGATCACCAGGTCGAACGAGAACGCCGCGTCGCGCAGCGCCGTTGCCATCCGCGCCGGATCGTCCGGCAGCACGGGCCAAGCCACGGGCTCGATGCCTTCGGCCATCAGCAGGGTTTGCAGCAGGACGCGGTTGCTGTCGTGGATTTCGCCCGGCGCCAGGGGCTGGCCCGGGGGACGCAGTTCGTCACCGGTGGTGAACACGGCCACGGTCGGCCGGCGGAAGACCTCCAAGCCGTCCCGGCCCAGCGCAGCGGCGAGGCTGAGCCGCGCCGGGGTCAGCACGTCGCCGGCGCGCAGCACGCGCTCGCCCACGGCGACGTCCTCGCCCGCGCGGCGAAGGTGCGCGCCCGCCGCAACGCTCGTCGTGGCCATGACGCGGCCGTCGATCTCGCGCGCCTCTTCCTTGATCAGCACCGCGTCGGCGCCCGCCGGCATCGGCGCGCCCGTGGTGATTCGGGTGCACTCCCCCAGCCCAAGCACCAGCTCGCGGCTGCTGCCCGCGAACTGTTCGCCGGCCAGGCGCAGTCCAGCCTCGCCCGCCGCATTGATCTCGCTGGCGCGCAGCGCAAAACCGTCCATCGCCGAATTGTTGAAGCCCGGCAGCGGCAGCGCCGCGACCAGGTCCGCGGCCAGCACCGCGCCGTGCGCGCGCGACAGCGGCTGGCGGATGACTTCCAGTCGGCGCCCGGCGGCGACGCCGGCGAGGATGGCCTGGGCTTCGGCGAACGAGAGGCGGGTCGGGAACGCGTCGATCACGGGTCGTAGCCCTCGGGGAAATCGTGCGGGGTGTTGAGGTTGTCCAGGCGGCGGGGCGCCAGGTCCAGGCGCGACACCCGCAGGCGGGCCACCAGCCGGCGCGCCGCGGATTCTCCGGCATCGAGCATCGCGCCCGTGTGTTCGCGCAGCGCCGCGGTGCGCCACAGGCCCAGCAGCGGCTGCAGCCCGGACGCATCGGTGACGACGACGCCGTCACCGTCGGCCGAGGCCGCCAGGTCATCGGCGATGCCCTCGGGCAGGCGATCCAGGTCGACCGGCACCGTCATCAGCCAGGGCGTCGTGCAGGCGGCAGCCAGGGCCTCGATGCCGGCCAGCGGCCCGGCGAAATCCTCGCGCTGGTCCAGCACCACCCGCAGGCCGAGCGCTGCATAGCGCGGATCGTCGGCACGGCCGCTGACCAGGCGCTCGGCGAACGCGCCCGGGAATGCCATCAGGATGTTCTCGACCAGGGGCGCGCTGCGGTGCCGCACCCAGGCCTTGTCGCGCCCGCCCAGTCGTTGCCCGCGTCCGCCGGCCAGGATGCCGAGCGTGATCGCGTTGCGCGCGATCACTTGCCCTTGACGTGCTTCATCAGGCGGCGCTTGGCCTTGACCTGGCGATCGGTGAGGACGTTCTTCTTGCCCTCGTACGGGTTTTCGCCTTCCTTGAACACGAACTTCACCGGCGTGCCGACCAGCTTGAAGCGCTTGCGGAAGAAGTTCTCGAGGTAGCGGCGATAGCTCTCGGTCAGCGAGGTCAGGCGGTTGCCGTGGACGATGAAGGTCGGCGGGTTGGCGCCGCCCGGGTGCGCGAACTTCATCTTCGCGACGTGGCCGCGCACCACCGGCGGCGGGAAGCTTTCCACCGCCACCTGCAGCGCCTTGGTGGTCTCGGCGGTGCTGAATTCGTGCGTGGCCGATGCGTGCGCGCGATGGATCGCCTTGAACAGCTCCTTCAGGCCGGTGCCGTTCTTGGCCGAGATCGTGACGCGCTCGGCCCACTCGCAGAACGAGAGCTTGCGCTCGAGCATCGAGACGGCCTGCTCGCGGGTGTACTTGTCCTGGCCGTCCCACTTGTTCACGGCGATGACCAGGGCGCGACCGGAGTTGAGCACGTGGCCCAGCACCGTGGCGTCCTGCTCGGTCACGCCTTCGCCGGCGTCCAGCATCACCACGGCGACCTGGCAGTTCTCGATCGCCTGCAGGGTCTTGAAGACGCTGAACTTCTCGACCGCCTCCTCGACCTTGGCGCGGCGGCGCAGGCCGGCGGTGTCGATCAGCTTGTACGGGCGGCCGTCGCGCTCCATGTCCACCGCGATCGAATCGCGGGTGGTGCCGGGCACGTCGGAGGCGATCATGCGCTCCTCGCCCAGCAGGCGGTTCACGAGGGTCGACTTGCCGACGTTCGGGCGACCGAGGAAGGCGATGCGGATGCGACCGGGTTCATCGGCGACGATCTCGACGTCGCGCTCGGCCGGCAGCTCGGGGATCACTTCCTCCAGCAGGTCGTCGATGCCGCGCTGGTGCGCGGCCGAGACCGGGATGACGCGGTCGACGCCGAAGCGCGCGAATTCGGCCAGCACCGCCTGCTCGTCCAGGCCGTCGGTCTTGTTGACGACCAGGAAGAAGCGCCGGCCGCTCTTGCGCAGCCAGTTGAGGATGTTTTCGTCCAGCGCCGACGGGCCTTCGCGGCCATCGACGACGAACAGCACGAGGTCGGCCTCGCCCACCGCCGAGCGCGCCTGGCGCGCCGTGGCGCCGGCCAGGCCCTCTTCGT
>LNFM01011111.1_pt1 | contig 12377 bp, 12 predicted proteins | sample 596031 | NCBI WGS metagenome assembly LNFM01 (sample SAMN04254537, study PRJNA301005) | activated carbon metagenome | isolation source: dual media filters at the Ann Arbor, Michigan drinking water treatment plant | place: USA: Ann Arbor
GTTCCGCGGTTGATGACCGCGATATTAATTCGATTTACGGGATTCAGTACGATTATGACGATCGTATTTATGATCGTCATCTGATTTCCCTGACTTTACTCAACCGTGTCGTGCGTCGAAAACATGGCGATCCTTTAACGAAGGACATTTTGAATTTTAAAGTGATTCAATCCTATGACGTGTATCAAGCAACACAAGATTCAAATCGCGGCCAACCGCTTTCAAAACTGGAGGCCACCACGAGTCTTTATTTGGATGAATTTACCATTGGCAATCAATTGGAATACTATCACTACGATCAAGAGGTAGATTCCAACACGTCCCTTACTTTTTTAAATCAAGATCAACAATATTTCAAAATTGGCTATCGAGCCAAACGCTCTTCAGAACCGACACAAGACGATGTTTCCTTTTCGATTGGCTTTGTCACAAACTACGTGAATCTACTGACGGGCGTTGTTGTTGATGCGAGCCCGAATCGAACATCCGATAGTCGACTCACGAAACACTCAATGATTGCTCAGCTCAAGCCACCAGGGGAATGTTGGGCCATTAATTTTTATCGCAATCAAAAAATTGGTGCCGAAGCCGAATGGACGTTCAAATTTGATTTCTCTTGGGATGGAAACCCGCCGAAAATCATCCCACCTGCGGAACTTAATTTAAATTATTAGTTTGGCTCCTACTCGATATCAACAAGCTGGATCCCAGCACCCGAAGCCTTTTTGGGATCCACAAACGCCAACTGAGTTTGAAACGTGAGTTTTGAATAAACATGCGACAAAAAAATTCGATTCAATCGCAACCGATTCACTTGTGCCGGAGAAATTCGATCAAAAGAACCCCACTCGTTCGAAAGAGACTTAACTTCCACCAATAAGACAGAATTCTCACTCGAAAAAATCAAATCGACTTCTCCATACTTCAAGCGAAGGCGCTCTGCTAGCAAGGTTTGTTGTTTTGATAGAAAGTAGATCTTAACGATGTTCTCGCAGAGTTTCCCGGTCACTTGATTTTTAGACCATCGTTCAGACTTATTTTGCAGGAGTGCTTTGCCAGTTTTTGATCGGCGCAAACGATTTTCGGTGCGCTTCGAGGATTCCGAAACTAGAAATTGCTTTAACGTGAGTAGCTGTTCCATAACCTTTGTGTTTGCAAAAGCTGTACTGCGGAAACAGCTGATCGAGCTCGATCATCAAATTGTCACGATAGACTTTCGCAACGATAGACGCAGCAGAAATCTCTGCGACGGACCGATCTCCACCGATCACGGGCTTTTGTTGGCGATCACCGAAATTAGGAATCCGGTCACGCCCATCAATAAAGTACTTTGCCGGCCGGACTTGCCTCTCAAGCTCGTCAACCGCCCGCCTCATGCTGAGGAAAGTCGCCTGCAAAATATTGAGCTCGTCAATTTCTTCAACCGTCGCAAGTCCAATTCCAAACCAAGCCACTTGCCTGATTTCTAAATCAAGTTCATGCCGTCGTTTGGCCGTCAGTAGTTTGGAATCTTTCAACTCGAGATCAATGTCCGGAGTTTTAAAGACAACGGCTGCCGAGCACACAGGCCCAGCTAAACAGCCACGTCCGACTTCATCTATTCCGCAAATAAGCATAATTTTTTTCGCAAGGTGATTAAAAAACAAAGGCGCCAACCTGAAGAGTCAAGCTGTGGCGCCAAATGATTTAATGAAATGTTGATGTGAGTTGAACTAACTTTAAAAACTAAGCTGTAGTCGTTGGCTTAGAATCTTGTCCGCCAGTAAACGCAAGCTCAGATTCGATACGAGCTGCCTTACCATCACGCTTACGAAGGTAATAAAGTTTCGCACGACGAACTTTACCGTGACTGACCACTTCAACTGAATCCAGAGATGGAGAGCTGAATGGGAAAGTACGCTCAACTCCAACGCCAGCAGAAATTTTTCGAACCGTGAATGTTTTGTGCATGTGACCTTGGATCTTTGTCACAACGCCTTTGTAAAGCTGAACGCGTTCTTTTTCGCCTTCGATAACTTTAACGTATACGTTAACGGTATCACCAGATGAAAAGTCAGCAATCTTAGGATTTGCTGTCTTCTTTAAAAGACGTCGAATTAAATTGGTTTCAACACCTGATTTTGCAGCTTTCGCTGATGTCTTCTTTACTTTAACTGCAGACTTAGCAGACGTTTTTGATGTCGTTTTCGCAGCTGATTTCGCCTTAGCCATAATTTAATCCTTTTTGATCGTCTCTATTTATATCTTTAAATCTATATCTTCTTATATCTTAGTTCTTACATCTTTGTTTCAGTCAGGTGAACTTCCCAACAAATCCAACAAAGATTCATAAAAATCTTATTAAGACATTAGGTGTTATCACACACCCAAAAGTCGGTCAAGACAGATACTTGCAGCTGACCTAACACTTAGATGCCGATAGTCGTCCATTGAGTCACCTTTGATGGGCTCCAAAACACCCCAACAGGTCCTCATAAAGTCGGTGGTCAAACCAAATCCTGTTCCAAAAATAAGCAAATAGCCGTCATCTTGAGGATTAGACTCCGTGTTTTCTGCTTGTCCGTTCGGATCCATTAAAAGGGACCTAAAGTCTTCAAAGGTCAAGGATTGCTGGCCCGGTAATGTGCGAGCATGCGTGGACACGAGCCGTGCGTTTAGACGCCCCCATGCCTTCAGAGCCTGTTCGACGGATTCGGCCGTTTCTAGCACGGTCAGCGCAGTTTTCCTCATGGGGTTGAATTTCGAACCTTCTCCCGTGCGCCAGTGATCCAGCACGCGCTCAACAAACATTAACTGTTCCCGAATTGGATGAACAACAAAATAACGGTCCACACCGTAACTCCGACAGGCTCGCGAAATGTCATGGATATCAAAATTCGTAATGTTTGTTGCAACGAGGTTTCCCTGCCGATCGATGGTCGGGTAATGTAGAAGCGCAACTGCTAAAGGAACTTTACGCTTTTTTCCGTTCATGGACGACATAGGTCCTTCAATCGATTCTTCAAATCAGCAACGCTGTAAACAGGGCCCAAGAAACTCTGGAAAGATTTTTGATCTTCCAACTTCATGACTTCAAACTCTTTCAAAATGGAAATTGCAAGATCATAATCCTTTTTTGAAAGCGGCACTTTGACTAAATCTGGTCGCTTCACAAGCGTCGTGATCAGTCCCATACCCGTTTTCCAATCACGAATTTTCTGATGGTTTCCGCTCAAAAGAATAGGTGGCACAGTTTTTCCCCGAAACTCGGTTGGCTCTGTAAATTGAGGAGCTTCCAATAGTCCAGAGGCGATTGAAGAATCTTCTTCTTGATTCATGGAAAACGAATCGTACTTTCCGGATTGGTCATTTCCCAAAAAACCTGGCACCAGTCGCATTGTCGCTTCTGAAATGACAAGGGCTGCAAGTTCGCCGCCCGACAACACATAATCTCCAATCGAAATTTGATCATCGCAGTAAGCCTCGACCCGATGATCGAACCCTGCATACCGGCCACAAACGAAAACCAATTCATCAAAAGTCGAAAGCTCTTGCGCCACGGATTGAGAAAATTTTCGACCCTGTGGACTCATTAAAATAATTTTTTTTGTGTGATTCGAATTAGGACTCGCGACTGATTCGATTGCCAGAGCGACGGGCTCGACCGACATGACCATACCATCCCCGCCACCATACGATTTGCCATCGACGGACTTGTATTTATTTTTTGAAAAATCCCGCAAATTGACGAGCTTTTTTTCAATCAGCCCCGACTTTTCGGCACGCGACAGTAAGCCATCTGAAAAGTAGGATTCAATCAGCTGAGGAAAAAGTGTAATATACGTGAGCTTATTTTTTGTTGATATCAAGAAGTCCCTCTGGGAGATCCACTAGAATCAACTTTTCAGTTCGTTCTAGTTTTTTTACGAAGGCATCAACAAAAGGAATTTCAACTCGTTCGCCGTTCTTTTCCACCACCAATAAATCTTGGGACCCATTCGAGGAAAAAGCGATGATGTCCCCGATGTCGCCATGAACTCTATCCACCACTTTAAAGTTCAGGATTTCACGCAAGTAAGGCTTTTCTTCGTCGCTGGAATTAAACAGTGACGCATCAACATAAATTTCGTTTCCAATCATAGATTCGGCTTGGGTTCGATCCGTGACGCCCTCGACACAAACGGATGCAATCTTGTGATCTGCGCGCGTAGAAATGACTTTGTATTCGACTTTGGCAACATTCATATCGGTTGAAGGTTTTGCCAAAAAAAGGATCTCAAGCTTTTCGAGCCACGAATAATCACCTGAAAAAATCAGAATTTTAAGGTGCCCCTTTAGACCAAGGGCGTCCTTTATTTTTCCGACTTTGATTAACGAAGTTTGAGTATGAGGAGTCATCAATTTAAGAATTAAATTTTACAAGGAAAATGGAATGAATCGCGGGAATCAAAATCTATTCAACGATATCGAGATGATATCGCTTATTCAACTTTGTACCTGCAGCGCGAATGATTGTTCGCATAGCCGCCGCAGTTTTACCTTGTTTTCCGATCACTTTACCAAGGTCTTCTTTATCAACTTTGAGAGCTAATAGAGTTGTTTGCTGACCAGGAATCTCGTCCACAACAACATTGTCAGGCTTATCAACAAGAGATTTCGCCATGTGCTCAACTAGGTCTTTAAGATTATCCATCACCGTCTCCAAAGTGTTCGCTGTCGTTTCAAAACACCACGAAGTTTCTCAACTTCGCCGGCAGGTGCGATCATTTGCACCTACCTAAAGGCTAACGAAACGACTTTTTTTAATCAACTAAAATTTATTTAAGTTAATTAAAACTAGTACTAAGCTTTAGCAGCTTGAGCGTTTTTATTTTTTGTCTTTGATGGAGTCTTTTTTCGAGCTTTTAACTCAACACCACCAAGTTTAAGTACATGTCGAACGGTTTCTGAAGGCTGAGCACCCTTTGAAAGCCACTCTTTTGCCTTTTCAACGTTCAAAACGACTTTTTGCTGTTTACCTTTTGGAGATGGAACGTAAGAACCCAAAACTTCAATAAACTTTCCAGTTACGTAACGTCGAGAATCTGCAACCGTGATTCTGTATCGTGGCTCATGTTTAGCACCAACGCGTGCAAGTCTAATAACAACCATTTTTTCACTTCCTTATTACAATCAAAGACTACGTTTCTAATATGACTCGAACTAAAGATCAAACTAAAAAGGCCGGCGTCCGCCCATTCCTGGAAAAGGACCCTTTGGAAACCCCGATCCACCTCGACCTTTTGATCCCCCGCCTGACCGGCCGCCTCCGCCCAAAGCGCCGCCCATGCCCATTTTCATCATGCTGGTCATCATTTTTTTGGACTCTTCAAACTGCTTTACGAGCTTATTGATGTCTTGTGCCTTGGTGCCACTTCCTTTGGCAATTCTCTCTCGACGTGATCCGTTTAAGATGTTGGGGTTGTTGCGTTCTTGTTTGGTCATTGAGCGAATGATGGCCTCTATCTTTTTGATTTCATCATCTGGAGGAGACATCTGTTTGAGTTGCTTCGACATTTCACCCATTCCTGGCAAAAATTTCAAAATGGATTCAAAGCCTCCCATTTTTTTAAGCTGCTGAATCTGTGCTAAAAAATCTTCGAACGTGAATTGATTCTTCATCATTCGTTCTGCCGACTTCTGAGCCTCATCCATGTCCATCACTTCTTGGGCCTTTTCAACTAAACTGAGAACGTCACCCATGTCTAGAATGCGACCCGCGAGGCGATCAGGATGAAAAACTTCAAGAGCTGCGACTTTTTCACCGACCCCTAAAAACTTAATCGGCACTCCGGTCACTTCTCGAATGGAAAGTGCGGCCCCACCGCGCGCATCGCCGTCGACTTTTGTCAGGACAAGGCCCGTTAAGCTTAAACGCTGATGGAAAGATTCTGCAACGCTGACCGCTTGCTGACCTAACATGGCATCGGCCACGAGAAAAATTTCTGTTAAGTTTGTCGCTGGTTGAATGATCAACTTTAAATCGGATAGTTCTTGCATCAATTCGTCATCGACTTGAAGGCGTCCCGCGGTGTCGACAAGCAGAACATCGATGGCTTCCCTTTTCGCCCACTCCAGTGCTTCTGTTAAAATCACTTGCGGTTTTTTCGTGGAGTCCGAGGCATAACAAAGAAAGTTATTTTGCTTGGCTAAGATTTGGAGTTGTTCGATCGCGGCCGGCCTGTAAACGTCCACTGGTACGAAGCCTACTTTTTTTCCGAATTTTTGACGAATGAAAAGCCCAAGTTTTGCGGTTGTCGTTGTCTTACCAGCCCCTTGTAAACCCACCATAAATAGAACAGACGGTTTTTCACGAACGTTGATGTCCACGCGAAGAGGGTTTTCAGATTCTTTTAAATCAGTCGCATCAACTTTGAGATCTTCCGGTCGAACACCGCTTAACGTAAAAACAAGTTCATCGTGGACGATCTTGGTGAACATCTGGCCCGGGTTCACGTTATTGATGACTTCAGTCCCAAGCGCTTTCGCCTTCACTCGATCAATAAAGTTTTTGGCCACTTTGAAATGAACGTCGGCCTCCAAAAGGCTGAGCCTGATTTCCTTGATGGCATCTTCAATGTTGGATTCGGTCAATTTGTTTTGACCTCGTAGTTTTTTGATTGAAGTTGAAAACTTTTCTGACAGTCCTTCAAAAATCATAACGACCTCACTAAAAAGAAATTAGAACAATTTACCATCTTTGAAACGATCCCCGCTTGAGCGACCAGGTTGCAAGACCATACGTTAAAATCACGAAGAAAAAAACCACAACAGCGGACACAAGCCCCGCGACGTCCGAGATCCCAATCATCGAATAACGAAATCCATTGATCAAATAAAACAGCGGATTCAAGTGCGAGATCGTTTGGAAAACAGGATGAAGGGTTTCGATGGAAATAAACACTCCACCCAAATATGTTAACGGTAATAAGATAAACGTCGTAAATGCTGAAACGTCATCGAATGTCTTGGCAAAGAATCCCACCATGATCCCGCAGAATCCAAACATCAAGCCGCCGCTGATCGTGTAAAACAGAAACCAGAACGGATGTTCAGGAACGAAGATGGTCCCAGTTTGGTTGTAAATAAAAATCGCTCCGACAAGCCCCGAAATGAGGGCGACGAAACTTCCGCGAATGACAGCTCCAACCCCCATGGCCCAGATGATTTGGTTTTGAGAAACCGGTGACACCCGCAAATCTTCTAAATCCCCGGAAAATTTAGATGTGACAATTGAGCTCGTCGAATTTTGAAATGCATTATTAATAAGACCCATGACCATCAGACCCGGTACGAGAAAAACCAAATAGGAAACTCCACTTTTCAGCTGAACGGTCGAACCTAAGGAAACTCCAAACACGATCAAGTAAAGACAATTACTGATGACAGGCGAAACCACCGTCTGGATCAAGACCTTCATAAAGCGTTTTACTTCGCGGTCGATCAGCGTCAAAAAAGGAATGAGTTCAGAAAATAGTTTTGTCATTTCGAAACTCCTACGGAAACGACTCTGGTAAAGGCTTCTTCTAATTTTCCGTCGACAACTTGAATATCCGCGACATCACTGAAGGAAATATTATGTTTCGCGATAATATCGCAAATCGGAATTGAAGCCTGATCGACGAAACTCTTTGATTCGCCGGAACGAAGCTTAATGGAAAGTTTTTTCGTCGCATATTTTGCAATGACATCTTTTGGTGTTCCGCAAAAAATCAGCTCGCCAAGATTGATAATCCCAATGCGATCGCAAAGTTTTTCTGCTTCCTCTAGATAGTGGGTCGTGAGCAAGATCGTGACACCAGACGCTTTTAATTCTTCCACAAAGCGCCACAAGCTTTCTCTGAGCTCGACATCAACGCCCGCAGTGGGCTCATCTAAAAGCAGTAATTTTGGAGAGTGCACGAGAGCTTTTGCGATCATGAGTCGACGTTTCATTCCGCCCGAGAGTTGTTTTACTTTTTTATTTTTATGCTGCGTGAGTCCTAAACGATCCAGCACATAGTTGATACGATCGTCATTTTTTCTGAGTCCATGAAACCCTGACATAAATTCAAGGATTTCCACGAGGTCGAAAAAACCGGTGTTGATCACTTCTTGATGAACCACGCCAATAAGTCGTTTGGTCACCTTTGAATTATGAACTACGGACTGTCCAAAGACCTCCACATCGCCACTGGTTGGGGTTTCGAGTGTCGTGATCGTGTTAATAAGAGTTGTTTTTCCAGCTCCGTTCGGACCTAGGAGTCCAAAAATTTCACCAGGCTCGATACTAAGTGAAACACCTTTCAGGGCCTCAACAGTTCTGCTGACTCCATCTTTACCCACTTTTGATTGGTAGGTCTTTCTAAGATTTTTGACCTCTAGTGCATGCATCTTTTATCTAGCCCTTGAAATGCTTGTCGCAAAGTCGACGTCTGGATTTTCTTTTTTGGCCCAGTTTAAATCCCATTCTTGATTGAGGAGCAGTACTGGCTGATCAATCATATCCCGGAATAAATTAAAATTTCCTTTGAGTTCGCTGATCGCTTTTCCGTCGCTATTTCGCGGCCAGCGCGCGACCGAAAATGGAAGCCGGTTTAATTTTACATCTAAGTTATATTCATCCATCAAACGATGCACGAGCACCTCGAATTGAAGTTCTCCGACGGCGCCGATGATGTATTCTTGATTTCCAATAACGGGATCCACGAAAAGTTGGATGGCACCTTCTTCGGACAAATGATTTAAAGCTTGATGAAGTTTGGAACGCTTTAGAGCATCACGAACCGTGAGCTTTGCAAAAAGCTCCGGTGCAAATTTCGGGATGTCTTCAAATTGCGTTTTTTTCGTACTAAAGACACTGTCGCCGATCGCGAAGTTTCCGGTGTCACCCACACCGAGAATATCACCAGCATACGCGACATCAACCGTTTCTTTGTCGGCCGCAATGAACTGACTAGAATACGAAAGCCTTAACTCCCGCTCAAGTCTTGCATGACCGACTTTCATTCCCCGTTCAAATTTCCCTGAGCAAATGCGAATGAAGGCAATGCGGTCACGATGACGCTTATCCATATTGGCTTGAATCTTAAAAACAAAACCTGTGAAATTGTTCGATTCTGGATCCATGGGCTCACCAGATTTTGTATTTCGACCTTTCGGTCCAGGTGCATTTTCAGAAAAAAGTCTTAAGAAGGTATCGACTCCGAAGTTCTGCTTCGCCGATCCAAACGTCACCGGGCTGATTTTTCCCGATAAAAATTCTTGAGGATCAAAAGGCGGAAGTGCACTTTCAATTAATTCTAATTCTTCGCGAACTTGAGCTAGTGTTTCATGATCTAAGTATTTTTCAAGAATTGGATCTTGTGGACCTGAATAGTCGAACGTTTCAACTTCATCACCTTCGCGCCGCTGGTCATAGAAGATCACTTTTTTATTCAGGCGATCCACGATCCCCCGAAAACGCTGACCAATGCCCAACGGCCACGTTACAGGATAGCATTGCATATTGAGCGTCTTTTCAATTTCATCGATCAAAGTCAGCGGATCTTTACCTTCGCGATCTAGTTTGTTCACAAAGGTAAAAATCGGAATGTCGCGCATCCGGCAAACTTCGTAAAGTTTTTTGGTTCGATCTTCTACCCCTTTGGCAACGTCAATCAGCATGCAGGCGCTTTCGACGGCCATCAAAACACGGTAGGTATCTTCCGAGAAATCTTTGTGGCCAGGAGTATCCAGAAGATTCACACGTTGTTCGTTGTAATCAAAGGTCATCACCGATGACGTGATCGAAATTCCTTTTTGTCGTTCCAGTTCCATCCAGTCCGAAGTCACGGCTTTCGTGCCTGATTTTCCTTTTACTTCGCCAGTCTCATGAATGACTCCCCCGTGGTAAAGCAGTTTTTCAGTTAGCGTGGTCTTCCCCGCATCGGGATGTGAAATAATCGCAAAGGTTCTGCGACGACGAATTTCTTTTAAATCTTGGGGGCTCAGTTCACTCATAGTTAGCTCTTGGTTTCATTTCAATTAGGGATCCGATCCCTTGTTTTTTTTGCCGACTTCGGGATGCCGCGACAGTCACAAATTTAAGTTTCAGAGAATAGCTCTCATTGGATTTTATGGCTACGGTAAATGTCGCAGATAAGAGCTCTCCGATTGACAAATGGGACTGAGGCTCGTATACCATCCTAAATTATAAGCACTAACATCATCATAACTTGGGTTTGGAGCCCAATGGGAGACGCCGATGTCACAGGTTTTCAAAATAACGGCCTTTTATCAATTTATTCCACTTCAAGATGTTTCCGGCACAGAAGCCTTTTTGTCGGAACTTGCCAAAGCCAACTCCATGAACGGTCTTGTGATTTTGGGACCTGAAGGCATCAATGCGACCGTGGCGGCACCGACTGAGGCAGGCCTTGAAAATTTTAAAAAAAGTTTGCTCGGGCACTTAGGTCTCGCCAAATTGAATTTTAAAGACTCCGAATCCGAGCACCCGCCATTTAGACGATTTCAAGTTAAGGTCCGCGAAGAAATCGTCACGCTCAATACACCGCACCTCGTTCCAGACCGAGCGCAAAAAAATCATCACTTGTCCCCGGCTGAATGGAATCAGGTTTTAAAATCGAACGAAAAATACCGAATGATTGATACCCGAAACTGGTATGAAACCAAAATTGGAACCTTCAAAGGGGCTGTGAATCCAAAGATCGATGTTTTCACAGAATTTCCGAAATTTATTTCCGAGCAAGCCATAAAAAAAGATGAAAAACTTTTGATTTTTTGTACGGGTGGTATCCGCTGTGAAAAAGGAATTCTTCAATTGCAAGAGGCTGGATTCAATGACGTGTATCAGTTGGATGGCGGGATCCTGAATTACTTAAAGGAATATCCCAACGATCAATTTGAGGGTGAATGTTTTGTCTTCGATCATAGGGTCGCTGTGGATCAAGAACTCAAGCCAACGAAAACCTATGATTTATGTCCCCACTGCGGTCAGCCTGCGGCGACGACAATTGATTGCAAACGATGTGATACAAAGCAAGCTGTTTGCGATGACTGCCAGACACTAGAGTGGAAAAAGGAAACCTGTTCAAAACACTGCGCGCATCAGCTTGAGCTTCACCCTGAGCGAAAAGGTAAAAAACAGATGCAACCTTGGCGCGACACACGAACCTCTAAGTAATCGAAAACAACGAACGTAGAGCCCGGTACCGTCTCAAAATGGAACGTTTCTACCTTAACTTGCTATGGATCACCTCTTCTATTGATTTTATTTCAAAAGAGCCGATAGTTATTTAGTCCAGTCTATCTGAATTATTGGGGGATTACCTATGTGGATTCTTCTTCTGTCTTCGATTACATTAGGGACGCTATTCTTATTTCAAAACTGTTCGCAACACTCATTTGATGCAAGCTCTTCCGAGGAGCTGAATGCGCAGGAAGAAGTTGTGGCTTCGCAAGCCGCAGACCCAGTTCGCGTCATCTTGCTCGTCGATGATTCCTACACGATGAAACCAATGCAAGAGCTTCTTTCAAAAGGAATTCAATCCGTAGCGGAAAAAAGACTGTTAGGAACTGCCGTTTCAGTCGATGTCTATTCAACTTCGACATCGCGGTACAATCTTCCAATTCAGCAAGGCCAAACTGGCTACCGACAAACACCTAAATATTTTGGTCGGCTGCAAAGCGCTTCCTTTTCAATACAAAATGTTAGAAACATCATGAATTGGGTCGCACAAATTGGTATTATGGGAAGTTCTGACGAAAGAATTAGGCATCGCTTAGCAACGATTCTTGCCGATGATCGACCTGACCGTGGAATTCAAAAAGGGGATCGCGTGGCCATCGTCATGATCACTGATGAAGACGATAGCGCAGATGGCCCCTTAAATGTTCCGTTTTCGACGCTGCAACCCACTGGCAATCGGATCAAATTTAAATTTAAAAGTACTGTCATTAACTTTTCCTATTCACGCATCATTTCAGATGGTCCAAACACGACGGGAAAAGTATTCTCGCAAAATCGAGTTTCGGTCGAACCCGATCGATTCACCTGTGCTGGAAGCTCGCAAGCTCAACAATTAGAGGTCATTCGACGCTACTATATCTATAACCCCGACATTGGACAAAACCCAGATCTTGCCGTCTTGAATTGTTTAGACAATCAAGTCGAGGAATCTCTTTCTACATTTGGTAAAGACGACCTAGTCAATGTCGGCACTGGAAATGTATTTGAATCCGCACCTAAGTTTACAATTGGATCGCAAGAGTTTGGATGCCAGATGACCAATTTTCAAGCCCGTTTCTCAAAAACTGAAACCAACACATTCGCTCGTGTCGAAGATTTTTTTGATTCTGAAAATCAGAGAATTCGCTCG
>LNFM01011112.1_pt1 | contig 12376 bp, 11 predicted proteins | sample 596031 | NCBI WGS metagenome assembly LNFM01 (sample SAMN04254537, study PRJNA301005) | activated carbon metagenome | isolation source: dual media filters at the Ann Arbor, Michigan drinking water treatment plant | place: USA: Ann Arbor
GTGAAATCGCGTTTCGTCCGATAGGCCTTCAGCGCCATGGAAACCGTCCTAACGCCAGTTTAGCCAAAATGCTCGCCGCCTTTCACATGAATGATCTGCCCCGTGATGAAGCGGGAGTCAGCCGAGGCGAGAAAAGCCGATACCGATGTCGCCGCCGGTGATGATCGCCGGCTTGTCCGTCAGCTTGCCACTACCTTTGTAGCTTTCCGCACTGTCGCTCGGCGGCGGAGCCAGATTTCCCCGCGTGCCGGGCTGGCGATCCTGATGCTGCGGTTCACGCTGGCGGGTCTCGGCCATGGCCATTCTCCTGTTTCCTCAAATAGAAGGAGAACAGACTGCCGCGCGAAACGTTCCTATCAAACACATAGAGGAGAGACACGATGCCCGATGAGATCAATCCCGTTCAGGAACCCTCGATCCCGCCGCCCGAACGCGCGCCGCCGTTGAATCCGCCGGAACCCGCTCAAGCACCGCCGGCGGAAATTCCGCCGTCTCAAACGCCACAGGAATCGCCGCCTCTGGAACAGCCGCCGCAGAATGTGCCGCCGCAGGCCTAACGCGAGCGCGTTTCGCCGAGCGGCAGCGGCGCTTCGGGCCCCTCGCCCTTGACCGATTCGCTGTCGTCCGTATCGGACTGCAGGAGGCCCTCCAGTTCCTTCGCCGCTTGGCGCGAGGTCTGGATCATCTGCGCCTCGTCCTGATAGACCGCATGCTGTTCCTGCAGGGTCTTTTCGTCATGCGCGAGGAAGCGGCGCAGGCTCGTGCGCGCGTCCTCGCGGTTGACACCGAGATCGATCAGCAATTGTTCGGACAGAAACAGGCTCGAATAGAGCGTTTCGCGCACATGGCCGGTGACTTCACGGTCCATCAGCAAATGGGCGTGGCGGCGATTACGCGCTCGGGCGAAGATATGCAGATGCGGGAAATGCCGCTGCACCGTGTCGACGATGCGGATCGAGGCGCTCTGATTCGCGATGGCGACGACGATCATCCTCGCCTTGTCGGCGCCGGCCGCGCGCAAGAGATCGGTGCGGGCCGCGTCGCCGAAATAGACTTGGCCTCCGAACCGTCTGATGACATCCACTTGCTCGGCGCTGTTGTCGAGCGCGGTGAACGGTACGCCGCGCATGCGTAATACGCGGCCGACAATCTGACCGACGCGGCCGAAGCCGCAGATGATCACCGCCGGGCTCTCGTCGTCGATGCTGTCATATGTCGGCGCCTCGCGGCGATTGAAGCGCGGCGTTATCCAGCTCTCATGCAGCGCGAAAAGCAGCGGCGTCGCGACCATCGATAGGATGACGATCATCGATAGCTGCGACGTCAAGGCTGCGGGCAGGATACCCTCGCCAAGGGCAAAGCCGAAGAGCACCAGGGCGAATTCACCGCCCTGCGCCAGCGCCAAAGCCGTGCGGCTCGCCGAGAGATTGTCCTGCCCGGCCAGCTTGGCCAAGCCATAGATCAGCGCCGCCTTGCCCGTCAGCAACACCAGCACGCCGCCGAGAATCATTGCAGGCGCGCTGAGCAGCAAGGTCAAATCCATCGACATGCCCATGGAGGCGAAGAACAGACCGAGCAAAAGGCCTTCGAAGGGCTCGATGTCGGCTTGAATCTCGTGGCGGTATTCCGAGTCCGACAGCATCACGCCGGCGAGGAAAGCGCCGAGCGACATCGAGAGGCCGGCGACGTCGGCCATCAGCGCCGTGCCGATCACCATCAGCAGCGCGATCGCCGTGTAGAGCTCGCGCGTCTTGACCAGATCGGCCAGATAGAACAGCGGCCGCACCAGATAGCGTCCACCAAGGAAAATGGCCGTCACGCAGGCCGCGCCGATGGCGATGCTTTGCCAGCTCGGCGTCACCGCGTCTTCGCCTGAGGCGAGGAACGGCATCAGCGCGACGATGGGGATGAAGATCAAGTCTTGGAAGAGCAGCACGCCAAGCCCGTCGCGGCCCGGCGGCAAGCCCAACAGTTCATTCTCCGCCAACAGCGGCAGGACCAAAGCCGTGGAGGACATGGAAAGGCCGAGGCCGATCACCAGCGCAACCGGCAAGGAAAAATTCAATCCGTAGGCGAGGACGGTGAACAGGATGGCCGTCAGAGCGACTTGCGCGCCGCCGAACAGAAAGACGCTGCGGCGCATGACCCAGAGACGCGCTGGCTTCAGTTCAAGGCCGATGAGGAACAGCAGCATCACCACGCCCAGTTCGGAGACATGGCGCGCGCTTTCGGGATCGTCGATCAGCGCCAAGCCGGCGGGGCCGACGACGATGCCGGCGATCAGATAGCCGATGATGCTGCCGACGCCGAGGCGCTTGGCGAAGGGCACCGCGATGACGGCGGCGATCAAGAGAACGACGATCGGAAAAAGCAGGGATTCCACGGCCTGGCCCAAAACTGACGCGGACGCCGCAACATGGGCGCCTTCGGATCGGACTATAAGGCCTTCCCCGCCGGCGGCCTAGAGAGCCCCCGGCGCCTCAAGGAATCAGCAGGATTTTCCCGCTCGTGCGGCGACTTTCGAGCGCCCGATGCGCCTCAGCCGCCTGGCTGAGCGGGAAGCTCGCCACCGCGTGGAGCTTGAGTTGGTCGTCGGCAAGCCAAGCCAGCACGTCACCGGCGCGCATGCGATATTCCTCCGGCGTCGTCATGAAATCCTTGAGGCCCGTACGGGTCAACATGAGCGAGCCGTGATTGGCCAGGGCGCGCACATCGAACGGCGGCACCAGGCCGCTCGCTTCCCCGTAGAGCGCGAGCAGGCCGCGCCGCTTCAGAACGGCCAGGCTTTTCTCGAACGTCTGCAGGCCAACGGCGTCATAGACGACATCGACGCCGGCCCCATCGGTTTCCGCTTTGACACGCTCGACGAAATCCTCGGCGAGATAGCTCAGCACAGGATCGGCGCCGGCCGCCTGGGCGGCCGCGCCTTTCGCGAGATCGGACAGGCTGCCGACGACCCGCGCGCCCCGCATGGTCGCCATCTGGCATAGCAGCAGGCCGACGCCGCCCGAGGCGGAATGGACCAGACAGCTTTTGCCGGGACCCAACTGACCGACCGAGAAGGCCAGATAATGCGCCGTCATGCCTTGGAACAGTCCGGCGGCGGCATCGGCGAACCCGAGCGCTTCAGGTAAAACCACGAGCTTATCGGCCGGCGCCACGACATGGCTGGCGTAGGAGCCGGAGACGCCGACCCACGCCACGCGGGCTCCGACAGGGATGGCGGCCCCCTCGCCTATCGCCAACACGACGCCCGCCCCCTCATTGCCGAGGGCGAGCGGCAGGCCGCCGAATTTATAAAGTCCGCTGCGCAGCTGGGTGTCGAAGAAATTGACGCCGGCCGCCTTCACCTCGATCAGCGCCTGCCCCGGTCCGGGCCTGGGCTGCGCGAGGGTCTCGGCGCGCAGAACCGAGGGATCGCCCCAGTCCGCCGCGCGTACGGCCAGCATCGTCTCGCCGGTCAGGCTCACGCCGGACCCGGCGTTTTCTCCGCTTCCTCCTGCGTGACCTGACGCAGAAAACGACGGGTACGCTCTTGCTGCGGATTGTCGATGACCTGCCTGGCCGGGCCGTCCTCGACGATCTCGCCGCCGTCCATGAACACGACGCGATCGGCGACGTCGCGCGCAAACCGCACCTCGTGAGTCACGACGATCATCGTCATGCCGGCTTCCGCAAGGCGCCGCATCACCGTCAATACCTCGCCAACCAATTCCGGATCCAGGGCGCTGGTCGGCTCGTCGAACAGCATCAGCTTGGGCGATATGGCGAGGGCACGGGCGATGGCGACGCGCTGCTGCTGGCCGCCCGACAGACGATGAGGCAAATGATGCAGATGCCCGCCGAGGCCGATGCTGGCCAACAGTTTGGTCGCCACCTCTTCGGCGTGTTCGGGTTTTTCCTTATAGACCTGCGTCGGCGCTTCCATGACATTCTCAAGCGCCGTCAGATGGTCGAAGAGATTAAACGACTGAAAGACCATGCCGATGCGCGCTTCCGCCCGCGCCTTGGCGAGGTTGCGGCGCGGCTTGAGCAGGTTGTTGACCTTCTCGTAGCCGACATACTTGCCGTCGACGGTGATCTCGCCCCAGTCCATATGCTCAAGATGGTTGATCAAGCGGAGCAAGGTGCTCTTACCCGAGCCGGACGGACCGAGAATAGCGACCACTTCGCCGCGCTTGATGCTGAAATCGACGCCGCTCAGCACTTCGCGCTCGCCGTAGGATTTATGCACATTGCGGCACACCACGAAAGGCACGGCATCTTCTTCGGCGCCGCGGCTTCCGACGAAGCTCTTGATCAGGGCCGGATCGAGCTGCGGGTTGCCGATGACGACGGGAGCGACCGGCGCTTCGGGCTCGGCCGGCGCCATCGCGCCGACCTTGGCCGCGCGGCGCTTTTCGATCCAGCTCCAGAATCCCGACAGCATGTTGCCACCCATGCCGCGTTCGAGATCGGTGTTGTACTTTCGCTCGAGCCAATCCTGCACGATCGACAGCACGCTCGTCATGAAGAGATAGATCAAGCCGGCAGCGGTCAGAACGGTAAAATATTTGAAGTTCTGCGCGGCCACCTGATGGGCGCGGAACGACAGCTCGTTGACGAAAATCACCGAGGCGACGGACGTGCTTTTCAGCATGTTGATCACGGTGTTCGCCGTCTGCGGCAGAATCACGCGCATGGCCTGCGGCAGAATGATGCGTCGCAGAGTAAGAACTGGCCCCATGCCATGCGCCGCCGCGGCGATGGACTGGTTGCGGTTCACCGAAAGAATGGCGCCGCGAATATATTCGGCGCAGAAGGCGGATTCGTGAATCGCAAAGCCAATGATCGCCGTGGTGAAGTTGTCCAGCCGAACCTCGATCATCGGCAGAACGTCATAGAGAAACACGAGCTGCAGAAGCAGCGGCGTGCCGCGCATGAACCAGATATAGACCCAGGCGGTGCCGCGCAGCGCGGCGGAGGATGACAAGCGCATGGCGGCGAGGAAAAGACCGATCGCCAATGCGCCGACCATCGCGGCAGCGGTGATTTCAATGGCGATCCAAGCCCCTTTCAGAAGAAAGGGATGGACCGCCCCTTGCAGAAATTCAGGCATAGGCACTCCCGCCGCTACGAAGACACGTTGAAGCCGATGGCAAATGCCGGACTATTTGGTGCGGATTTCCGCCGGCAGGCTGATGGCCGGATCTATCAGATAGGTCTTGTAGAGCGTGGTTTCGGTGCCATCGGCTTGCAGCGTCTTCATCGCCGCCGCGAAGGCCTCCATGAGCTTGGTGCTAGCCTTGGCGAAGATCGCGCCGAGCGCTAGATCGGAGGTCTGCGTGTAGGTGATCTTGAACAAATCCATGTCGAATGACTGAATCGTCGCCGGTCCGAGATAGAAATCGGCGCGCTTGTTCTGCACCAGCATCGGGCCGCCGGGGCCGCCCGGAGTCGCCGTCAATTCGATCGGCTTTGCCGCGCAACCCTTCTTGTTCAAATCTTCGAGCGATGCGAGTTGCGCGCCGCCGACCGCCGCAGCGCCCTTGAGGCCGCAGAGATCTTCCATCTTGGTGACTTTCAGCGTGCTGTCCTTGCGCACCACGACGCCCGACGCGCCCTTCATGTAGACGACGAAATTGATCGCGGCAGCGCGTTCCGGACGATACTGAATGGTCGAGACGGCAACATCGACATGCCCCGCCTGGACGCCCGAGGTCAGTCCCGCGAAATCGGAGATGGCGAAGGTCACCGGCATGCCGAGGCAGGCGCCGATGGCCCGGAAGTAATCGGCATTGAGGCCGGTGATCTTGTCGAGGTCCTTGGCGTCGCGGTAATTGTACGGCGGGCTGTCCGCCGTGGTGCCGACCTTCAAGGGCTTGCCGACGAATTCGGGATATTGCGCCTTCAGGTCGCAGGCTGCGGAAGCCGCTCCGGTACCTGCGACATAGGCCAGGCCGAGCGCGGCGATGCCGAGAAGACTCTTAGACAGTTTCGCCATGACGATCCTCACGATGCGGTGGTGCGTCCGGATATCGGACGCATGGGGTGGCATTACAGATTGAGTAGCTTCTTGATATCGGCCGCCGCTTCCGTGGAGGTCGACATGGTGGCCGTGATGTTGGCGGCCAGCGTTTCGCCGTTGCAGGGATTGACGATATCGAGCCCCGCTTGTTTCATGCGCGCGAGCAAGCCGGGATCGACCAGCGCCTTGTCGAAAGCGGCGCGCAGCGCCGCGAGGCGTGCAGGCGGCACGCCCGGCGGCGCATAGATCGAGCGGCCCATGACCTGATTGCTTTGCAGCAGGTTGACGATCGCCTTGTCGCGCGGACTCGTGACCAGATCGATGAAAGACGGCACCTGCGGCAATTCGGGATCCTTCGGACCGATCTGCAACAGATAGGCGAGCTGATCGGTCTTCACCCATTGCGGCGCCTGTGTCTTCCAACTCGCCCATTGATTGGTGCGGCCCTGCACCTCGCGCGTCTCCATGGCGAGATTGATCTCGTTGCTGCCGGGATAGCCGAAGATGATCTTGAACTTGGTGCCGAGCAGCGCATTGGCCAGGCCGGTGTTCAGGCCCAAGGTGCCGAGCTTGCCGGTCGCGCCGATGGGCAATTCGGTCTTGCGCGCCTCCTCGATGCTGCCGACGCCGCTCGCCTTCCACACCGCAAGCACTTCGGTGTCGGTGGTCATGGTGCCGATCCAGCCGAAACCGCTGGACTTATATTGGATCTCTCCGGTTTCCAGCGCCTCGGCCAGGGGAATGCTCGAGAGCGCCATGCCGAACGTCGCGCCGTCCTTCGGCGCCACCCTGTACATGTAATTGGCGGCACGCACGCCGCCGGCCCCCGGCATGTTTTGCAACACCGCCGTCGGCTTGCCCGGAAGATGACTGGGCAAGAATTCCATCAGCACGCGCGAGTAGAGGTCGAAACCGCCGCCGGCGCTTGTCGGCACGATGAAATTGAGACGTTGCGATCCGTAGAAGTCGCTGATGGCGTCGGCTTTCGCCGGCGCCGCAACCAACGGCAAGAGGCACGCCAAAGCAGCGGATAGACGAGAGAAGCCAGAGGTCATCATGGGTCTCGCGTTATGTGAATGAGATAATCAATGGTCGAGGAATTCGGCCGGCAGGCTGATCACCGGATCCAACAGATATTCCTTATAGAGTTTGGCTTCCGTGCCATCGGCCTGCAGCGCCTTCATGGCCGCGGTGACGGCCTTGGACAACTCGACGGTCTGCTTGCTCATCACCAAGCCGATCATCAGATCGGACGTATGGGTGTAGGCGAGACGGAACATCGTGAGATCGTAGGACTGCACCGAAGAGACGCCGAAAAAGAAGTCGGCGCGCTTGTTGTGAACGAGCATCGGGCCACCGAGGCCGCCGGGGGTCGTGGTGATCTCCATCGGATTCTTGGCGCAGATGGTATTGTTGATGTCGTCGAGCTGGGCGCGCTGGGCGCTGCCGACGGTCGCCGCGGCCTTCAGGCCGCAGAAATCGGCGAAAGACGTCACCTTGATCGGATTGTCCTTGCGCACGACGGCGCCGGACGCACCCTTCATATAGACGATGAAGTTGACCTGAAGCGCGCGCTCGGGCCTGTATTGCACCGTGGAAACGCCAAGATCGATGTGGCCGCCCTGCACGCCTGGCATCAGGCCGGAGAAATCGGAGACCGCGAAGGTGACCGGCATGCCGAGACAGGCGCCGATGGCGCGCATGTAGTCGGCGTTCATGCCGGTGATTTTGTCGAGGTTGTTCGGGTCGCGGTAATTGTACGGCGGGCTGTCGCCCGTGGTGCCGATCTTCAGGGTCTTACCGGCGAATTGCGGATAGGCGCCTTTCAGATCGCAGGCCGCTTGGGCCGCGCCGGACGCGGCCACAAAGCCGATCGTCACCGCCAGAACGCTTAGAATGCTTACGGCCAGCTTCGTCGCGCGCATGATCCCTCCCCCTATGCCGAAGCTCGAGTCGGGACCTGATAAGACCGGCCGACCGAACTATATCGGTAGCGATCTATCTGCAAGTCATGTGCCAGGTATTTTCGAACTTGTCGAATCGCGCGCGGTGATTGCACGGACAGCGAGCAACGCCTTGGCGAGGATCAACAAAGCGGATTTGCTCAAGAGCCGACGGCAACTTCCACAACGCGTCGCGCCGGTGCGCAGCCTGGCCCAACCGATATAACCGCGATCACAGCCCACAGAACGACGTTGCCCCCATAGGATCAAACGCTGACGGCTTTAGCAGCGTTTGCCTAGAATCTAAGCGCGCGGCTTTGCGGGGCGGCGAGTTGACAACTATATCGCTACCTGTATTCTTTTCGTCATGCCGTTTCACGAACGCGCTGCCGGCCGCGATTTCGTGTCTGACGCTTCACAATGCAGCCGCCGAAGGATCTCATTCATGAGTTACGAGAGCATCACCGTGAAGCCGATCTCGCCGCATATCGGCGCGGAAATCGGCAACATCAATTTGATGAAGCCGCTGTCGAACGTCGAAGTCGACGATATTCACAAGGCCTTCGCGAAGCATCAGGTGATCTTCTTTCGCGATCAGAAGATCGACCATGAGGCGCACAAGCGCCTCGCCCGCCTGTTCGGCGAACTGCATATTCACGTCGGCCCCTCAACGGAAAGCGTGCCGCTGCCCGATCAACCGGAAATCCGCTCGCTGCATTTCGACGAAAACTCCAAGAAGGTGTCCGGCGAACGTTGGCACACCGATCAGTCCTGCGCGCCGATCCCGCCCCTCGCCAGCATCCTCTATCTGCACACCGTCCCGCCTGACGGCGGCGGCGACACGATGTTCTCCAGCATGTACGCCGCCTATGATGCGCTGTCCGAGAAGATGAAGGATTATCTCGCGGGCCTCACCGCGACGCATGACGGCCGCCGCGCCTTCGGCCCGAACGCGCCGATCACGTCGCATCCCGTGGTCGCCAAGCATCCGGTGACCGGCAAGAAGCTGCTGTTCGTCAACGCCAGCCAAGTGACGCATATCAACGAAGTGCCGCGCGCCGAAAGCGACGCGATCCTGAAATTCCTAGCCGATCATTTCGCCCGCCCCGAATGGGTCGTGCGCTTCAAATGGACGCCGCACTCGATCGCCGTGTGGGACAATCGCTGCACCCATCACCGCGCGATCTGGGACTATCACCCGAACGTGCGCTCGGGCTTCCGCATCCAGATCAAGGGCTCGCAGCCGCCAATTCCGGCCTACGCCTAAGACCGGCGTAAGAGCAGGCATAAAAAGAGCGGCGCAAGCGCCGCTCTTTTTTTCTTGGCGCGCGACGATCAGCCGCGCCAGAAAGCCCATGCCACTTTCGACAGCTTATTTTTGCGCCCAGTGGACGCGCGCGTCCTTCGACACGACCTCGTCGTAGCTCGGGTCACCCTTGAGGATGCCGATATCGCGCGAGAAGGCGTTCATGCCTTTGACGAACTCTTCGGAAATCGTCGGATCGTAATAGGGCAGATCGCGGCGAATCAATTCGGCGATCAATTCGGCTTCGGACGCCGGGAAATGCTTGCGGCCGACCTTGGTCGCCAGTTCCGGATCGGCCTTCAGCGCCGCATGGGTCTTGAGGATGGCGCGCACCGCAGCGCCGGCCAGCTTCGGATTCTCCTTGAGCAGCGCGTCGGTCGTCGCCAGCGAGGCCATGGTGTAATTGAAGCAGGCCTTCGGCCCGTCGCCGCGCCGCACGTCGAGCACCACCGTGCCGGCGCCGCTGCGCACCGCCACTTCGGTGCCCATGCCGTTGGCCCAGAAGCCGTCGATCTTGCCTTCGGCCAGAGCCTTCGCCGCCGTCACGCCGAAGTTCACGCCGGCCCCGACCGCGCCCGGCACCGGGGCGATGGTGACCTTGTCGCGCTCCAGGTCGATGCCGCCTGCTTTCAGCAGGCCGCGCAGCCCCATCTCGACCCAGGGCGCGGCGCCGATGCTTTTGCCCTTCACGACCGACAGATCGCCGCGGGCGGCCTTGAGGTCCGCGCGCATGACGAGGAACCAGTACATGCCCTGCGCCTGAGCGCAGAGCAATTTCACGCCTTGCCATTCGGGGAAGGCGGCAAGCGCCGAATGGGCCGAACCGCCGACGAATTGGATGTTGCCGTCGCGCAACTCGCGATAGGCGCGGTCCACCGGAAAGATCATCTCGAATTCGACGTCGAGGCCTTCAGCGGCAAAGAAGCCGAGCTCGACGGCGGCGACGGCGGGAAAATAGGAATTGGAGATGAGATCGGGGACGGCGAGTTTCATGTCGCGAAAGCTCCGGCAGGATGGAAGACGGCGGCTATAGGGCCAGAGAACGCTCCACGCTGCAAGGCAGTGGCGTTAAATCGGCGCGTGCAAAATATTCAACAAACCGCCGGAGATGCCCACAGCCGCCGCGTCCTGGCCCATGAAGCCGAGAACCTGCAAGCCGAGCGGCATCCCCCCGATATCGAAGACCGGCAAGGAAATCGCCGGTACGGCGAGCATAGAGCCCGGCACGGCGAACACGGGATCGCCGGTCAGCATGCCCTTGGGCGCGGGGCCGGTGGCGGACAAGGTGATGCAGGCGTCGAAGCGGTCGGCCAGCGCCGCATGCTGCGCGCGGATCATCACGCGGCGCCGCAAGGCATCGCGATGCTGCTCCGGCTTGATCATGATCGACTGGGCCAGGCGATCGCGCATCGCCTGGCTCAGCTTGCTGGAATCCTGGTCGTGAAAGACATTGAGCGGCCAGCGCGATTCGTAGGCATTGATGCGGCGGGTGAGATCGAGCGCCTCGACCAGCGCCCGCTCCATCAGGTCGATATCCTTGTCCTGCTTGCGCGTAACGATCTCGATCCCGGCCTTGGCCAAGGTTTCGACCGCGCCGAGCAGCGCCGCCTTGGCGCCGTCTTCGGCGACATCCCAGCCCGGCGTTTCCAGCATCGACAGCCGCTTGGGTTTGCGCGCGCTCGGCAAGGCCGCCGATCCGATCAGCCCGTCGTAGCCCGGATCGCCGCCGCAGCGGCTCGCGGCCGCGTAAGCCACGCCCCAGGCGTCTTCCAAGCTGGCGGCCAAGACGCCTTGCACGCTTTGGCTCAGGATATCCAAGCTGCCGCCACGATTGATCGCGCCGAGGCTGGGCTTGAAGCCGTAAACGCCGCAATAGCTCGACGGCCGCACGATGGAACCGACGACCTGCGTGCCGAGCGCGGCGCTGAGCATGCCCGAGCCGACCGCCGCGGCCGAGCCGCTGCTCGATCCGCCCGGCGTGCGCGTGATGTCGAAAGGATTGCGCGTCTTGCCCGGCTCGGTGGCGGCGAATTCCGTCGTGACCGTTTTGCCGACGACGGCAGCGCCGGCTTCGCGCAGCGCCCGCACCGAGGCCGCATCGTGACGGGGCTGGTAACCGTCGAACAGCGGCGAGCCCATGCCGGTCGGCATGTCGCCGGTCTCGATGATGTCCTTGATGCCGATCGGCATGCCGTCGATCGGCGACAGCGGGTGGCCCGCCTCCCAACGCCCTGTCGCCGCGTCCGCCGCGGCGCGCGCGCCGTCGAGATCCGTCGCCTCAAAGGCCATCACCTCCGGTTCGATCGCCGCCATCAGCTCGAGGCAACGTTCGAGAAAGGCGCGCGGGCTGTCCTTGCCGAGCGCGAAATCCTCGGTCGCGGACAGATAAGGCCGCTTCTGCAGCTTGAGAGAGGTGATCGCCATGACGGGAGTTTAGACTTTCGACAGATCGTGAGTCGAGTGAGCGAACAATTCGTTCACCGGGACGACACGGCTAGAAAGCCCCTGTTCATAGGAATATTGCGCGAAAACCTCAAGTTGCTTGCGATTTTCCTCGATGCCGTAGGGCCAGAAGTCCTCGCCCATCAGCTTGCGGGCGCGATCGAGCGCCGCCACCGGCCAGGGCAGCGTGACGGCGAGATGGCCGATCAAGCCCAGCTCTTCGAGGGCGATCTTCTTCGATTCGATGAAAGCCTTATAGACGCTGACCGGCAGCCAGGGATGCTGCTCGACCAGCGAGCGGCGGATGCCGACGAGATGCATGATCGGAAAAATGCCGGTCTTCTTGAACCATGCCTGCTCGACCGGCTCGTAGTCGGGGAACAGGCGACCGATATTCGGCTTCTTCTGCGTGAAGCAGGGCGGCTCCTTCGGCGTCAGCACGCCGTCGATCTCGCCCGATTCGAGCATCTCGTTGAGCGTGCGCGTGTTGGGGATGGACTGCAGATCGACGCCCTCGGTCACCTTGATCGGCGTGCGCTCCTTGCGGCCCGGCTGCTCGGTACCGCCGGTGCGCCAATGGATGTCCGACGGCTTCACGCCGTACTCATGTTCGAGAATGCCGCGAATCCAGACATTGGCGGTCTGCTGATATTCCGGCAGGCCGATCGTCTTGCCCTT
>LNFM01024201.1_pt1 | contig 12373 bp, 9 predicted proteins | sample 596031 | NCBI WGS metagenome assembly LNFM01 (sample SAMN04254537, study PRJNA301005) | activated carbon metagenome | isolation source: dual media filters at the Ann Arbor, Michigan drinking water treatment plant | place: USA: Ann Arbor
TGGCCGACATTTTTACCTTGTGGATAAAATTGCCCATATCGCTGATATCGTTATACGACATCGAAAAATAATTACGTAGCGTACTTCTGTTCGTAGCCAGGTCCAGGTTGTTAAAGAACATTCCCTGCGGTGTCATTTTTACATCAGCCGATAGGTTTTTTACTTCAAATCCACTACGTTCTTTAGCCGATAGTTTCAGTTTGGCAAATACCGTATCGCCAATAAAACTGGAATTATTAAAATCACCATTGATCTCTGTAAATAAAATATGCTTGCCATCAAACTGGGCAAGTGCTGGTGTAGTAACTCCTTTATCAGTTTTAAATGTACCGTTAATGATCTTCAGGCTGCCCACTTTTACCAATGTTTGGGCCTGGTTCCATCTAACAGGAGTAGGTTCTCCCTCATCAACTGCAATAGTACTTTTTGGTTTACGACCTGCATAACTGCTTATTGCAATAATGGGCTCTCTAAGAACTAATGAATTTATTTCATAACGACTGCCCGATAAACTCAAACTATCTGCATCAAGGTTTAGTTCCTTTAACTGCACAGACATATCCTCACCAAACCAGCCATCTTTTTTTATAAAACGTACATTCTTGAACTCTACTTTTTTAAGGTTGAGTTGTAGGCCGGCTTTCTTTTTTGGCTTACCGGTAGAAGGAGAGGAGAAATAATCGAACAGAAACTGCTGGCTCCATACAGAATCAGTTCGCTGAAATTTGATAATGGCATTCTCCAGCCCTACGTATTTTAACTCGGCTTCTTTTTTAAAAATGAACCAATCGGTGATCCGCACTTTCATATCGCCGGCATACAAAAGGGTATCACCTTTCTGGTCTTCGATCAGTACCCCTTCCAGGTGCATATTGTTGAGGAGGGAGAAGCTTACATGGTTGATGGAAACTTTGGTTTGCAGGTCCTTGGATAGTCGCTTGGTTACCTGCCGGGCAATAAAATTTTGACCAAAGGGAGTATTGATAAAAATGTACACTGCCAGAATAAGGAATAGCAACGACAGCAAAAACCATTTCAATATTTTTTTAAAACGCTTCAGTCCCCTTTGATTTAGGTGTAAAAGTATGCAATAGAATCCTTTAGGCAAATTCAATACCAAAGAAGAACTGCCCGGTAATTAGGTTGCCGGTATGCTTCAAAAACTGTACGAGAGGTAATTGGGAGCTGATTTTTAGCTTTTATTTCTGGAAGGGAGAGTATTATTGAACCGTATAAAATGTAGTATGATTTTTTACACAGTTCATATTGTACGTTCGCTTTTCTACTTGTCGGACACTTCTTTTGCAAATATTACAAAATCTGATTCTGTTTTAAAACTTGTTTTGGGAACATTTGATGATTTAATAATTACTGCCCTACAATTTTTGTTGTAAAATTTATCAAAAACGCTTTTTTCTTTATAGCCGTATTCTACAACTTCATTTGGATTTGGGTTATCGGTGCTGATAAAGTCTTTGTAAATGGTTGATATGTTTAAAATTTCTCCGTTGAAAAAATCACTTTGCTTCAATGCAACTGTCAAGGATGTTGAATTGTTATACCTTGTATGTGCTAAGCCGAAAAAGCCAATAAATTTTGTTATACTTTTTTCAGTTATGATTTGTTTGATATTTTCCAACCAAATTTTATTTCTCTGGTTAAGAGATAAATTAGGGGAAGCTTTATTAGATATTGCATTGTAAATGATTTTGTAATTGTCGCCATATAAAGTTTTAAAATCATTTTGATACGTCTGAAATGTTGAGCTTAATTTTGATACCTCTTTTTTAAATTCTTTGTCGCCGAAAAATAAATTTCTGTTTCTGTTTAGAGTTTGAATGTCTTCAAATGTTTTTTGTAGGTGAATTGGTATCGCAACATTAGGCTGAATTGCCTTTTCAAATAATTTAAAAATTTCTTTTCTTTCAAAGTCAAGGCCGTAGATTACAATTTTTACACTGTCTGGTAGAAGTTTGTTGTAATTGTAAAGGTCGTTCCAAAATTCTTTGTAGTGTCCCCACAAATATGGCAAGGAATTGTTTTTGAGTATGGTTGTGTCGCCTGATAATAAGTATCTATTAAAAAAATATGCAGCAGAAAATCCTATTTCAAAAAAAACGTCTTTTATACCGTATTTTGAATTAAGATGCTTAATAAAGTTGAACTTGAATTCAGGTTCAAAGTTAATTGTGTGACTTTCTCCTAAAAAAAAGGCACTATAACTTGATGGTTCAATAATTTCTTCAATACTTTTTTGGTTGTAAAGTATTTTATTAGAATTTGGAATAAAGTCAATTGGGCAATTGTCCTGCCCAAAGGCTTTGAACGAGTAGAGAATTGTTAGAAAAAAAAATAAGCGTTTCAAATTAACGGAATGTCTGTTTAAAGTGTCGTACAACGGCGACGGCTTGGCGATGGCAGGGAATTTTATAACTGTCTGCCCGTAACCGCAGCCGATTGAAAAACTGAAGTTGAAGTTACAAACAAAAGTTGATAGATATTCTTCTGCCCGAACTGAAGTTGATAGCAAGGTGAAGATGATGTTTCATTGTCAAGCCCTGCTATTGCCAAACCGAATGTTGTGCACAGTTATTACTTGTCAATTTTTCCCTCTTCAACTAATTGATGTCTTTTAAAAACTAATTCTCTACCACCTTTTCCATTTGAATTGAAATGTAAAATCCTGCCATTGCCATTTTTGAGTTTATAGCTTTTTAATTCTTTTCCTTCAATGTTAAAGACCTTGTCACAGCTAACTCCTTTTTTGTCGTGATATGAAATTGCATAATTCAAATTACCATTTTGAAAATAATATTTGAAAACTAATTCAAACTTACTTTTCACAAACTTTTCAAGTTTAATTTTCCCGTTAGCAAAAAACACCCTTTCGCTTCCATTGAATTCACCTTTTTGTAATAAAAGTTCTCTTTCCTTTTTTCCTGACTGATTAAATTCTTCAATTACTTGGTTTTTAGTGTTAAGCTGTCGACAAAGATTGCCGTTGGAATAATAGGATGTTCTATTTAGGAAATGAGAGTTGTACAATTTGTTTCTTTCAAGTATTTCTTTTTCTTGCGAAGAGGAAAAAACAGTTTCAACATTTTGCAAATAGTCAACACCCGTCACCTTATTACTTATAAAAGACTGTCTAAGTTTTTCTGAAATAAAGAAATCATTTTGCCACTTGTTTACCTTGAAGATGTCAAAGTTTAGATTACTTTTGTTGTTATAATAAATGAGATTGGTAAATCTTTGATAAGCCTGATTGAGTTCTTTTTCAAAGTTTTCCTTTGTTTTAAAAATTGTCGCCCACTTTTCTTCCTTTTCAAAAAACCTAAGTGTGAATTTACTTTTGGTGTAATCAGTAAAATCATACTTGTCTTTAAAAAAATACAGAATAACATAAGGATATTTTTTATCGCCTTGTCTAACTATGCATTTAAATTGTCTGTTAGGCGGGAGATTAAAATTTTCAATTAGTTTTATAGCTTTCTCTGAGACAATAAAGAAATCACTGTTAAATGATAGGAAGTCCGTCAATTTTGAACTTTTACGAATAATAAAGTCTTGTATGTTCGGAGTATAGCTACTGTCAGTTTCAAGATTGGTTATGTTTAAAATTGAGGATTTTGCATCATAATCATAACCCTTTGCTAAACCTTCAATTTGAGGATAGTTGCCACCTATCTCTGAAATTTCCGTTGAGTTTGTTATGTTGAGGAAGTCGGTCATATAATTGTGCACAACGTATGTATTGTCGAATATACGAACTATGTATTTTTTGAGTGCTCAAATATTGTTACTTTGATTATCAGTATTTTAATTGGGTTTATGCAAGATTTTGGAGAAACATAAAAGTTGCGACAATACAACTTCCATAAGCAACTGCTTGAGTAAATCAAGGGTTACAATCAATACAAAACTTAAAAATCAGGGATGGGGAATTACTCTTTATTCCTCGTATCAATTACAATTTTCTTTCTGCTTAAAAATTTTCCAATAGAAAGTCCGAACACCCGGTGTTTGATCTGGGGTCCGAAATCAGCATTGTTGATGCTGGCAAGGCCATGAGTATATTGCGCAGCGATGATAAAACCGCCACTGGTTTCATACCCTAATTGTAAATGCGCATTGGCAGAGTAGCGGCCATAATCACCATAACTAAATTTCATATTGCGGCTTGTAGAGTTTGATGATGTACGACTATTGAAGGTTTCTTTTCCAAACAATTGAAAATCTAACCCGGGCCCGGCTTTTATGAATACATGTCCGGGTTCGTTGCTAAAATCATATTGCAGTAAAGCTGCCATTTCAAATGTGTGGATGGTGGTATTATTATCCGCTGCATCAGCATCAGGCAGCAAAACAAATTGTGTGAAATTTACTTTGTAACCTTTCATGCTGTAAAACACCGCCGGTGCAAACGACAGCTTGCCTTCAAATGCAACTTTGGCACCTACACCTGCCTGGAAACCGTATTTCATTTTAGTGTCTTGTTTTACTCCTTGTACGGAATAATTGGCAGTACTGGCTTGCGGGCCGGCAAAAATATTGAACTGTACCTGGCTGTTGGCACATAAGGTCGTCAAAAGGGTAGCGAAACACAATAGCAAAAATTTCATATACTAATTTGAAAGTGAATAATCCTGAAAAGGTTTTAGGAAGGATAGCACAGCTATTAGATAGCAGGCAAAGTGGATGAGGGCGCAAATTAGATTAAAATTTCCGGTAATGCAAGCTGTTTAAAAGCTCTTTGCAGGGTCTTTTACCTGCTCACCACTGTTATACGCTGAGGAGCTGCCTTTTGGAATGGAGAGGTTTTTCCAGTTTTTTGCTTTAATGGTTTTGGCAATATGTACTATCTGCCCCACATGGTAGGGATAATGTGCCAGTTGACGGTTTATGGCATCAATAACGGTCAAGGGTTCCTGGCGAATGGTAACCGTTTTTTTCAGATCTTTTTTCTTGAGCGATGCAAGTGCATCCAACAAACAAGTCCATCCTTTTTCCCAAAGTTCTATCAGTTGGGCTTTGCTGTAATTATGTATTTCAAATTCATCATCCCGCATCCGCCATTCTTTTTCCCCATCTTCCGTTAAAAAATTGGTCCAGCGGCTTAGCATATTACCTGCCATATGCTGTATCACAATAGCGATACTATTTGTTTCATCGTTCGATTGATAATGAAATTCCCATTCGTTTAATTGCTCAAAGGTTTTATCGCCGAGGTCTTTATAATACTTTAACCGGCGGGTTGCAGTTTGTAAAAATTCTTTTCCGAAAGACATGATAAAAGTTTGTTGTTGGTTTCACTAAAGTAAAAAATATTTATTGTTTTAATACGTGTAATCAGTGAGACAATTATGTGTTAACACGATAACTCCGAACTTCAAACTAAAAACTCCGAACTAATCAAAATCCTTCCGCTCCATCATCACCTCTGTTATCGGCTACAGCTTCAAACTTTCCATTTGGTAACACTCTTATTATTTCTGTTCTGCCAATGGCACCTCTTTCTCTTGTGGCGTAACCCATTTTTATTAATGCATCTTTGGTACTAGTTGGAAAACCTCTTTCTAAATGTAATGTATCGGGTAACCATTGATGATGAAATTTTGGTTTGTACACGGCATCTTCTGCACTCATATTAAACTCCAGTATGTTAACCAATGTTTGAAATACTTGCGTAGGAATGGTAGTGCCGCCGGGTGTTCCTACTACGATGTAGGGCTTATTATCTTTTAATACAATAGTTGGTGTCATTGAACTCAACATTCTTTTGCCCGGCATAATTGCATTGGCTTCGCCACCAATGGCACCGTACATATTAGGTACGCCGGGTTTTATACTGAAATCGTCCATTTCATCATTCAGAAAAAAACCTGCACCACCGATCACCGTTCTGCTTCCGTAAGAATTATTCAACGTAGTGGTAACGGATACAGCATTTCCTTCTTTATCAATTACACTCAGGTGTGTGGTTTCTTCACTTTATTTCTGTACTCGGAGTTGCTTTTGCAGGGTCATAGTTTTTCATTCTTTCCTGCAGGTACACATCACTGGAGATTTGTTGTACCGGCACTTTGTAAAAATCAGCATCGCCCATGTATTCGGCCCGGTCAGCATAAGCTCTTCTTGCTGCTTCTGTCATTAATTGTACGGCTGCTGTTGAATGAAAACCCATCGCACCAATATTTTTATTCTCGATCATCTTCATCATCTGGTGTACTAATAAACCACCGCTGCTAGGCATGGGCATACCAATTATTTTATAACCCTTGTACATAAAACTGTGCGGTTCTCTTGGCTTGGCGTTATAATTTTTTAAATCTTCATAGCTAATAATGCCGCCGCCACGTTTCATTTCTTCTACGATCAGCCTGGCTGTTTCACCTTCATAAAAACCAGCAGCACCTTTGTCTTTTATTCTTTTTAATGTATTTGCAAGATCGGTTTGTACCAATGTATCACCTTCATTCCATTTATCTTTTACAAACACCGGCATGATGGTGTTATATTTTTTCAGATCTTTTTGCAGGTTATTTAAGGAGCTGGCTTCTCGTTTTGTAATGACAAAACCTTTTTCTGCCAGATCAATAGCAGGCTGAATCAATTTTGCAAATGGAAGTTTTGTGTATTTACAAGATGTAAACAATCCGAAAACTGTTCCCGGTACACCACCAGCTAAATGTCCGTCCTGGCTTTTATCTGTTCGGGGAGTGCCATCTGCATCAATATACATATCACGGTGAGCTTTACCCGGTGCTTTTTCCCGGTAATCAATAGACACTTGTTCTCCATTGGCCAATCTCGCTACAAAAAACCCACCACCACCTAAATTCCCGGCATTCGGATACACCACTGCCAATGCAAGCTGGGTAGCAATGGCTGCATCAACCGCATTGCCACCTGCTTTTAAAATTTCAACACCAACTTTGCTTGCCAGTGGATGAGCAGAGACAACTGCACCATTTTCAGCCACTACTTTTTTTACAACGGTATAGTTATAAGGATTTATTACTATGGATGAACTACTGCTTTGACGGCTGTTATTACAGGCCATCAATAAAATAGCAGCAAAGAGAGAGGCGATTATTTTCTGCATATCAATCAGGAATTAATTGAAATAAAACTAATCAAATCTGTTGAGTTTGCCACTCTTGAAATATATGGTTTTTAAAATGTCCTTTGGTATCTTGCCACACTAAATGCTATTTACTATGAGTCGCAAAATTTTGTTTTTTGCCATTTTCAGTTGCTTGTTATTTTCTGTGCAGGCACAATTAAAATCACCAGAAGATTTTTTAGGGTATAAGATTGGCAGCCGCTATACTCCACATTGGAAGATTGTCAGCTACTTTAATCATGTCGCTGCAAATGCACCTTCAATGGTAAAACTGCAACAGTATGGTCAAACCAATGAAGGCCGTACCTTATTAGTAACTTATGTTAGCAGTGCAGAAAATATACAACGGCTTGATGCGATAAAAACGAACAACCTGCGATTGGCTAATCTTGCAAAAGATAAAGCAGCACCTATAGAAGAAAATGCACCGGCATTGGTGTGGATGAGTTATAACGTACATGGCAATGAAACTTCAAGCTCAGAAGCTGCATTGATGACGATCTGGGCGTTAGTAGATCCATCTAATTCTAAAACAAAAGAGTGGTTGAAAAATACGGTGGTGATCATAGACCCCTGTATTAATCCGGATGGCAGAGACAGATATGTAAACTGGTTCAATTCTGTGGTTGGGAAAAATACAAATCCATTAAGTATTTCCCGGGAACATAGAGAGCCATGGCCGGGTGGAAGAAGTAATCATTACAATTTTGATTTGAACAGGGACTGGGCTTGGCAAACACAAGTAGAAAGCCGCCAGCGGATTAAATTATATAATGAATGGATGCCACAAATTCATGTGGATTATCATGAGCAAGGTGCCAATCAGCCTTATTATTTTGCTCCGGCGGCGCAACCGTATCATGATGTAATTACACAATGGCAAAGAGATTTTCAGGTAACGATTGGTAAGAACCATGCAAAATATTTTGATGCAAATGGCTGGTTATATTTTACCAAAGAAGTATTCGATCTGTTATATCCTTCATATGGCGATACTTATCCAACATACAATGGTGCGATTGGCATGACCTATGAACAGGGCGGCGGTGGTGGAAGCGGAGCTGCTGTAATTAATGATGAAGGTGATACATTGACATTGATGGACAGAGCTACGCATCACTTTACAACTTCATTAAGTACTATCGAAATCTCATCCTTAAATGCCGGCAGATTAGTAAAAGAATTTAGAAAATATTTTAATGATGCCGTTTCATCTGGTGTAGGCGAATATAAATCTTACATCATAAAAAATAATGCAAAGGACAAAGAGAGAGTTGAATCATTATTGGAGTTGCTGAATAAAAATGGTATTCAATACACAACAGGGTCTGGTTCTGGCAAAGGGTTTAGCTATATCAATGGAAAGGAAGAATCTTTTTCATTAAATAATGACATTGTGATAAGTGCATTGCAACCAAGATCAGCCATGGTAAAAGCACTTTTTGAACCAAAAACAAAATTAGTTGATTCTGCTACTTACGATATTACCGCCTGGGCTTTGCCATATGCATATGGATTGGAAGGCTATGCAAGCCGGGAAAGAATTAGTGCAGGCGGTGCTGTAACCAATACTAAAGTAACCAATGCAGAAACCACTTATGGTTATGTGATACAATGGGGTGGATTACAAACCGTAAAAACCGTTGGGCATTTATTACAGAAAGGAATTTTGCTTCGCTATGCCGATCACCCGTTTGAAGTAAATGGAAATAAGTTTGAAAGAGGTTCTATCATTGTATTGAAGACAGCCAACAAATCGTTTGGCAATAACCTGTGGGCAGAAGTAAGAAAAATCGCCGATGCAAATAATACACAATTGTATCCAGTGTCGACCGGGTTTGTAGATAAAGGATTTGATTTTGGTAGTGGCAATGTTCATCCATTTAAAGCACCAAAAGTAGCCATGTTTACCGGCGAAGGAATCGGCTCCAATGCAGCCGGAGAGATATGGCATTTTATGGAGCAGCAGATCGATTATCCTGTTACGTTGATCAATGTAAATGATGCAGCCCGTATTGACTGGAGCACTATTGATGTAATGATCATGCCGGATGGTAACTATCGTTTTTTAAGTGATAAAGCTGCAACAGATGCTTTTAAAGCCTGGATCAATAAAGGAGGAAGAGTAGTGGCTATTGATGGTGCCGTAGGTGCTTTATCGAGAGCAGAGTTTGGAATTAAATTAAAGAAGTCTGATGATGAGAAAAAAGACGATAAAGCAACGTATGATGCATTAAGAAAATTTGAAGATAGAGAAAGAGATTATATTCCCAATATGACACCGGGCTCCATCTTTAAAGTGGAAATGGACAATACACATCCACTGGCTTACGGTTATCCCAACACCTATTATACATTAAAGATGGATGACAATGTATATGAGTTTATAAAAGATGGCTGGAATGTGGGTGTTATCAAAAAAGATAACCAGGTAGCCGGATTTGTTGGGTCGAAATTAAAAGATAGACTTAAAGATGGGGTGATATTTGGTGTGCAGGAAATGGGTAGCGGTGCTGTCACTTATATTACCGACAATGTGATGTTCCGTAATTTCTGGGAGAACGGAAAGCTGCTATTTTGTAATGCGATATTTTTTGTAGGTCAGTAAAGCGGGGTTCTAAAATATTTATAAGGCCGGTTGTTAAAGCCGGCCTTATTTATGTAAACGGTTTCTTTCGCTTTTTCAACATACAGTATATTCGCCTAATAAACCGACGTAATTCTTTTATCTATCAGCGGCATTGTAAACGCCCAGGCTCCGCAAAGCTGGACTTCAGCTGACATGTATCTTGCTATCCGCAAATTAAATGTGCTGGGCTCTGTATTATATATTGCAGCGCATCCGGATGATGAGAATACGAGATTGATCACTTATTTATCTAAAGACAAATTATATCGTACCGGTTATTTATCATTGACCCGTGGTGATGGCGGACAAAACCTGATTGGCGATGAACAAGGCATTGAGTTGGGTTTAATAAGAACACAAGAATTATTATCTGCAAGAAGAATAGACGGCGGAGAACAATTCTTTACAAGAGCTTATGATTTTGGTTATTCAAAAACACCTGAAGAAACGTTTAAGAAATGGGATAGAGAAAAAATATTGAGTGATGTAGTGTGGGTGATACGAAAATTTCAACCAGATATAATTATTAATCGCTTTCCTGAAACAGGGGAAGGTGGACATGGTCATCATACCGCTTCCGGAATATTGGCGAACGAAGCCTTTGCAGCTGCAGCTGATCCCTCTCGTTTTGCGGAGCAATTGCAATACGTATCTGTATGGCAGGCAAAAAGAGTGTTGTGGAATACGTTCAATTTTGGCGGTAACAATACAACAAGCAATGATCAGTTTAAAGTGGATGTAGGTGGTTATAATCCGTTGTTGGGAAAAAGTTATGGAGAAATTGCAGCGGAAAGTCGTAGCCAGCATAAAAGCCAGGGCTTTGGTGTGCCGGCTTCAAGAGGAGAGTCGTTCGAATTTTTTAGAGCTACCAAAGGCGATCAGCCAAAAACTGATTTGATGGAAGCAATAGACCTGACCTGGAAAAGAGTACCGGGTGGAGAATCTATTGCAAAAATTGCAGATAGCATTACTGCTTCATTTGATCTGCTGCACCCGGAAAATTCGGTAGAAGGATTGGTGCGATTATATAAAGCAATCGGCAACTTGCCTGACGGCTATTGGAAAACACAAAAGCAAAGAGAAGTTTATACATTAATTGCACAATGCAGTGGTTTGTTTTTAGATGTAACCACTACGGAGCAATTTGCGGTGCAAACAGATTCTTTACGACTTAATTTTTCGTTCAATAATAGGTTGGGTACAGATGCCGTATTACAAAAAATTACCGTTGATAAATTTGATTCTGCTTTTATACAAGTATTAGGAAAAAATAGAAACCTGAATTTTTCAAAAACAGTTTTTGTTCCTGCAGATAAACCGATAACACAACCGTATTGGTTGGCCAAAAAAATGGAAGAAGGTTATTTTAATGTAACTGATCAGCTTTCTATCGGGCAGCCTGATGTTGATGCAGCCTATAATGCTTTTATAACGATACGAATATTCGGCGAACGGTTTACATTTATGCGGCCCATTCGCTATAAGTTTACTGATCCGGTACGGGGGGAATTGTATCAGCCATTAACCGTGTTGCCACCGGCATTAATAGAACCCGACGATAAAATAAAAATCTCCAAAGGTAATAATACATTCAGCGGAGTGTTGAATATTACCGGCAAGAAAAAAGGATTTCAAACTTTCTTGAATGATGTAGGAAGGCAGCACACAGATAAAGTAAAAGTTGATTATTCTCCTGATAAATTAAACTTTGATGAAAAGAATAAAGTGATCCCGGTAGCCTATACAATTGAGGCGGGTAGAGATAATGATTATTACTTTGCTATTGATGCTAATAACGGCGAGGGAGGTTAAGTATGATCATATTCCCTATATCACCTATTTCAATATGGCTACGGTCAATAATAAAAAGCTTGACCTAAAAATCCACGGTAAAAAAATTGGTTATATCACCGGTGCTGGTGATAAAGTACCGGAGGCATTAGAGCAAATGGGATATGAAGTAGTATTGCTTTCTGATAAGGAACTTTCCAGAAATAATTTCAGCCAGTTTGATGCGATCATTACGGGTGTACGGGCCTACAACACCCATGCATGGATGAATAAACATTATGACAAGTTGATGAAGTATGTGTATGAAGGAGGCAACCTGATCGTTCAATATAATACCAGCAATCAAATTGGTCCGGTAAGAGCAAAGATTGGTCCTTATAATTTTAATATCACCCGTACAAGAATTACCGATGAGAATTCACCGGTTAGTTTTTTAAAACCAGAGCATCCGGTATTTAATTTTCCGAATACAATTACTGCGGATGATTTTACCGGTTGGGTACAAGAAAGAAGTATTTATCATGGCAGCGATACATCTGGTAAATTTGAAAAATTAATTTCGATGAATGACCCCGGTGAAAAAGCGGATGACGGTGCCTTGCTGGTAGCGAAATATGGTAAAGGATTTTTTACGTATACAGGAATTGTATTCTTTAGAGAGCTGCCTGCCGGTGTACCGGGTGCATATAGATTATTGGCAAACATTATTGCGTTGAATAAGAAAAAAGGATTTTAATGGCAGCAGAAAGAAAGCCGAGCATACGAAGAGGAGAGATGGCATTTATTTTTGCGATCGTCATCGGGTTAGTGATCGGTATTTTAATAAA
>LNFM01011113.1_pt1 | contig 12372 bp, 15 predicted proteins | sample 596031 | NCBI WGS metagenome assembly LNFM01 (sample SAMN04254537, study PRJNA301005) | activated carbon metagenome | isolation source: dual media filters at the Ann Arbor, Michigan drinking water treatment plant | place: USA: Ann Arbor
AGTGCGCGTCGTCCCTGCTTCGTCATGGGCCGCGGGAGGGATGGGGCGGGATCGGTCGGGGTGGTCATCGACCGGTCATATCGGGACGGACCGGACCGAGGAAAGGCCGCTGAGCAACGGAATCGGTCCGATCAGCACTGAAATCGTGTCCAAAGAGGCACAGTTGAGTGACGTATACGCCACTTTGAATGCAGGGTGGGTCAGTTGGGGACACATCGACACCATGATGAGTCAATTTACGGCCTGAACACGACGAATACACGGCGGCATTCCATCGATAGTCTCATGGTTCACGCAAGCTTTACCAGCGAACAGGGCTCGGGTTAACGCGCTGTAACGAACCACCTTCCCATAGTGGGACGAACGGGCTATACGGCCTGTCTCGCGCGGGGGGCGGCTCCGGCGCGATCCTTGCTACCAGTGGCTTGGCGCCGTCCGGCGTCGTTGTTTGTCGGGGACCGATGGCTCAGTTCGATCCACGTCGCCAGCCGATGCGCATTGCGCCCCACGCCCTGACGGCGGTGGCTGCAATATCGGTGGCGCTGCTTGCCGGTCGTGTTTACCAACCCGCCAAGGCGGAAGAGGCTCCACCCCTCACCCAAAGCCAGATCGCCGTCCTGGCCGATCAGGCCTTTGCAGCCGCCGGCATGCCGGCCGGGCTGATGACGCCCGAGGCCATCCCCGTCCAGATTCGCCGCGGCGAAACATTCGAACAGGCTGTGCGCCGCACGGGCATCGCGCCGGAAGAAGCGTCGGCCGTGGCGGCCACCCTTTCGAACGCCATGGACGTGAACGCCATGCGCGCCGGACAGCGTTTCGAGACCGCCATTTCCCAGCCACGCGGCGGCCGGGGTGAGGCTCGTCTGATCGGTCTGACGATGCGAACGGGACCTGCGACCCAGCTGACGGTCTCGCGCAGCTTCGATGGTGCCCTGCGCCTGCGAGCACTGGAAGAAAAGGTCACCCACGAGACTGTGGTCCTCTCCGGCAAGGTTGAAGGCTCGCTGTCCCGCACGGCGCGTCGCGACGGCGCCCCGGCCGAGGTGGCGCGGGCGGCCGGACGCCTGTTCTCGGGCAAGTTCGACATGGACCGGGATATCCAGGCCGATGACGAATACACCTATATCTTCGGCCGCTCGGTGACCGAGAACGGGCGCACCATCGGCACTGAGCCGCTGCTGTACGCCGAGTTGAAGAATGTGGCCTTCTATCGCTTCCGGCCGACCGGCGCCCGGGAGGCCCAGTATTTTGACGCCACCGGCAAGAACACCCGTTCGGCCTTCATGCGCACGCCGCTGGAGCGGGGCTTCCGTGTTTCATCGTCATTCGGCTTCCGCCGCCACCCGATCGCCGGTTATCGCAAGATGCACCAGGGCATTGACTTTGCGGCCGGTACCGGCACGCCGGTCGTCGCCCCCGCGGACGGCGTCATCGTCGAGGCCCGCCGTTGGGGCGGCTACGGCAACTGGCTGCGTATCCGTCATTCGAACGGCCTCGAGACCGGATACGGCCATCTGTCACGCTACGCCTCCGGCATGCGCGCCGGGCAGCGAGTGAGGCAGGGCCAGGTCGTGGCCTATGTCGGCTCGACCGGTGCCTCGACCGGGCCCCACCTGCACTATGAAATCTGGCGTCGCGGCCAGCGGATCAATCCGGCCGGTGTGCGTACCACCGAAGGCACAATCCTGGCGGGAGCTGATCTGGCAGCGTTCAAGGCAGAAAAGGCGCGCATAGACCGTATCCGCGCCGCCGGTGGTGAACGCCGCCCACAAGTCCAGCGCGCCGCGATCGAAGGCCTGCGCCCCGCACAGGGTTAGACCACGGTTTCAGCTTCCCGGTCCGGTCGCGATCAGTGCGTCGTCGATTTCGCGCGCGCGGATGGCCGCGGGGCGCTGGAACAGCCGTCCGACATAGGTCTTGAAGGCGTCCCGGTCCGGCAGGCTCTTGAACTGAAGGCCCCAGCTGACCTGGCTGCCCAGGTAGACGTCCAGCGCGCTGAACCGGTCGCCCAGCAGCCACGGCCCCGCGCCTGATACGACGGTCTCGAGCGTATCGACCACCTGTTCGAAACTGCCGTAGCCCGCCATCCCGGCCTTGTCCGCCGGCGCCAGGAGACCCAGCGACCTGGCCGTGACCGCCGCCTCAAGCGGACCGGCACCGAAGAACATCCAGCGCAGATAGGCGCCGCGCTCCGGATCATTGAGCGCAGGAGCCAGGCCGGACCCGGGAAAGGCGTCTGCCAGATAGGCGCAGACGGCGGCGCATTCGGTAACCGTCACGGTGCCATGGGTGACGGCAGGCACCTTGCCCATCGGATTGATCGCCAGATATTCGGGAGACTTCATCGTCGTGCCGTAATCCAGAACCACCGTGCGGTACGGTTGGCCGATCTCCTCCAGCATCCAGCGCGCGATACGGCCGCGCGACATGGGGTTGGTGTAGAAGACGATCTCGTCGGTCTGGCTCACTGCGCTCTCCCTCGCGTTCCCGCGAAAGCTATCCCGAAGACGGCATGGAACAAAGACGAAACATTCTGCGGGGTCTGGTCGGCGGCGGCTTGCTGTGGAGCGCCGGGCCCGGCGTTCGGGCGCAAACCCCCTTCAGCTCGCGGCGTATCGCGGTAACGGTGCGCGGTCGCGGTGCCGATGTGCTGCTCATCCCCGGACTGGCCTCGACGGCAGAGGTCTGGCGCGGTGTCGCTGACCGATTGGCGGGAAAGCGGCGGGTGCATCTGGTATCGGTGCGCGGGTTCGGCGACCTGCCTGCCGGGGCCAATGCCAGCGGCGCAGTCATGGCAGCGGTCGCCGCCGAGGTGCGTCGCTATATCAACGAGCAGCGCCTGGAGCGGCCGGCGATCATCGGTCATTCCATGGGTGGTCAACTCGGACTGCGGGTCGCGGCGGATGCCGGCACCCGGGTGGGCCGGGTCATGGTGGTGGACGCCTCGCCCTTCTTCCCGGCCCTGATCAGCCCGGACGCTACCGTCGGCGATGTCGAGCCGATCGCCCAACTGGCCTACCAGGCGATCCATTTCCTCGGCGACGAGGCGCTGCGATCGCGGGGTCGGGAGATGGGTCTGGAGCTGGGTGGAGCCACGGATGCTGTGTTCGGCAGCCTCGGGTGGCAGGGCGGCGATCGCCGGGTGCTGGCTCAGTCGCTGTACGAGGTGATGACCGTCGACCTGCGTCGCCGCCTGCCCGACATCACCGCGCCTGTGACCGTGGTCTACGGCTGGAGCGCCGACGAGGCCTCGCCGCGCAGCCGCACCGACCGCCTGTTCCGCGGGGCCTATGCCCGGCTCCGGACCCCGGCCGCCTTCGTACCGATCGAAGGCGCCGAGCACATGGTCATGATCGACCAGCCGACGCGGTTCATGGCGGCAGTGGACAGATTCCTGGCCTGATCTCAGTCTGCGTCCGGCTGGGCATCCGGATGGGCGGCGATAAAGGCGGGATGCCGCGCAGCCGCCTCGTCGATGGCCAACAGACCGGGAAAGGCGTCGAGCGCTACGTTGAACCGCCGGGCCGAATAGATCTGCGGGATCAGATAGCAGTCGGCGAGGGTCGGAGCGTCGCCGAAGCACCAGCCGATGCCATGACGCCGGACAAGAGCCTCAAGCGCGTCGAATCCAGGAGCTATCCAGCGCTCAGCCCAGGCGTCGACAGCGGCCTGGTCTGCCCCGAAGGTCTCTCGCAAGGCTTTGCCGACGCGCAGATTGTTCAGCGGGTGGATATCGCAGCCGATCAGGGCTGACATCGCGCGGACATGGGCGCGATCAAGGGCGCTGGACGGGAGCAGGGCCGGGGAGGGATGGGCTTCCTCCAGCCATTCGAGAATTGCCGGGCTCTGGGTCAGCAGGGCGCCGTCAACCGACAGCGCCGGCACCATGCCTTGCGGGTTCAGGGCGACAAAGGCCGCGGATTTCTGGGCACCGGTTCTCAGGTCGATGCCCACCTGCTCATAGACCAGACCCTTGAGGTTCAGCGCGATACGCGTGCGATAGGCGGCACCGGAACGCCAGTAGCTGTGCAGGATCATCGGGGGCGCACCGTGAACGTGAGAGTTTGCAGACCGCCGATGGTCGCCTCGACACGGTCACCCGGCCGGAGCGGGCCGACGCCTTCGGGCGTGCCGGTGAAAACAAGGTCGCCGGGGCGAACGCCCCACAGTTCGCGCGCCTTGGTGAGAATCTCGGTGGGGTTCCAGACCATGTCGTCAAGACGGCCGGACTGGCGCGCCTGTCCGTTGACAGACAGTTTGATCGGCGCGGCTGGGTCCGGCAGGGCGCCGAGGGTCAGGGCCCCGCAGGGGGCGGATTGGTCGAACCCCTTGGCTGCGTCCCAAGGTCGGCCCTTTTCCTTGGCGGCGGCCTGGAGATCGCGTCGGGTCAGGTCGCAGCCGACCGCCCAGCCGGCGATCTCACCATCCACCCCGATCGCGCAGACCAGCTCGACCTCGTGATGCAGATCGGATGTCGCCGTCGGAAAGACCGGGTCGGTGCCGTCGACCACGACCGCATCGGCCGGCTTGGTGAAGAAAAAGGGCTCGGCGCGGGCCTGGCCCATCTCGCGCGCATGGGCAGCGTAATTCTGGCCGACGCACAGGATGCGGCGAACAGGGAAGCGCTCACTCCGGCCCGAAATCGGCAGGGATGCAGTCGGAGCGGGTGGGAACAGCCAGTCGATCATACGTCTGTGTATGCCCGGAGACGGCGTTCCGCCACCAGCGGATATGCTGCAACGCGGGAACCGTCACCGGACAGTGGCGTTCCGGCTCAGGGTTCTCTATCTAACCGTCCAGCTTGAAGAACGGAGCGCGCATCATGGCGACGACCAAGACCGCACGGGCAACCGTGAAAGACGATATCAACACGCTGAAGGACGACCTCAAGGTGCTGGGTGCCGAAGAGAAGGCCCGGTTGCGGGAGAAGGCGACAGCCGCGGAAGCTCGCCTGCGCGCCAAGGCGGCCGAGGCAGAAACCCGGCTGCGCGAGGAAGCCGACGTTCTGCGTGAGCGAGCCAGGGGCTATTACGACACCGCCCGCGTGCGGGGTCAGGAGTATTACGACGACGCCAGCGAACGGTTCGATGAGGCGCAACGCTACCTGGTCGAACGGGTGCAGGAGCGCCCGATGCAGTCGACCGCCATCGCCCTCGGGGTCGGCGTTGTTCTGGGTCTGCTGCTCGCAGGTCGTCGCCGCTGATGCTCGGCGGAGGCATGGCCCGGAATCTGGTCAAGAAGGCCGTCGCGGCCGCGGTTGCGGCGGGTGCCGCCCTCGTCGCCATCCTGGCGCTGGGGGCGACGATCTTCTACGCCCTGCAACTGCTCTTCGTGCCGCTCGCGGCCGCGGCGATCACCTTCCTGCTGTTCGCGGTCGTCGCCCTGGCCGTGGCCCTGATCTTCGTCGCCCGCAGTGAGGCGGAAGATGAGGACGATGGGGAACAGGTCTCGGGCCTTGGGCAGCGCGCCTATTTGCTGTTCCGCCAGCGCCCGATCCTCGGCACGGTCGCTGCCCTTGCCGGCGGCTGGATCTTCTTGCGGAACCCGGCGCTCGCCACCATGGTCGCGGCCGCCTTCTCCGAAAAATCACACGGAAGCCGCCGTCGCCGCTGAGGCGGAACGGGGTCCCTCTTCGGAACGTTGATCTTGCAGGTGCGGCACCAGGCCGTTGAACCTCCGATCAATCGCTCTGAAGGGAAAACTCATGCTGCGTTGGGCCGTAATCTTTCTCGTGCTCGCCCTCGTCGCCGGCGCTCTTGGCGCAGGTGGCGTGGCGGGCCTGTCGATGAACATCGCCTATGTTCTGTTCGTCGTCTTCCTCATCCTGCTGGTTGTGCACTTCTTCACCGGCCGCAGCCGGCGAATCTAGAACCGCACAGCGACAACTACGACAGAGGGGCCGCAGTCGATCAGACTGCGGCCTTTTCCATCTTTCCAGCCTCGTCAGGATCTGGCGCCGTGGCGATCCGCCGGGTGTCCTGGCGGCGAGGCAGTTTCCAGGTCTGGTTCGGCTCGAACTGGTCGCCGGTCCAGGCCATGGCAGTGACGGTGATGTGATGCGCGTCCCAGTCGATCTGGTTGAAGCCGGGCGGCGCGCCGCGTTCGCGGTGCGACAGTGTCCCGCATCCGACCGCATACGAGCAATGGTCGCCCAGGCTGATCGGCAGGGCGAACGGGACATGGACGTGGCCCGTTGTGATCAGATCGACCCCGGCCTCGGCGAAGATCAGCGCGGCGGCGTCGCCGCGCTTCACCTCCCCGGTCATGGGAGCGCCGATCATCTCGACCAGCGGATGGTGACAGGCCAGAACCCGCAGCGCTCCGACCGGTGCCTGACGCAGGGCCGCGGCGGCCTTGCGCGTCTGGTCGAGGTCGATGACGCCCTTGGACCAGTTGACCCGCGCCTGCCAGCCGCGAGCGGTGACGACGCCGCGCACCATCAGGTTCGGACTCAGGAACTGGTGATCATGGGCCGGGTGGCCGGTCGCGCGCTCGAACGCCTTCCACGGGCTGAATACGCGCGCAAACAGACTCCAGTAGGGGACATCGTGATTGCCGACGATGACGAAGCGCGGGTCGGGCATGCTGGCGATCCAGCGCCCCGCCGCCTCAAACTCATCGGGCAGGCCCTGCTGGGTGATGTCGCCGGTGATCAGGATCAGGTCGTGAGCCGTGCCATGCGCATAGTCGAGGGCGGCGGCGCAGGCGTGCCGGTGTTCACAGCCGAAATGGATGTCCGAGAACTGGAGAATGCGCCCCACTAGACGCTTTCCTCCGCATTCGGCTGATTGGGTGCGAGGGCGCGGAAGGCCGTCTGGATGAAGCGAACTTTGGCCTCGTGGCGCAGCAGGGCCGGCTCGCCATCGATCACGGCCGGGATGCGCGACCGGGCTCGGACCGTTGCCCGCTGGATCGCCTTGGTGGTCACGGCGGGGTCCTGCCGCCAGTCATCGAACACGGCATGGGCGGCGAGACGGAAGGCTTCGAGCGCATCGGCGGGGTTCATGGCCGCAGCTTCCAGTCCCGTATGATCATCCATCGCTTTTGAGATCAACGGACTGATGAATACCAATGCCTCTGCGCGGCGGCCGGGTCGACCGTCAAGCGAGAAGCGCAGGCGTCCGGAAAAGGCCCGCTTGAGTGCCCGACGTCCATAGGCCCAGGCGAGGCCAAACTTGCCTTCGCGCACCGCCTCGCGTGCCGGGGCCCAGAGCGCGGGCGCACCGAGAATGGCGGCGCAGTAAAAGGCCTGCCGAAACCGGCCGTCCGTGACCTCGCCGCCCGCGACCTGCTGTGGGGCACCCTCTTCCAGGGCGCGCCTCAGGGCAACCTTCCAGTCGGCCGTGCCGTACAGGGCCCTCGGCAGCATATTCATCGTCCCGCCGGGGAGAGGCGCGACCAGCGGGCCGTCCGGTCCGGCGCGCGATGCGATCGTTCCGGCGGTGCCGTCTCCGGCGAGGACGAACAGAACGTCCGGCCGAGCGTCGAGGGCATGTTGGACCTGAGCGTCGAACTGTCCGCTCTCAAGCGCGACTGTGGTGGCCTCACACGGGTAGTTCGCCATGATTGCAGCGGCGGCTTCCGCCGCGTCTGCACCGACTCCGCCCGACAGTGGATTGACCAGCATGATGACCCGCTTCAGCACGACATGCGGCGTCAGGATATGCGCGTCCGGCGATGCATTGCCAGCGGCGCTCGCGGGACCACCAGCGGGGGTCACGGTATCAGTCATGCTGCGGGAACGTCCCGACCGGAGCGATGTTCCGATCGGGACGGTCAAGCGTGACTATTGCTTCTTCATCTCGTCAGAAACGGCCGCGGCACCGGCCTGGGCGGCATCGCCGGCCTTTTCAGCGGCGGCCCCGGCGGCGTCGACAGCTTCGTCTGCGACCTCGGGGGCTTCGCCCCTGACCGTAGAGACCCCTTTGGTGATCCAGCCGTCCATCATGGCACCGCCTTCAGCGAGCGACCGCTCCTTGATACCCAGCACGGCTGTCAGGACACCGAACAGCGCCAGCAAGGTGACAAGGATGCTCACCAGTGGATTGCCGCCAGAGCGCCGCTTGGTGCGGGCCCATACCGGACTGTGCTCCCCGTCGTCCGCCATGCGGACCGGTTCAGAAAAACGCATACGAAACCCCCGTCTCAACCCAGTAAACCGGGGCCGCACACTCCGCGCGGCACCGATGAAAGCCTAGTACAGACTTAAGACCTGTAATAACATCGGAACCGTAACGCTTATCCATCGTTCTCACCCAAGGGGCGAACCCAGGGATTAAGGAAACTCTCATGAACAAGGCAATCATCGCGATCGCCGGAGCCGGCCTTTTGGTCAGCGCCTGCGCCACGGACGAGTACGGAAACAGCACCGGACCGAACCAGGCAGTCCGTCAGGGAGCCATCGGCGCGGGTATCGGCGCTGTAGCCGGGGCGATCATCGGCAACAATGTCGGCGACGGCAATGCCGGACGCGGTGCCGCTATTGGTGCCGTGGTCGGCGGCGTAGCCGGCGCGGTGCGCGGTTCTTCCCAGGATCGGGCAAACCAGCGCCGCTACCGCGACGACCAGAACCGCTACTATTACTGCTACGATGGCCGTCAGGACGAGTGCTATTGGGAAAACGGCCAGCGTCGCTACTAGGCATAAGGCCGTTCGACTGGAATTTCCGGGCGGTTCGTCGAGAGGCGGACCGCCCTTTTGATGAACGGTCCCGGGAGGGACCGAGGAGTCCGGCATGAAGCGATTGATCGGATTTTCGGGGCTGGCTGTTGCCCTGGGCCTGTCCGGGTGCGGGGTGACGCGCTTCATGGACCGCAGCGCCGTGGTGACCGAACCGTCAGCGTGTGCGGCCAGGCGTTTCGAGGTTTATTTCGCCGACAGCGAGGCGCGGCTGACCGAGTCCGCGCGACAGGCCATCGGCATGACCGCAGCGCAGTTGCAGGGCTGCGAAATCCGCAAGGTGCAAGTCATCGGCCTGTCCGACGCCCGCGGAGGCGCGACCGCCAACCTGAGCCTGTCCGAGAGCCGGGCCCGTGCGGTGGCCGAGGCCTTGACGGCTGCGGGTTGGCCAACCCCGGCGTTCGATGTGGAAGCTCTCGGCGACGAGGGTGCGGTGACGGACAACGGCGTGCGCGAGCCGATGCGGCGGCGCACAGAGGTACTGGTCGAGGCCGCGCCGCGCTGACGTGCCGCAAGGCGGGTCGTGACGGAGGCGGGTCCGGGCGGCTAGGGTCACCCGGACCATACCGAGAGGCCGCGTGATCCATCCTGTTCGACTGCTGATCCTTCTTTCCCTGTGCCTGTGGCCTGCCGCGGCCCTGGCCCAGAATCCCGTGGTGCCGGGACCGCAGCGCACCGACCGGATCGAGGCCGAACTGGTGCCGATGTCAGCCTGGGCCGCGCCCGGCTCGACGGCCGTGGTGGCGGTCAAACAGACCCTTCAGCCCGGCTGGCACACCTACTGGCGCAATCCGGGCGATTCCGGGGGAGCGACGAGCCTGGCCTGGACGGTGCCCCAGGGGGTCAGACCCGGCGAAATCGTGTGGCCCCTGCCGCAACGCCAGCGCCTCTCGGGCCTGATGAACTATGGCTATGAGGGCGAGGTCTATCTGCCCGTCCCCGTGGAGGTTCCGGCGACCGCAAAGGCCGGGACGGTGCTGCCGCTGACGGTCAGGGCGCTGTTTCTGGTGTGCAGCCCCGAGATGTGTGTGCCGGACGAGCTGACACTGAGGCTGGACCTGGCCGTGCGCGAGGGCGCGGCATCACTGGATGCGCGCCATGGGGCGGCGATCACGCGGGTGCTGGAGACGGCGCCGCGACCGGCGGGGATCGAGGCGCGTGTCTCGCTCGAGAACGGCGTGCTGGTGCTGAACGCCACCGGCGGGCCGCTGGCCGGGCGCGATCCGGGTCCGAGCTATTTCTTCCCGTTCGAGGGCGGGGTCATCGACCATCCGGCGGCACAGACCGGCAACTGGGGCCCGCAGGGGTTGACGCTGCGGCTGCAGCCCGGCGGGGCGACGACGGCGGACGGCCTGACCGGCCCGGTGGCCGGCGTGCTGGCCACGGCCCATGGCGCGTTCGAGATCCGCGCCGAACCGGGCGCGGCGCTGACGGGAACGTCAGGGTCCGGCGCGCTGGCGGCGGCAGCAGATGCCGGCCCGGCGGGCGCATCGACCGACCCGACAAGCCTTGCGGTCTTCGCCCAGGCCCTGCTGTTCGCGGTTCTGGGCGGGCTGATCCTGAACCTGATGCCCTGCGTCTTCCCCATTCTGGCGATGAAGGCCGCGGCGCTGGCCGCCTCGGCCCACGACGCCCGACATGCGCGGCGCGACGGGCTGGCCTTCCTCGCCGGTGTGCTGACCACCTTCCTGTTGCTGGCGGGCCTGCTGCTCGCGTTGCGGGCGGGCGGGCAGGCGATCGGCTGGGGCTTTCAGCTGCAGTCGCCGCCGGTGACGGCGGGACTGGCCCTGCTGATGCTGGCCGTGGCGCTGAACCTGTCCGGCGTCTTTCATGTCGGCGCAGGCCTGCAGGGGGCGGGGTCAGGGCCGCTGGCGCGCCTGCCGGGTGGGCTGGGGGCCTTCTTCACCGGGGCCCTGGCCGTGGTGGTCGCCGCCCCCTGCACCGCGCCCTTCATGGCCTTCGCCCTCGGCGCAGCCCTCGTGATGCCCTGGCCGATGGCGATGGCGGTTTTCCTCGGACTGGGTCTGGGTCTGGCCCTGCCCTTTGTGGTGGTCAGCCTGACGCCGGGCCTGCTGACGAAATTGCCGCGGCCCGGCCCGTGGATGGAGCGGCTCAAGGGGCTGCTGGCCTTCCCCATGTATGCGACCGCGCTCTGGCTGGCCTGGGTGTTCAGCCGCCAGACCGGGGCCGAGGCCCTGGGCCTGCTGTTCGTGGCCGGCCTTCTGGTGGCGCTGGGCGCCTGGCTGATCGGGGCCGGTCAGGCCGGGCGCGTCGAGGGACGACGGGGCATGCTGCCTCTGGCCGCGGGGGTCGTGGCCCTGCTGCTGGCGGGCGGCGCGCTGGTGATGGCGGCGCGGCTTCCGGTGCCGGACATCGACGGCGCGGCGACCGGGCAGGGTGCGGCCCCGGCGAGCACGCCGTGGTCGAACGCGGCGGTCGAGGCGGCGCTGGCCGAGGGGCGGCCGGTGCTGGTCAATTTCACCGCCGACTGGTGCGTGACCTGCAAGATCAATGAACGGACGTCGCTGACCTCCGCGGGCGTCAAGGCGGCGCTGGAGCGGACCAACGCGGTCTATCTGGTCGGTGACTGGACGCGGCGCGACGATGCCATCACTGCGGAACTGCAGCGTCACGGGCGGTCGGGTGTGCCGCTGTATCTTTTGTATGCGCCGGGCTCGCCCGAGCCGCGCATCCTCCCGCAACTGCTGACCGAGGGGGTGGTCGTGGATGCGTTGAAAGGCATTCGGTGAACCCTCTCCCATTGGGAGAGGGGCGGCGCTAGCACGGCCACGCCTCCGCCGCTCCCGGGGGCAGGCGGGCGTCCTCGCGCCAGGCGTCGCGGTTCGCCTGGAGGGTCACCTCATCCAGATAGGACAGGGGGTGCAGCCACCCTGACTCGCTCCAGAAGCCCGCGGTCCAGCCGTGGCGGACCGCCCAGTCCCGGTCGGGGGCCGTCTGGTCGGGCGGAAGGTTTTCCGCTCGCCATTCCAGTACGAAGCCGAGATGCCAGACCGGAACCTGCTCGAGCGGCCCGCCCCGCATCGCTTCGGCCAGTTTGATCGCCAGCAGTCGCGTCTCTTCGAGCTGGTATTCGAACTCGGATTGTTTCCGCCGGGCGTAGCGGTCCCAGCCCTCCGCCGGCTCCGGATCCGGATCGGCGGTCACGCGCCGTTTCCAGCCTTCCGACGCCCGGCGCCGCCAGAGGTTGGCCAGGCCGACGTCATAACGCTGGGCCAGCGAGGCCGCAGTCTCTCCCGCCTCCCATGCCCGGCGCACCGCTCGCCAGGTGTCTTCGCACCGGAGTTTTCGGGTGTGTCCCGCGTACATGAACGCAGGATCGGGCACCGCTGCGTCAGAATTGGTCGTGCAGAAAGCTGATCCCTCTCCCATTGGGAGAGGGTTCCGAACTACACCTCCGGCTGCGGGGGCGCGGTAATGACTTCGACGTTGTCGTTGAGCAGATAGGCCAGCTCTTCCAGCGCGACGCGGCGGGCGGCGGGGGTGGCGGCGGTGGCGACGGCCTCGACCTTTTTGGGCATGACTTCGGAAATGCCGCGCAGGATGCATTTCAGGTCGCCGTCGGTGCCGCGCTCCTGGAGGATCAGATGACCCTGAAGGTCGCGGGCGGCGAGGTCGGCGGCCTGGGCCTTGAAGCCTGTGAAGGCGGGGCTGGCGGCGAAATCGATCTGGTTC
>LNFM01014085.1_pt1 | contig 12372 bp, 7 predicted proteins | sample 596031 | NCBI WGS metagenome assembly LNFM01 (sample SAMN04254537, study PRJNA301005) | activated carbon metagenome | isolation source: dual media filters at the Ann Arbor, Michigan drinking water treatment plant | place: USA: Ann Arbor
GTCTTGAGCAACAGCTCGGCCAACCCGCGCTGGGCCGCGAGCAGGTTGGGCTGCGCGTCCAGCGCCTTGCGAAGGCTGGTGATGGCGGCGGAGTTGTCCTTCGCGGCCACGTGCACCGTGGCCATGCGCAGGTAAGGCAGGGGCGACTGCGGCATCAGGCCCACCAGCTTGTTGAAGCTGCTCATGGCCTGGTTGTTCTCGCCATTGGCGGCCTGGGCTCGCCCCAGCGCGTCCACCAGCTCGGGCACGTCGGGCAAGGCCACAGCGGCGCTCTGCGCGGTGGTCAGGGCGGCCTTGGCGTCGTTCTGGCGCAGGTGGTATTCGGCCAGCATCAACCGAGGGGCCTTGTCGGTGGGTGCGGCGTCGATCGCTCGCTGGATGAGGTCGATGACTTCCTGCTTGCCCGCGCCCGAACCCGCCTTGACTTCGGCCAGGGCCATCAAGGCCTGGACATTGGCGGGGTTGGTCTTGAGCACCGCCTCCAGCCGCTGCTGGGCTTCCTGCGGCTTGCGGTCGACGATGTCCAGCGCGGCCAGTGCAGCGGTGGCAGCAAAGTAGGCGGGGTCGATCTTGAGGGCTTGTTCAAACGAACCGCGGGCTGCCGCGCGGTCGTTGCGCAGCAGCAAGGCGCGGCCGCGCAACTGGTGCGGCAGCGGATCGTTGGCGCGTTTTTTCTCCAGTGCGTCGATGGCCACCAAGGCTTTGTCCACATCGCGGCGACGCATGTGGGCGTTGATCAGGGCCATGTCGGCCACCACACCGGCGTCGGACGACGCAATGTCTTGCAGCTCGCCCAGCGCCGACTCGGCATTGCCGGTCGTCATCTGGCTCAGGGCCAGCGTGGTGCGTTTCGTGGGATCGGTGGGATCGAGTTTGGCGGCGCGGGTGAAGAATTGTTGCGCCAGTTCAACGTCGCCCTTGATCATGTGCGCTTGCCCGGCCACCGACAGGAGCGCCGGGTCGGCGTCACTGGTGGCGATGTCGGCCGGCAGTGCTGCGATGGCGCGGTCCACCTGCCCGGTGCGCAAATACGTCAGCACCAGCACACGGCGCGCCACGCGCAACTGCGGCGCAGTCTGCACCGCGCGTGACAGTAAGGCCTCGGCCTGCACCATCGAGTTGAGCTGGAATTCAATCGAACCGGCGAGCTCCAGCGCAGTGGGGTTGCTGGGGGTGAGCTTGAGCAACTGCTGCGCGTGTTCGCGTGCGGCCGGCAACTCGTTCTTCTGCAGCGCCAGCTGGGCCTGCAGGGTGAGGGTTTGCGGGTAGCCGGCAGCGAAAGTCTTGAGGGTTTCGATTTCTTTCGCCGCTTCGTCGAGCTTGCCCTGGCTGAGCAGGACACGCACAACACCGCCCTGGCCTTCCTGGAACTTGGGCCGGGCCGCAGCCGACTCACGGTAAGCGGCGAGCGCCTGGTCGGGCTCGTTCTTGCCGTAGAGGAAGATGTCGCCGCGCAGCTTGAGCGCGTCTTCGTTGGTGGGCGACTTCACCAGCAACGCAGCCAGCACGCCCAAAGCACCGTCAAAGTCGCGCTGGGCCGCCTTGAGGCGAGCCTGTTCAATCAACGCAGGCTCGTGATCGGGTTTGGCGGTGAGCGCTTCCTGCAGGCTCTTCTGAAAGGCGTCCTGGTTGCCCTGCTGGCGCCAGGCCACAGCCACCAGGGTTTTGAGGGTGGCGTTGGCGTCGGCGCTGCCCAACTGCACATCGCTGTAGTTCTTGGTCACCTCGGCAAACTGGCCTTGCGCCAGTCGGCTGCGCGCGAGCAGGGGCGTGGCTTCGTCGGACGCATAGCCCAGATCCAGCGCCTTTTGCAGCTCGGTCTGGCCTCCCACCGGATCGCCGTTGGCGAGCAGCGCCTTGCCAAGCAGAAAGCGCGCCTCGGCGAGGTCGGGCTTTTCCTGAAGCGCGTTCTTGAGCTGGATGATCGCGGCAGCGTTGTCCTTCTTGTCCAGGTACTCCCGCGCGGACTCCACCATCTTCTGCGGATCGCTGTTGCCACAGGCCGACAGCAGCATGGCGATGGACAAGGCCACCGGCGCAATGCGCCATGGGTTGGTTGTGTTTTTCATGGAGTGCTCCTCTTGATCAAGCAAGGTGTCATTTCAAACCGAGGCGGTGCATCAGGTCGTACAAGGTGGGACGGCTCACACCCAGCAGTTCGGCCGCCTTGAGCACGTTCCCGTTGGACCGCGCCAGTGCGGCAATCACCGCTTTCTTTTCGGCCTCGTCGCGCACAGTGCGCAGGTCCAGTGATGCGTCGCCCTCCTCGCCCGCCGGGACCGCCAGCCCGAGATCGTCCGCCGTGACCTGGCTGCCGTCGGCCATGATGGTGGCGCGTTTGATGCAGTTTTCAAGTTCGCGGATGTTGCCGGGCCAGGTGTGCGCCTCGATGGCCCTGAGCGCGTCTTCCGACAGAGACAGGTTGCGCCGGTTTTGTTCCTGCGCAAAACGCTTGGTGAAGGCATGGGCCAGCAAGGCGGCATCGCCCACGCGCGCGCGCAGCGGACGGTAGTACAGATCCTCGCGGAAGCGGCCTTCGGTGGTGAGCTGCTTCAGGTCCTGGTGGGTGGCACAGACGATGCGCACGTCCACCGGAATCTCCTGACGGCCGCCCACCCGTTCAATCACACGCTCCTGCAAGAAGCGCAACAGCTTGGCCTGCAACGGCATGGGCAGGTCGCCGATCTCGTCGAGCATGAGCGTGCCGCCATTGGCGGTCTCGATCTTGCCCAGCGTGGTCTTGGCCGCGCCGGTGAACGAGCCCTTTTCGTAACCGAAGAGCTCGCTCTCCAGCAGGTTCTCGGGAATGGCCGCGCAGTTGATGGCCACAAAACGTTCGGCCCGGCGGTTGGACGACTGGTGCAGCCCACGGGCCAGCACCTCCTTGCCGGTGCCGCTCTCGCCGAGCAGCATCACCGTAGCGCCCGTGTTCGCCACTTTTTCGATGGTGCGGCACACCCGCAGCACATCCGGGTCGCGCGTGATCAGGCCAGCCAGAGTGTCCGGCTGGCGCATGGACAGAAGCCGCGCGTTTTCGGTTTGCAGCTCGTGCAGGCGGAACGCCCGCTCCACGGTGAGGTTGAGCATCTCGGGTTCGAAGGGCTTGGCCAGAAAGTCGTAGGCACCCATGGCAATGGCCCTGAGTGCGTTCGAGTGCCCGTTCTGTCCCGTGAGCACGATCACCTTGGTGTCGGGCGAAGCCACCACGATCTGCTCCAGCAGCTTGAAGCCCTCACCCGTGCCGTCCGCGTCGGGTGGCAGGCCCAGGTCCATGGTGACAACGGCCGGTGCGTGGCGGCGCAGTTGCGTGAGGGCGCTCTCGCGATCATCCGCGGTCGCGGAGGCGAACTGGTCGAGCGACCATTTGATTTGTTTCTGCAACGCCAGATCGTCTTCGACGATCAGCAGTTGCGGGCCTTTGTCTGCGCTCATGCCTCTCCCAATTGATGCCAGTCGGATTCATGGAACGATTCGATCAGCGGCAGCAGGAGCGTGACCACAGTCCCCTCGCCCTCCTTGCTGTCCACGCTCACCTTGCCCCCCAGCTCCTGCACGTACTGAAAGCTCTCGTAGGCACCGATGCCCATGCCGGCCTCCTTGGTGGTCTGGAACGGCTTGAACAGCCGCTCCTGCACAAAGCTCTCGGACATGCCCACGCCATTGTCCCCGACTTCCACGCGGGCATGGCTGCCGAATCGGTCGATCTTCAGCCACACGCGCTGGGGCGATTCGGTGGCGTCCAGCGCGTTGTTCACCAGGTGACCCATGACGCGCTCCAGGCGATCCTCGTGGCCGCGCGTGGCCACCCGGGGCTGTACGTCGACCTCGAGCTCGCGACCCCGGCGCGACACGCTCTGCGCCAGCCCTTGTGCGATACGGCCCAGGTCCACGCCCACCGCCGCTCCGCCCGGGGCCGCGCCCTCGCGCAGTTGCAGCATCAGCTGGCGCATGCGCTCCAGCGAGTTCTCCACCGTCATCAACATGTCGGCCTGGAACTCGGGGTTGTGGCTCAGCCGCTTGGCGTTCTTCACCATCAGCGACAGCTGGGTCACGATGTTCTTGAGGTCGTGCACCACGAAGGCCGACATGCGGCTGAAAGCTTCGAACTTGCGCGCTTCCAGCAGGGCCTCTGTCGACTGCATTTGCGCCAGGAAGCTGGCGGCTTGCCGTCCTGCGGTCTTGAGCAGATCGGTGACTTCCCAGTTCACATCCATGCGGGTGCGCGGACTGCCCAGCACGACAAAACCCAGCAGCTCGTTGCCCAGCCACAGCGGCACCAGCAGCCAGGCCTGCGTTTGCGCCTGCAACCAATCGGGCAAGGCGAGGTTTTCGTAACGATCGGGGGTGAGGCGGTATTCCTCGAGGTTGACCACCCAGCCGGTGCGGTGCATGAAGGCCAGCAAGGCCGAGTCCACCGGCTCGGTCTGCGACTGTTGCGGCAGGTTCCAGCGCGCCACCTGCCGGTACAGCTTTTCGTCCGGCCGGCGAAGCCACAGCGCACCGGCCGGGCTCTCCAGCATGTCGGCCAGGCCGCGGATCACGTTCAGGCCCGTTTCGCCCGGAGCGCTCTGGGTGGACAGCGTCTGGGTGAACTTGAGCCACTCTTCCCGGTAATCGTAGCGGTAGCTGAAGAAGTGTTTGCCCAGCATCACCCGCAGGCGTGCCCGGAAAGAGCGCGACAACGCCAGCGCGATCAGCAGCACCAGCGCCAGAAACACCAGCGCCAGCTGCAAGGCGCGGCCCCAGTCGCTGCCGAAATAGCGCACGTAGTAACCCACGCCGGCGATGAACAGCAGATAGCCGCCAGCCATGAGCAGCGTGGCCGAATGGAACACCACCTTGCGCGAGACGCGGATCTTGGCGATCCAGTTGCGGTGCCGCGTGGTGGACAGCAGCAGCAAGGGCATCAAGGCCGCGTGCACGATGCCGCGGATGTTCCAGGCGTCCTGGTCGATGCCGGCAAACAGCACCGCCTGCGAATACAGGTACAGGTCGAACAGGAAGATGCCGGCCAGGCCCAGACAGATCGGTTTGGCGCTCCAGAGCGCGTCCTCGGGCAGGTTGCGAAACAGCTGCTCCACCAGCACCAGCCCCAGCACGGACAGCAGCATCATGCTCAGGAAAAGGCCCACCGGAGCACCACCCGAGGGCTGGAACCAGATGGCCGAAAACACCAGGCTGAGCAGGCTCAACAGCGGCAGCGCCACGGCCAGTGGCGCCATCCATGGCGCGGCATCCAGCGAGCGCGCCTGATCGGCACTGGCCCGAAACAGGAACACGATGAACGCAAACCAGGCGGCGTAACGGCAGACATCGGCCACCGCCGCCCACATCCACCAGATGGGCGCCGCCAATGCCAGCAGACTCAGGCCTGCCCAGGCGGTGGTGAGCACGGCGGCCAGCAGGATGGCCACGCCCGGACGGTTCACGGGCCGCTTGAGGTAGCCCTGCCGGGCCACCAGCAAGGCCAGCAGCGCGTAGGCCACCACCGCGGCAGCAAAGCCCCAGGCCATCAGGGATTTGTCGACGCCAATCATGCCGGTTGCCCCGCCGTCGAGAGTGCTGGCGCTTTACTGGGCACCTTTGCCCGTCAGCACCACGCCGATGGTCTCGAAAAGGATCACCAGATCGAGGAACAACGAATGGTTCTTCACGTAGTACAGGTCGTACTGCAACTTTTCGACCGTGTCTTCGCGCGACGCACCGTACTGGTAGCTCACCTGCGCCCAGCCGGTCACACCCGGTTTGACGCTGTGCCGTACCGCGTAGAACGGAATGTCCTGCGTGAGCTGGTCGACGAAGTACGGTCGCTCGGGTCGCGGTCCCACCAGGCTCATGTCGCCCTTGAGCACGCCGAACAACTGTGGCAACTCGTCGATGCGCAGTTTGCGGATCACCCGGCCAATGCGGGTGACGCGGCTGTCGGCGGCGGTTGCCCAACGCGGAACACCGTCTTTTTCGGCGTCGGTGCGCATGCTGCGGAACTTCACCACATTGAAGGGTTTGCTGCCCAGTCCCACGCGCTCCTGGCGGTACAGGACCGGGCCCGGGCTCTCCAGCTTGATGGCCAGCGCCGTCAACACCATGATGGGCAGAGACACCACGATCAGCACCACGGCACCGGCAATGTCGAACACGCGTTTGACCGAGGTGCGCACGAAGCCCTGGTTGAAGCCTTCACCAAAGATCAGCCAGCCGGCCGAAGCCGACTCCAGGCGAATCTGGCCGAGGTTCTGTTCAAAGTAGGTGGCGATGTCGGACACGCGCACGCCCTCGAGCTTGCAATCGAGCAGTTCGCGCATGGGCATGCTGCCACCGCGCCGCTCGGTCAGCGCCACCACGATTTCGTCCACGCCTGTGCGCTCGACCAGGTCGTTGAGGCGCTCGCCGGGGGCCAGCGTGGCCCACGAGGTCACGCGGTGGTCGGTTTCGTTGGGGCTGGCGTAGTAGCCGACCAGCTCGACGTTGGCGCTGGCGTGGGTGAGGGATTTGCCCACCATCTGGGCGCGCTCGCCGGTGCCGTACACCAACACCTTGCGCCGGGTCAGCGACTTCGGGAGCATTTCCCCCACCAGCACACGGTGGGTCAACATGAAACCCGTGGTGCCCAGCACCACCAGGGCAACCCACTTGGCGTCAAACGACGACTCCAGTGGCAGGAACCACAACACACCCACGGCGATGACGCCGGACAGTACGAAAGACAACACGGCGCGGGCGCGCATCTGGCCCGTGGTCTTGCTGCGGGTGCGTTCATAAAACCCGAGGGCTGAATTCACGGCCAGCATGCCCAGCGCCATGAGCACGCCACGGCTCAAACCTTCGGTGACCACAGAGGCGTCGAGCACCGCCGCATTGGATTGAACGAACATGGCCACGATCAGTGCGCCCACCACCAGGCCCATGTCCAACATGACCTGGAGCACCGTTCGACGGTGGAAATAGTGGTTAAAAATCTTGATCAAAACGGAGCGTCCATGTGTATTTTCGATTCATGGTGTCGTGCGACATCTACCACCACCGGGTACCTTACCGCGTAATCCAAATGACTACAACTGGTTACACCGTGAAACATCCTCTATTTGTCCACGAATCGCGCCGCTTGACCACATCAAAAGCGTCAGTATCAGCAGCACGCGCGGCACTTCCGTGACACTGATCACGGAACCCAGGCTCAACATGCCGAGCACAGCACCCGCCATCACCCAGGCCAGTGGGTCGCGCCTTTGCAAACCCTTGAGCAGCAGGGTGCCCGCCCAGAGCACCCAAAGCGCAAAAACAGCCAGTCCCATGAGGCCACGCTCAATCAAGACGTCCAGGTACAGGTTGTCGATGTGCCAGGGCTGGAAATAGCCCAGGGACATCGGAAACCAGTGCTGCAGGCCGGCGCCGAACTCGCTGTTCTTCAGGAGTTGCCAGCCGCCCGCATCGAACAGCTCCAGGCTCTCCAGGCGCACGGTCGAACCTGCTTGGGCGGGCGCCACCGCCAGCACGCCCTGGCGCAGCTGCTCGCGCGCGCTGCGGTCGTCAAACGCGTCGCCCGCCAGCACCACCTCCTGAAAACCTTCGGACGCGTCGGTCACGGGCACTGTGACCCACTGCCACTGGCACCGAAATTCGTAAAGCAGATGCCGCTCGCACACGCTCACCACCAGATGCGCAGGCTGCCCGCTGTGAGCGCGCAAGCGCACGCGGTAGCTGCCCGCCGTGCCCACGTCAACCCGCTGCGTGAGTGCAAAGTAGCCGTCGCGCTGTCCTTCGGACGCAGGCCCGGACAGCACCACCTGCGGCACACCCGCAGCAGAGCGCTGCCAGTCGGCACGTCCCGGGTAACCACCACCCGGCACTTCGCGGCTGTAGTGCGCCGAGAAACGCCCCACGCCCAGGCCCGACGCCCAGTCACCCGGCGACTGGAGCAAGCCCACGCCCGACTGCCAATGGGCCACGCGCCCCACCAGATCCACGTCGGAGCGCGACAGGCGATCGGCCATGAACGAGCCACCACCAAACACCAGCATGCCTTCCAGGCCCAACACCAGCAACATGCTGCCCAGCGTGCGCCGGCCCCAGGCTGCGCCCGCCGCGGGTGCCAGTTTCAAACGCCAGGCGCTCACCCCCATGAACACCAGCGAGATCAACACCGCGAGGTACACACCGCGCGAATAGGTGGTGAGCACGGTGTAGACCGAGACCACCATCAAGGCGTTGGCCGCTGCCCAGCGCCACGCGGTGGGCGCGGTCCACACGGCCCAGAAGGCGAACGGCAGCGCCATGGCCAGGTAAGCGTCGATGGCGCCGCCGCCCACGTGCATTTCCCAGAACCATGCGCTGGTGCGGTACGGCATGCTGAAATCGAACAGACCAGCGTAAACACCCCGCTCCCACAGCACGACCAGACAGACCAGCGCGAGGCCGGCCACCATGCCGGGCGCCACCCAGGCAGCGGGTTTGAAGGCTGGCGAATGCGCCCACATGAGCGCACCCAGCAGCAGCCCCCAGACCAGGCTCTTGGCCACACGCACGGTGTTCCAAGCGCTGTCGTGGCCGGCGTGGAGCGCTGCCTCGTCCGGGAACAGCGTTGACCCATGGACGCCTGCATCGCTGAGTCCAATCCAGACGCCCCAGGCCAGCGTGGCCGCAAGCAGGCACCACAGGGCCACAAAAATGCGGCGCCCGGGCGTTGCAACAGGTCCTGTTCCCGCGCGCCGATCCAGCGCCCAGCGCACAAAGCCGCCGGCCAGACAGGCCATCACCAGCAGGTCCGACTCGTCGATCAGTGTCCAGCCGGTCCAGGGTGCGAAACTCATCACCGGCAGCAAGGCGGGCAACAGAAACCAGATCGCCTGCGGGCGCCAGCCCACCAGCAATCCGGCCATCAACAGTCCCATGGCCACAGCCAACGGGGCCACGGGATGCTGGGTCGACAGGCCCAGCGCAGCCAGTCCCAGCAAACCCGCCAGCAACAGCACGCCCGCACCGCGCCAACCCGGCGCCAAGCGTCCCATCCGGTGCCTCAGACCAGCACTTCCGCGCAGCGCGGATGGCCCAGAAACGCCTGCGGGCTGGCGCTGGGGCCGTACGCGCCCGACTGGAACACCACCACCAGATCGCCCGGCTCTGCGCGGGCCAGTTCCATGCGCTCGCCCAACACATCCAGCGGCGTGCAGAGCGGCCCCACCACCGACGCCACCTCATGCGCCGTGGCATCCATGCGGTTGCCAATGGCGACCGGGTAGTTGCGCCGGATCACCTGGCCGAAGTTGCCCGAGGCCGCCAGGTGGTGGTGCATGCCGCCGTCGGTGACGAGGAACACCTGACCGCGGGAAACCTTGCGGTCGAGCACGCGGGCCACGTAAATGCCGGCTTCGCCCACCAGGTAGCGCCCAAGCTCCAGCACCGCGCGGGCTCCGGGCAGCTCGCCGGCCATGCGCTGCAGGATGTTGGACAGGGCGTCGCTCACCGGCGCCAGATCCAGCGCCTGCTCGCCCGGAAAATACGGAATACCCCAACCGCCGCCCAGGTTGACGTGTTTCACCGGCGTGGGCGCGTTGGCCGCCATGCGCACCACAAGTTCGTGGCTCTGGGTGAGTGCCTGCGCAATGAGTTCACCCTTGAGGTTTTGTGAGCCCGGGTACAGATGAAAACCTTCGAACTGCAGGCCCGCAGCGCCCATGGCCTGTAGCACGGCCGGCACCTGCTCGGTGTCCACGCCGAAAGGTTTGGCACCACCACCCATGCGCATACCGGCCCCGCGCAGGTCAAAGTCGGGATTGATGCGCACCGCCGCGCGCGCGGGCAGGCCCAGGCGCTGGGAAGCCCGTGCGAGCAGGTCCACTTCGCGCATGGACTCGATGTTCACCAGCACGCCTGAGGCCACGGCCTGTGTCAACTCCACCTCGCGTTTGCCGGGCCCGGCAAAGCTCAGGTGCAGCGGGTCGGCGCCCGCATCGAGCGCCACGGCCATTTCGCCGGCCGAGGCCACGTCCAGCCCGTCCACCAGCGGCCGCATGAAGCCCACCAATGCGGGCATGGGGTTCGCCTTCACGGCGTAGTGCAGGCCAATACCCACCGGCAGGGCCGTGCGCACCGCGGCCACACGCGCCGCCAGCAAGGCACGGTCGTAGGCGTAGAACGGCGTCTGCCCCACGCGTTCGGCCAGGCGCGTCAGCGGCAGGCCGCCCACACACAGTTCGCCATGGAGGGTATCGGTCGGTCTCATGTCGGGCCTTCGCTGTGGGGGCTGTGTTGGCTGCGTTCCCGCTCGGCTTTCCAGCGCGGGCGGTCGAGCTTGCCATTGGGGTTGCGCGGCAGCGGTTCCTGTGACCAGTGCACGGCGGCAGGCACCATGTAGCCGGGCAGCTGTGCGCGGCAGTGGGCCAGCAAGGCCGCAGTGTCGGCGGCACCCACCGGCACCGCCGCCACATGGATCACCTGCCCCAGTGTTTCGTGCGCCACACCCACCGCCAGCACCTCGCGCACCAGGCCGCTGGCGTGCACCGCTTCTTCCACCTCGGTCGGGCTCACCCGGTAGCCCGAGGTCTTGATCATCTCGTCGCGGCGGCCCACGAAATACAGAAACCCGTCGGCGTCGCGACGCACCGTGTCGCCCGAGAACACCGCCATCTCGGCAGCCGCCAGTCCTTCGCGCCCGTTCACCAACGCAGGCGGCAAGGGGCGAAAACGCAGCGCGGTCTCGTCGGGACGGTTCCAGTAGCCCAATGCCACCAGCGGGCCACGGTGCACCAGTTCACCGGGTTCGTCGGCGTCGCATTCGCTGCCGTCGTCGCGCAGCACGCGGATGTCCACGTTCGGGATTGCACGACCCATCGAATCCGGTCGGCGATCGACCTCGGCAGGAGGCAGATAGCTGGAGCGAAACGCCTCGGTCAGGCCATACATCAGGAAGGGGGACGCGTCAGGCGCGCATTCGCGCAAGCGCTTGAGTGTGGCACCCGGCATGCGCCCACCCGTGTTGGCCCAGTAGCGCAGCGAGCGCGTGGCTTCAGCCGGCCAGTCGAGCGCGGCCAGTTGCATGTAGAGCGGTGGCACTGCGGTCAAACCCGTCACCTGCTCTTTCGCCATGGCCTGCAACACGTCGCGCGGCAGCAGGTAGTTGAGCAGGACCACGCGCGCGCCCACCAGAAACGCCGTGGTCAACTGGCTGAAGCCGGCGTCGAACGACAGCGGCAAGGCCGCGAGCAAGGTGTCGGAAGCGTGGTTGTTCAAGTAACCGGCCACGCTGATGGCGCCAGCCACCAGGTTGCGGTGCGACAGCACCACACCTTTGGGCAGGCCGGTGCTGCCCGAGGTATAGAAGATCGCGGCCACGTCGGATTCAAGCCGCGCGGGCAAGGAAGCCGCGGGCGCCTGCAGCAGATCGGCCCAGGCATGCTCCTTGAAGCCAAAGGAGCCACCTTCGGCCACGCCATCACACACCACCACATGGCGCAACCCGGAACAACCGGCCAGCGCTGCGCCCAGTTGCACCAGGCGCGAAGCCGACGTCACCAGCACCTGCGCCCCCGAATCCTGAAGAATGTGCGCCACCTGCGCCGGCTTGAGCAGCGGATTCACCGGCACCAGCACACCACCGGCGGCCGGCGCGGCAAAGCTGGCCACCACCGCCTCGGTGCGCTTGTCCAGAAACACCGCAACACGGTCACCCGGGCACAGCCCCAAGGCCAGCAAACCGCCGGCCAGGGCGCTCACCTGCGCTTGCAGATCCCGGTAGTTGACGTGTTGATCGTTTAACGTCAGCGCGCGTTGCGCCGGCCACAGCACAGCCGCCCGGGCCGGCAGATCGTGCAGCAAAACGGGGGGCAGGCTCTCGCTGACGTGCGGCGCGTGGGGCATGCGGCGGATGTTAAGCCATGCCCCTGCAGCACCGCCCTCTTCCCGGGCGCCCTTTCTCTAGAATCGCGACACACCCCGCCCCTTTGCCACCTGCCCACCCGACAGCCCCCATGAACGTCATCGACCAAGTCCTGCGTGTGCTCGACGCCGCCCTGAGCCTGCAGGGCCGCGCCCTCGGGTTCGACCGCAGCACGCCCCTGCTCGGCGATCTGCCCGAACTCGACTCCATGGCCGTGCTCGCACTCATCACCGGTCTGGAGAACCACTTCGGCATCGCGTTTGACGACGACGAGCTCAACGGAGTCGTGTTCGCCACCGTCGGCAGCCTCACTGACCTGGTCGAGCAACACCTGAGCAGCACCGGCGCATGAGCGCAGCGCCGGGCCGTTCCCAAGCAAGCTCGCACCGCAGCCTGCAGGGCGAAGGTAGCCCAGCTACCGCCACCGGGCGCCCCGGCCTGCCCCAGGCGTTCTTTTTGCCCACGCCCACCGGCCAGCGCTTCTGCCTGTTTCACCCGCC
>LNFM01011114.1_pt1 | contig 12371 bp, 15 predicted proteins | sample 596031 | NCBI WGS metagenome assembly LNFM01 (sample SAMN04254537, study PRJNA301005) | activated carbon metagenome | isolation source: dual media filters at the Ann Arbor, Michigan drinking water treatment plant | place: USA: Ann Arbor
AGGCGCCCCATTGCCACGGGCCGTCGGTGTAGTTGACGCTGGCGGCGACGCCCCAGACGGCGGCGCGTTCGCCGCCGCCGGGCACGCTGGTCAGGCCGCTCTTCGCGTTGAAGGTGAAGCTCGCGCCGAACGCCAACGCCGCGTCGATGACGTATTCAACGCCGCCGCTGAACGAGAACAGATCGTCGACCCGACCCGCTTCGGTCGTGCCACCGCGGGCGAAGGCGAAACTGCCGCCGAGCCGCAGCACGTCGGCACCGAGATAGGCTTCCTTGACGAGGCCGCCCTGAACCAGCGCGCCGCGATGCGGCACGCCGGCGCGGCCCTCGATCTGGGGCGCGAAGGACACGCCGAGCAGCCAGCCGTCGACCTTGGGTGAGACATAGAGCGCTTTTGGCGACTGGTCGGCGAAATAGCTGGTCGAGACGCCGAGAATCGACAGGCCATCGATGCGGCGCGCCAGGTCGCGATCGATGAAGCGGGTCTGCAGGCGGCCGTTCGGGTCGAGGCTGGCCCCGGAGGCCGGGCCGAACTCGGCCGATACGAACTGGAACGGGTTCGGTGCGTAGCCGGTCAGGACATCCGGCAGTCCCTGTCGCCAACCGACCTCGATGCGGCCCCATCGGTCGGAGACGACGAGACTGCGCTCGCCCCAGTCGATGGCATCGTCGGTCGAGGTCATCAGCACGACCCGCAGGCCGACGCCGAAGCCGCCCTCGACGAGCTGTCCGAACACCCGGACCGCGCCGTCGGCGAAGCCGCCGGCGCGGGTTCCGGCGGCGCCGAAGCCCAGGCCGCCGGTCGCGTTGCCGTAGGCTTCCAGGGTCAGCTTGAACGGCGCGTCGGCGACGACGATCTGGGCCGCCGCCTGATGGGTGACGGATGACAGCGCCGTCCCGGCGAGCAGGCCGAGCAGGACGAAGCGCTGTGCGATGGTGACGTTCATGGCGACACGCTATCGGCGGCCGCGCACGGCCTCCAATATCGGGTGCCGATGGAGTCGATAGCCGCTCGACATTGAGAGCGCGCCGCGACGACGACGTGGCCGTGTCGGCCATGGTCCTACCGGTGGTGTAGATCGGGGTACTGCAGGTGGATGTGACGCAGCGGCGCGCGCCGGTGGCGATGCGGGTGAAGGCCGCGCCTTCCACCGTGGGGACCTGCGCGGCACGCTCGCGGCATGCTGGCCATCATCTTCGCCCTTGGTTTGTTCCTCGACCGGATCGAGATCGCCCTCCTCATCCTGCCGAACTTCGAACCGGCGTTGAAGGCGCTCGACTTCTCAGCCTATGTGGGCGCGCCCGAGCTTGCCTCGCTGCGGATTTCGGTGCTGATCGCCCTCACCCTGCAAATCTCGTTCCTGACGCCGCCCTTCGGCTTCGCGCTCTTCTTCCTCAAGGGCGCCGCGCCACCCGGCGTCGCTCTGCACGACCTCAACAAAGGCGTTGTACCGATCGTGGTGATCCAAATTCTCAGCATTGCGCTTGTCCTTGTTCAGCCCGGGCTTGCAACCAGGCCGCCGGTCTTTGCCGCTACACCCTGCCGCGAAGCATGCTTTGCGGGCCCGGATTCGATGCCTATCAATCCACGGGGGCTGGAAGTTCGATCCTGATGTCCTTAGCGTCGATGGGTGCAACGCGGGTTTGCCAGACAATCTGAGGAATGGCGATGAGCAGTACGAGCAGAAGAATCTGGATACCGACGAATGGCAGGGCGCCCCAGTAGATTTGCAAGGTGCTGACAGCGCGAGGGGCGACGCTTCTGAGATTGTATAGCGCGATCCCGAACGGCGGGTGCATGAAGGAGGTTTGCAGGTTGACCGCGAGCAGCACGGTCAACCACACCATGTCGACGCCGAGTAGGCGCGCGACCGGCGCGATGAGCGGGATGACAATAAAGGCGATCTCGAAAAAATCGAGAAAGAAGGCAAGCAGAAAAATCGCCAGGTTGATGAACACGATGAACCCGGTCTGGCCGGCGGGAACGGCCTTGAACAGCGCTTGAACCCAGATATCGCCCTCAAGGCCCCGGAACACGAGGGTAAAGAACGACGCACCCAACAGCAGAAACAGAATGCCAGAGCACAGGATGCCAGTTACACTCATCGCTTGCCGCAAATTAGTGCCGTTGAGTTTTCCCTTCGCCAGACCGAGCACCAAGGCTCCGATCACGCCGAACGCTCCGCCCTCACTGGGCGTCGCCACGCCGAAGAAAATTGACGCCAGCACGAGGGCCATGAGGCCAATCGGCAGGCCGGCGGCGATCAGGGCATCCGTCCAGAGTGAGCGCGTTGAGACAAGGTCGTCGTTGAGAGATGTGGCCGGCGGCGCAAGTCTGGGCGTCCGCCACGTGACAACGAACACGTAGAGAAGATATGCCCCGACCAATATCGCACCCGGGAGAATCGCACCTCGATAGATGTCCAGGAGCGAAACTTCCATCTGCTCGGCCAAGACGATCAGGACGAGGCTTGGCGGCAGGATCTGTGCAAGCGTGCCGGACGCGGCGATGACGCCAGTCGCGAGGCGCGGGTCATAGTGGGCGCGCAGCATCACGGGGAGCGCGATCAAGCCGACGGCGATCACGGATGCCGATACGAAGCCCGTGATGGCTGACAGCGCAGCGCCGACAATGATCGCCGCATAGGCAAGTCCGCCCGGCCGGCGACCAAACAACCGATTCAGCGCGATAAACATGTCCTCAGCAATCCCGGTTCGCTCGAGAAGCATGCCCATGAACACGAGCAGCGGAATGGCCAGCAGGTTGTCGTTGTTGAAGGTGCCCTGAACGCGAAAAATCATCGCCTCGAGGAAGGATGTACCGAAACGGCCCGTCAGGACGCCGACAACGCCGAATGCCCCGGCGACGGCCGCCAGTGAAAAGGCGACCGGAAATCCCGCGAGCAGTACGACCACCAAAGTCGCGAGCATTATGGGAGCGAGAAAGTCACCCATGGCCCCGACCTTCGATGAGCTGGCGCCGATCGACCGGCCGGCGGATGACTCCCTTGATGCAGGCGATGCACCGGATGGCTTCCGCGACGCCCTGCAAGGCCAACAGCGCGAACCCTAAGGGGATCATCCCCTTAATGATCCATGCCGGAATGACACTCGTGCTCTCGCGTGTCGCGCGCGATTCGCCGGTCAATATTGAGGATTGGAAGTGGGGCCAGCTTACCCAAACCATGGCCACACAAACCGGGATCAGAACGAGAAAAATGCCGCCGAGATCAAGCCCCGCAACTCCACGCTCACCAAGGCGATGGGCGAGAATGTCGAGGCGTACATGCTCGTCGCGCTGGAAGGTGTAGGCGGCCATCAGCAGGACTACAGCGGCGAAGAACTGCCACTGCATGTCGTAAGCCGAGGGCCAGGCGACGGCAAAGACCTTGCGGCTGATCGCATTGATGGCGATCAGGAGCGCATTGGCGAGCAAGCTCCAGCGCACGACCTGGGCTACGGCCTCGTTGAGCCGGTCGACCCCCGCAGCCAGCCGAAGGAGCATCAGCATCGGAATCGTTCGCTCGTTGCGACCAGCTGATGGACTAGAGCCACCGCCGCACCCGTTGACAATAGGAAAGATAGTCAGCGCCATAGCTTGCACGCAGATACTCTTCCTCAAGCCTGACCTGGAGCTGGGTGCCAAGCCAAATGGTGGTCAGCGCCATTAGGGTGAGTGCCGTCGGCGACGTCAGGAATAGCCCCATCGCTTCCGCCAAAACGCCGAGCAGGACGGGATTGCGGCTGAGGGCGAATGGTCTCGCATTCACGAGCCACGGCAGTGCACGAGCCGGCACGTCCACAGACCAGTGCGCCCCCATTGCAAATTGCATCATGAGAATCCAGACCGCGCCCACGACCGCAAGTGCCAGTCCGAACAGGCGTATCGTTTCCTCCGCTAGCCATTCGACGCGGCCGAAATCCTGCTCCAACAGGGGAAAGAGAGCACGGCACGCAAAATAAGCCAGCATGACGCCAAGCGAGCGGCGATGAACTTCACGGATAAAGCCAAGTGCGCTATCCGCCGTACCGGCAGGGTCGGCCAACGCTGGCGATGCGCGGCGCAACCAATACGACCGACCCAGATGGGCGCCAACTGTCAGGACCAGCACGGTCAGCGGTCCCCAACGAATGAGAAATTCAGCGATCATGGTGGGGCCCGCTTAGTTTCATCGGCCAGCCTAAAGGCGCTCGATTACGAGGATGATCGTCAGCACGAAACCCGCCAGCGCCGGCAGCACGATCGTCACCGTGCCGAAGGTGCGGCTGCCAGCGCCGTAAGGGTAGATGACACAAAACGAGATACGGCCAGGGCCGAAGAAAGCGACGGCCGTGATGATGAGCAACAGCATGGGAGCGGTGAGGAGTGTCGCCAGCGCCAGAAGCGCGCCGACCGCCACGACTGGCTGCTCAAGCGCGTTCTGTAGAAACGCCACCTTCGTGGCGTTCTTCGGTTAAGCGGTGCGTCGCTAGAACCGCTGAAGTCAGCGGCAGAATGAGAACGGTCTTGAGAGACGAGGCGAACGCCGATCAGAATCCAGGCAATTGCGAACAAATCGGCGCGCAAGACAATGACCAAGCTCTCGGAAGGTTCGGCAGGGATTCGCGATAGGCCTCGCATCATTAGATAGCCTGTGCCCATCATGAACGTACAAGAGCGCGTGGCATCAACTGCTGCAAGCCGGACCTTGGATTGTTCCTCCTTGAGGTTCATGCCGCCCGCCATTCCGCCTCTCGGACGAATAGCAAGCCGAATCCGCAGACAATCGCCACGTCCGCCAGGTTGAACGTCGGCCAGTGATAAGCGCCGATGTGGAAGTCGAGAAAATCCGGAACGGCCCCGTGCCGCGCACGGTCGAGCACATTGCCGAGCACGCCGCCGATCACAAGGCCGAGGGCAACGCCGATCAGCTTTACTTGCGTCCGCCAGAGCCACACCGACAGAAATGCGACAACCGCTAGACCGGCGACAACTAGCGCCCACCACGGCAGCCCGCTGAACAAACCCAAGCTCGCACCGCGGTTGTGCGTCAAAACCAAGTTGAAGATCGGCAGGACTTCAATGCCCTCCATCAAACGGTCGGCGAATCCGAGCGCAATCGCCTTTGTTGCCTGATCTATGGTGAACGCCGCAATGGCGCAGACCAGACCGACTCGCTGCGTCCGCCCGATCATGCCGCTCCTCTATATCTGACGTAGATCGGCGCGTGCGTCGGCGATGATCGACCATGCCGATTGCAGGAACAGCGCCGCGATCACACCAGCTACGACGAGGTCGGGCCACGGCGTGCGGGTCCACCAGACAAGGCCCGCCGCGACAACAACGGCGGCGTTGCCGATCGCGTCGTTGCGCGAGAACAGCCAGACCGCGCGAACATTGGCATCGCCCTTGCGGTGCGGGATGAGCACAAGCGCGGCTGCCACATTCACGACAAGAGCGATCGCACCGAAAATCCCCATCAGTTCCGCTTCAGGTTGATTGAGGACCAGCACGCGATAGCCGGTGTTGACGAGCACACTGACGCCCAGCACGGCGAGAAACACACCCTGCAGCAGAGCGGCTTTGGCGCGGGCCGCGAGCCCCCAGCCGATTGCGATCAGACCGAGGAAGGAAATCAGCCCATCGCCCAAGAAATCCAGAGCGTCGGCCTTGAGGGCTTGCGAGCCGGCGAGGAAACCGCCGACGATCTCGATCAGGCCATACCCGACATTGAGGATGACCACGATCCACAACGCGCGCTTGTAGTCCGGGGTAACGTGCGAGAGGTCGGGAATCTTGTCGTCGTCCTCATCGGCGCCGTCGCCGACGCGGGCGAGCTGATAGCCCAGGTCGATTACGGCGCGCTCAACGGCCGGAAGCCGGGTGTTCTCGTCGTCGACTTTGAGTGTCATCACCTGCGAGGCGATCGAAACCTTCACGTCCTCGACGCCCGGCATCTTGCGCGCGGCGCCCTCGATTTTGGTCGCGCAGGAGGAGCAATCCATGCCCGTGACGCGGTATCGCGTCTCGCGGGCGGCGGTGATGGCGGCTGTCATGGTGATCCCTTTGTAAGTGCGCAATTCGTCGGATAGGCTACATTCTGTAGCCACTACAGAATCAACCCCTTCATGGGGCGAGCATGTTCACGATCGGAAGCCTGTCCCGACGCACCCGGGTCAACATCGAGACGATCCGCTACTACGAGCGCATCGGATTGATCCCTCCACCGCAACGTACGGCGAGCCGCCGGCGCATGTTCAGCCAGGACGACGCAAGCCGGCTCGCCTTCATCCGCCACGCGCGCGATCTCGGTTTCGACATCGCGACGATCCGCGAACTGCTCGCCATGCAAGGCAATTCGGAGGCCTCGTGCGACGAAGTCAGCGAAGTCGCCAGACGTCAGCTCGCGGCCGTAAACAGCAAGATCGATCGCCTTCACGTGCTGAAAAGCGAACTTGCGCGCATGATCAAACGGTGCGCCGGCGGCCGCGTGGCCGACTGCAGGATCATCGAGGCGCTCACGGAAGGCAAGAGCGCATGAGAAAGCCCCGGCGGATCGCTGAGTCGAGGCTTGTCGCTCGCAGATGATCGGCGCGATCAGTGCGCCAGAACGGCCAGCAACAGCAGCGCCGCGATGTTTGTGATCTTGATCATCGGGTTCACCGCCGGGCCGGCGGTGTCCTTGTAGGGATCGCCGACGGTGTCGCCGGTCACGGCCGCCTTGCGCGCGTCCGAGCCCTTCATGTGCTTCACGGCGTCCTTGTCGACGAAGCCGTCCTCGAACGACTTCTTGGCGTTGTCCCAGGCGCCGCTGCCGGCGGTCATCGAGATCGCCACGAACAGGCCGGTGACGATCACGCCCAGCAGCATCCCGCCCAGCGCGGCGAAGGCGTCGGACGACGTAGCGAACCAGCGCACCCCGAAAAATGGCGCAATTGGCGACAGATGGCTTCGACGCCCCCGGTCCTACCGAACCGGCGGTCGGCCCGAGCGCAACACCGTGTGCGGACCGTTGATACAAATGCAGTGCGGCGATCGTCCGACCTTGACGGTCGCGACGATCTTGCTTGTCGCCAGATCGATGGCGACAATCTGCCGTCGCCAGCGCTGTCTGACCCATATCTGCTTGCCATCGGGCGAGAAGTCGAGATCGTCCGGGCCGCCCGGAACGCGGTACGTCTCGACCGCCTCCAATCTCCCGAGATCGATCAGCGAAATCGTACCCTCGACCCGGTTCGTGATGAGGACGCGCGTCCCGTCGCCGGGCATGCGGAATATATTGTGGGCGCCGCGCCCGGTCGGGATACGCTTGACGATGGCGCGCGCCTGGATGTCAACGACTACGGCGGCGTCCTCGCCGGTCAGCCCGACAAGCAGGCGCTTCTGATCGGGAAACACGTAGACGCCAGCGGGCGATTCGCCTACGGCGACGCTCCACGCGATCTCCTTGGTGACGAGGTCGAGAGCGGCAACCGAGCCGGAGCCCCGCACCGTGATGAAAGCCACGGCGCTGTCGGCGCTGAAGGCCAGGTGGCTCGGCAGGGAAAACAGCGGCAGGCGCTTCACCAGGCGAAAGTCGCTGGCGTCGTAGATGTCGACGTGGTTGACCCGATAGGCGGCGGTGACCAGCCACCTGCCGTCGGGACTAAAGCCAAGTTGATAGGGATCGACGATGTCACGGATGCGCCGGCGCTCCTGACCCGTGACCGGATCGACGAACTGAAGCTCGTTGGTGATCGTCGATGCGATGATGAGATCCTTGCCATCAGGGGTCAGGATGGCATGGTGGGGCTCGCGTCCAACCGGCAATCGGCGGATCTCGCTCGCCGTCTGCTGGTCGACGACGCTCATCGAGCCTTCGTCCGAATTCGTGACGATGACGGTGTACGACGATGCCGATTGAGCGACGGCACCGGATGAAATCGTTCCGAGAGTTGCCAGGGCCAATGCGACCCGAAAGAGCCTCACAGCTTGGCTAAACATTGATTATCGCCCCCGGACCGATCCGGTCCCTTGCGTAGCAAGCGCTCGATCGACGGTGCTCTACCTGTTTCGCCCAGAATAGCCAAGGCGGGCCGTCGAGCGAAGGCTGTTCGGTCACGCCCTCGATTCACCGTACGAGGCCACGCAACTTACGGAGATTGACCTCCGGTGTCCTGTCGTGGAGATCGAGAGTCCCTTTCAGGCCGCCGGTCCGACTCATCAGGAACACCGTCGCCGTATGATCCATGGTGTACTCACCGCCGGTCGTGGGCACCTTCTTGAAGTACACTCCCCACGCCTTGGCCATCGCCGCGACCTGCTCCACGCTTCCGGTCAAGCCGACGAAGCGCTTGTCGAAGCCCTCGGCATAGTCCCGCATGATCTCAGGGGTGTCGCGCTCCGGATCGACCGTGACGAACAGCACCGTCATCCTGTCAGCGTCGACGCCGAGCTTCGCCATGAGATCGGCCATCTCGATGAGCGCGGTCGGACAGACATCCGGACAGTGGGTGAAGCCGAAGAAGATCACCAGCGGCCGGTCCTTGAAATCGCGTTCCGTGACCGTCCGCCCGTAGCCGTCGACCATCGTGAAGGAGCCGCCATAGCGCGGCGCGTCGGCGCTTCGCGAGAGGTTCGGCGAGCCGCCGTAGGTCATGACCAGCAGCGCGAGGGAAGCCATGATCACCACGGTCAGACCGCCGAGGATGTTCAGAAGCCGCGACGACATCAGCGGCCGCGCTCCGCTGGTTTGGCGCCGAGCGGCAAGACATCGAGGAACACGTCGATGTCGCCGGCTTTCTCGAAGACGAGCGTCGCCGGAATCCTGGCTCCCTTTACGAAACCCGCGGTGAGGTCGATGAACATCAGGTGGTAGCTGCCGGATTCCAGATTCACCGTTGTCTTCGCTGGGATGACGAGGCCGTTTTCCAGCGCCCGCATGCGCATGATCGAGCCGTCCATCTTCATCTCGTGGACCTCGACGCGGCGTGCGACCGGGCTGCGTACAGCGACCAATCGATCATCCTCGGCACCGCTGTTGGTAATCGAGAAATATCCGCCGCCGACCTGCGCGGATGGTGGCGTTGCCCTCGACCACGGATTGCCGATGACGACACTGCCGCTTCTGTACTCCTGAGCGGTGGCGCTGCCTGTCCACAACAGGGCAATCAGCGCCATCCCCGCGAGCGCCAGAGCGCGCCGACGAAACCACCGCATGCGGCCTTCCATTATGACACCTTCCCGCGTTCACCCCAGGACGGCGAAAGACGGTCGATCCAGATGCTACCGGCTATCTGAATCGCGACCAGAGCTAGATGCACGCTCATGAACAACGCGGCCGGCAGCGGCACTGTCGGTGGCACACACAGGACAACCGCCGCCGCTCCCTCCACGAAGCTGATATGGCGCTTCGCCAGCCGGTGATGCAGCAGATGCAGCGCCTGCACGACCAGCAGGAGGCCATAGGTCAGGGACGGCGTGAACTCGAACATGACCAACCAGCCCCTCTTTCACCGCCGCGCCGCTTTCTCGATGGCCTTTTCGATCTCCGCGAAGTCGCGCACGCCACGCAGCACGGTACCGCCGATGATCAATGTCGGCGTGGAGGTGACCTTGTGCTCCATCTCGCCGGCCTGCCGCTCCGCGACGATCGCGGTCGAGAGCTTGTCGTCGGCCAGGCAGGCATCGAACGCCGACCGCTTGATGCCGGCCAGGAGGCCGATCTTGGCCAGCTCCGTCTTGGGATCTTTGCTATGAGCCCACTGGTCTTCGCTGCGGTACAACACGTCGAGAAGGCCGAAGAACTGATCGCGCGGCACGCACTCGGTCAACGCGGACGCCATCAGGGCGACGCGGTCGAGCGGAAAGTGGCGGTAGATCAGCTTTGCCTTTCCGGTATCGATGTAGGTCTGCTTGAGGCGCGGGAACATCTGAAGATGGAAGCGCTTGCAATGGTCGCAGGTGAGCGAGGCGTACTCGATGATGGTGACCGGCGCGTCCGCCTTGCCGAGCACCCGCTCGGGCAGGGGGGACGCCGACACGGACGCTGCGCCGAGGCTGATCGCGGACACGACGAGCGCGAGAATAAGGGTAAGTTTCCTGCTTGCGTTGAGCACGGCGTTCTCCGGGCTAGGTTTGTGACGGCGAATCCGGACGTTGGCCGCCTTCGAATCTCAGTAGCCGCAAGGCGTTCAAGGTCACCAGCACGGTTGCGCCCGTGTCCGCCATGATCGCCAGCCACAGGCCCGTCAGGCCCATGATGCTGGTCACCATGAACACGCCCTTGAGGCCGATGGCGAGCGCGACGTTCTGCCGGATCACCGCCATCGTGCCGCGCGACAGCCGGATGAGGCGAGCGACATCGGCCACGCGGCTGTTGAGGATCGCGGCGTCGGCCGTCTCCAGCGCGACATCGGTGCCGCTGCCCATCGCGATACCGACATCCGCCGCCGCGAGCGCCGGCGCGTCGTTGATGCCGTCGCCGACCTGGGCGACCTTGCGACCCGCCGCGCGCAGCTCGCGGACGATGCGCAGCTTGTCCTCCGGCATGAGTTCGGCCTGGGCCTCGACACCGAGATCTTTGGCGATGGCCGCTGCCGTGCGCCGGTTGTCGCCGGTCAGGATCAAGCTGTCGACACCGAGCGCCTTCAGCTGCCGCAACCCCTCCCGGGCATCGGAACGCGGCTCGTCACGCACCGCCAGCAATCCGAGGACCTTGCCGTCTTCGACCAGCACGGCCACCGTTTTGCCGCTCTCCTCCAGCGCTTCGATCCGCGCCGCGATTTCGGGCGCCAAGTCCGCGCGGCCGGCAACAAAGCGCGGCGCTCCCAGAGAGAGCCACCGCCCGTCAACCCGACCTTCAAGCCCTCGGCCGGCGACAGCGCGCGCCTCGTCAGCCGCCGGGATCGCAACCCCGTCGGCGGCGGCGCGTTTGAGAACGGCCAAGGCGATCGGATGGCTCGAACCGGCTTCGAGCGCGGCCGCTAGACGAAGGACGCTCTCCGGGGTATCGCCCAGACCGACCACGTCCGTAACCTTGGGTTTGCCTTCGGTCAGGGTCCCTGTCTTGTCGAAGGCGATGGTTTGCAGACCGCCGGCGGCTTCAAGAACGGCGCCACCCTTCAGCAGCAGGCCGCGACGGGCACCTGCCGAAAGACCGGCGGCGATCGCGGCCGGCGTCGATATCACGAGCGCGCACGGGCAGGCGATCAGCAGCATCGCCAACGCGCGGTAAACCCAGTCCGACCAGACGCCGCCGAAGGCGAGCGGCGGCACGATCGCAACCAGGACTGCAAGGACGACGACCGCGGGCGTGTACCAGGCCGAGAATCTGTCGATGAAGCGCTCGGTCGGCGCCTTGGCTTCCTGCGCCTCCTCGACCAGCCGGATGATCCGGGCAATGGTGTTGTCGGCTGCGGTGCGCTCGACAGCGACGACAAGGACGCCCTCGCCATTGATGCTGCCGGCGAATACCGCGTCGCCTTCGCCCTTCGTCTTGGGGACGGATTCGCCGGTGATCGGCGCTTCGTCAATCGACGACGCGCCGGAGAGAATTGTGCCATCGGCCGCGATCCGGTCGCCGGGCCGCACACGAATGCGCTGACCGACGGCGAGCGACGCCATTTCAACCTCGCGTACGGCGTCACCGTCAACGAGCAGCGCTGTGCGCGGGACGATATTGGCCAACGCGCGAATGCTGGCCCGCGCGCGGCTCGCCGCATATCCCTCCAGCAACTCGCCGATCAGGAACAGGAAGACGACCACCGCCGCTTCCTCGGCCGCGCCAATGACAATGGCACCGGCCGCCGCGATGACCATGAGTGTCTCAATGCTGAACGGCGACCCGGCCATCGCCGCCGAGAATGCACGACGCGCGATGGGAATGGCGGCGATGGCCGTTGCTGCCACGAAGATCCATGACGCGTGCGCCGGCAGGATGAGGGAGACGCCGTACGCAACGACAACAAGGAGGCCGGCGACGAGCGTGAAACGCGCCTTGGCGCTTTGCCACCACCGACCTTCGCCAGACGCGTCGTCACCGTGACCGCCGTGGTCATGTCCTGCCTCGCCATGCGCCGCGTCCGCTCGCTTTCCGGATACGCGAGGGCCCTCGCGGTCGGCGGCGTCGATCGCCTTGTAACCCAGTGCGCTGACTGTCCGCTCGATCGCCGCGGTCTTGAGGATTGCGGGATCGCCGTCGACCGAAAGACTCTGTGTTGAGAACGTCACCCGGACGTCATCAGCGCCGGCGAGCCGCCGGACCGCCGTTTCAATCTTTCCGGCGCACGAGCCGCAATCCATCCCCTCGACCCGGAAACGGAAGGTTGCTCGGGAAACTGACGGAGCGGTGGCGTCTGCGGGCATGGCTGTCCTGATTCGAGGCTCAGGCTACCCTGCACCCTCTAGCGACT
>LNFM01011115.1_pt1 | contig 12370 bp, 15 predicted proteins | sample 596031 | NCBI WGS metagenome assembly LNFM01 (sample SAMN04254537, study PRJNA301005) | activated carbon metagenome | isolation source: dual media filters at the Ann Arbor, Michigan drinking water treatment plant | place: USA: Ann Arbor
AGCGCAACCTCGTCGCCTATGTGCCGCAGGCGGAGGAGGTGGACTGGTCCTTCCCCGTCGGCGTGCGCGACGTGGTGATGATGGGCCGCTACGGGCACATGAACATGCTGCGCATTCCGCGCGCGGCGGACCGCGCGGCGGTGGATGCGGCGCTGGCCCGCGTCGGCATGGCGGACCTTGCGGAACGCCAGATCGGCGAACTCTCGGGCGGCCAGCGCAAGCGCGTCTTCCTGGCCCGCGCGCTGGCGCAGGGCGGTGAGCTGCTGCTGCTGGACGAGCCTTTCACCGGCGTCGACGTGACAACGGAAGATGCGATCATCGACCTGTTGAAGCAGTTGCGGGAGGAAGGGCGGATCATCCTGGTCTCCACCCATAATCTCGGCTCCGTGCCCACCTTCTGCGACCATGTGGTGCTGGTGAACCGCACCGTGCTGGCCGCCGGGCCGACGCCCGAGATCTTCACCGGCCCCAACCTGCTGCGCGCCTTCGGCGGTGCGCTGCGCCAGCACAGCCTGCCCGAATCCGCCAAGGCGCATGCGCCGCTGGAAGCCGGGCATGTGGTGGTGCTGTCCGATGACGAGCGCCCGCTGGTGATGGCGCCGGACGGGCGCGTGCTCGGCCGGCTGACGCAGGATCTGTGAGCATGGCGCCCCGCCGATGACCGAACTGCTGGTCCCCTTCGAATACGACTACATGCTGCGCGCCATGGGCATTGCCGCGCTGATCGGTGCCGTGGCCGGGCTGCTGTCCTGCTATGTGGTGCTGAAGGGCTGGTCGCTGATGGGCGATGCGCTGAGCCATGCGGTGGTGCCCGGCGTGGTGCTGGCCTGGCTCGTCGGCATTCCCTTCGCCATCGGCGCCTTCGCCTCCGGCATGCTGGCCGCACTCGCCATGGCCGGGCTGCGCGGCCGCACCCCGATCCGGGAGGATGCGGTGATCGGCGTGGTCTTCACCGGCTTCTTCGGTCTCGGCCTGTTCCTGATGTCGCTGTACCCGTCGAATGTCCGCTTGCAGACCATCATCTTCGGCAATGTGCTGGGCATCGCGGATGCGGACATCATCCAGATGGCGATCATCGCCGTGGTGGTCGCGCTGGCGCTCGGCATCTGGGGGCGGGACCTGATGCTGTCGCTGTTCGATCCGGTGCAGCTGGTCGCGGCCGGCGGCAATCCGGGCCATATGCGCATCCTGCTGCTGATGCTGCTGGCGGCCACCGCGGTGGCCGGCCTGCAAGCGGTGGGGGCGATCCTGGTGATCGGCATGCTGGTGACGCCCGGCGCCACCGCCTATCTGCTGGCGGATCGCTTCGGGCGGATGGCGGCGATCGCCACGGGGATTGGCGCCTCCACCGGCCTCATCGGCGCCTATGCCAGCTATTTCCTGGATGGCTCGACCGGCGGCAGCATCGTGGCCTTGCAGGCGGCGGTCTTCGTGGTGGTGCTGGTCTTCGCGCCGAAGCACGGCATCCGCGCCACGCGCCGCGCCGCGCGGGTGGAGGCGAACCCGGCATGATCGAGGCGCTGATCCAGCCCTGGCAGCACGGCTTCATGCAGCAGGCGCTGGCCGTCGGGCTGATGGTGGCCACGCTGTCGGCCATCCTGTCCTGCTTCGTGGTGTTGAAGGGCTGGTCGCTGATGGGCGACGCGGTCAGCCACGCCATCCTGCCCGGCGTGGTGATCGCCTGGCTGATCGGCATTCCGCTGGTGATCGGTGCCTTCGTCGCGGGCCTGACCTGTGCCATCGCCTCCGGCGCCATCAAGGCCACCTCCCGCGTCAAGGAGGATGCGGCGATGGGCGTGGTGTTCAGCGGCATGTTCGCGGTGGGCCTGATCCTGCTGTCGCAGGTGCGCTCCGACGTCCACCTCTCCCATGTGCTGTTCGGCAGCATATTGGGGATCGAGGCGGTGGATTTCTGGCAGACGCTGGGCATTGCCTCCGCCGCCCTGCTGATCCTGGCGCTGCGCGGGCGGGACCTGGTGCTGTACTGCTTCGACCCGGGCCAGGCCCGCATCGTCGGCCTGCATGTCGGCCGGCTGCGGCTGCTGCTGCTGACGGTGCTGGCGGCCAGCATCGTGGCCGGGGTGCAGGCGGTGGGTGTCATCCTGGTGGTGGCGCTGCTGATCACGCCGGGGGCCATCGGCATCCTGATGACGGACCGCTTCGGCCGCATGGTCTGGGTGGCGGTGGCCAGCGCCTGCACTGCCACGCTGGTCGGCATCCAGGTCAGCTTCATGCTGGATGCCTCCACCGCCGGGTCCATCGTGCTGGCGCTGACCGCGATCTTCCTGCTGGCGCTGCTGGCCTCCCCCCGCCATGGGCTGTTGCGGCGCCGGCGCGTGGTGGCCTGATCGCAGGGCTGAATCGGCGGGTAAGCGACCGCTGGTATGCAAGCCCTGGTATAATGTGAAGCCTGTGCCACAAATTGGCACTGGCCAGTCCGCGATGCTAAAGCCGCGCCATGACCACGGCCGATTCCCGCCCGGACCTTGATGCCGAGCCCGACCTACCCGAGCCCGAGCCCGGTTCGCCCGAAGCCGATCTGCCCGAACCGGGCACGGAAGGCGCGGATGAGGCTGCGCGCCATGCCTCCGCCCGCACCGCCCGCGCCGCCGCGCTGGCGGAGGATTATGTCGAGATCATCGCCGATCTGCTGGAACGCGATGCGGAGGCACGGCCGACCGATATCGCCCGCCGCCTGGGCGTGACGCACGCCACCGCCATCAAGACCATCGGCCGGCTGAAGCGCGACGGGCTGGCCCATTCCAAGCCCTATCGCGGCGTCTTCCTGACCGAGGCGGGGCACGAACTGGCCCGCCGCGTGCGCGCCCGGCACCAGACCGTGGTCGCCTTCCTCGCCGCCCTCGGCGTGCCGGCCGAAATTGCGGAGGCGGATGCCGAGGGAATCGAGCATCATGTGAGCGACGCCACGCTCGCCGCCTTCGAGCGATTCCTGGCCGAAGGAGGCAGGGTGCCCGAATGATCGAATTCCTCGATTCCATCCGCGCCAGCATCCATGAGGCCTGGCTGATCCCGGCGCTGTATAATCTGGGACTGATGGCGTGGGAGGAGGAGGCCTTCGATTGGCTGGGCTTCGCCCTGCTGGGCCTGGTGCAGATCGCTGTCTGCATCGCGCTGTGCGGCACGCTGGAGAAGTGGCGCCCGGTGGAACGCTGGGAGGATCAGGGCGCGGTCCACACCGATATTCTCTACACGCTGCTGATCCGCCTCGGCATCCTGCCGCTGGCGGTCTTCGTGCTGTTCCGGCCGCTCCAGGTCTGGCTGCATGGCACGATCGTGGATTTCGGCGCGGTGCCGCCCACGCTGGAATCGCTGATTCCGGCACTGCGGGAGGCGCCGCTGGTGGCGCTGGCGGTCTATATCGTGGTGCTAGATTTCGGCGAGTACTGGCGCCACCGCCTGCAGCACGCCATCCCGTGGTGGTGGGAACTGCATGCCGTGCACCATGCGCAGGAGCAGATGACCTTCTGGACCGATGACCGCAACCACCTGGCGGATGACGTCATCGCCGCGGTCTGGCTGGGCCTGCTGGCACTGGCCATCGGCGTGCCGCCGGCGCAGTTCCCGGTGATCGTGCTGGTCACGCGCATCGTCGAATCCCTGTCGCACGCCAATGCCCGGGTCAGCTTCGGGCGGGTGGGCGAAAGGCTGCTGGTCTCGCCGCGCTTCCACCGCACCCATCACGGCGTGCAATCCACCGATGTGCAGGGCGTGAATTACGGCGTGCTGCTGCCGGTCTGGGACTGGATCTTCGGCACGGCCGACTGGAACCGGCGCCACTTCCCGGCCACCGGCGTGCCGGGGGCCGATCCCGCGATCGTCTCCGGCGGCTTCTGGGCGCAGCAGGTCTCCGGGCTGCGCGCCGCGCTGGCCCGGCTGCGGCCCGCAGCGAAGCGCCAGCCCGAGGCCTGAGCGGTCAGGCCTTGGCGGTCGGCGCCGCCCGCATCACGAACAGCCGGTGCGTCGCGATATCCACCTTGCGCCGCATATGGTCCTGCCAGGCGCGATTGGCGGTGGCCTCGTCGTGATAGGGGCCGTGCAGTTCCTCCGACCCCGGCTCCAGCACCGTGAAGTTGGTGTCGGTGAAGATGCCGCCCCAGACGACCCAGATCTGCCGCTCGCTCATCATGCGTCCCTTGCTCATGCCGCAGCGCAGCAATACCGCGTTCCCCGGTCGGGGAAAACCGCGTGATCCTGCGCGCAACGGCCTTCACAAGGGATGAAGCCGCGAGACGTGGCGCCTGCGGCGCGCCATCAGCCGCAGTGCGGCAGGGTCAGCTTCAGCCGCAGGGCGGCAGGGGCAGGAAATCCACCGGGTCCACCGCCCGGCCCTGCACCACCACCTCGAAATGCAGATGGGTGCCGTAGGTGATGCCGCTGCGGCCGATGCGGCCCAGCCTTTCCCCCTGCGCGACGCGGCGGCGGCCGGAGGCCAGCGCAGGGGCGATGCTGCCGAGATGGGCGTAGCGCGTGGCGAAGCCGCCGGCGTGGCGGATTTCCACCTCAAGCCCCGCCGCCCCGCGCCGGCGCACCGCCACCACCTGGCCGGCGGCCGCGGCCAGCACCCAGGCGCCGGCGGGGGCCGGAATATCGATGCCCTGGTGGTTGCGGGAAGCCCGCGGCCCGGCCTGCGTCCCCGCATCCGGCCGCGGCCCGAAGGGGGAGGAGATGCAGGCCGGATCCAGCGGCGCCTGCAAGGCGCCCGGCGTCGGCTGTGCCCAGGCGGGCGCCGCCAGCAGCCAGATCCCGCACGCCCAGGCCGGTAGTCCAGGTTCCGCCATCCCGGCCGGCCGTACCCGCCCGGCCGGGCTGCTGGCAAGGCTCAGCGCTGGTAGCGCTGATCATTGTCGCGGCGACGATCGTAGCGCGGCGCGGCGCGGCGGTCGTCGTAGCGGGGCTGCGACTGGTCGTACAGGAAGCCACCGGCCCCGCCGACGCCGGCGCCGAGCAGGGCGCCCAGCCCGGCATTGCCGCTGAACGAACCGAGGACACCGCCCACGGCACCGCCGCCCAGCGCACCGGTCGCGACGCGCTGCTGGGTCGGGTTGAGATCACCGCAGGCCGAAAGGCCAAGGCCGGCGACCAGGGGAAGAACGAGGCGCAAGGCGCGCATGATGGGTCTCCTTTCGCTCAGCGGGTCGGGCGGGTGGGGCGGGCGCGGTTGGACGCCGCCGCCGCACAGGGGAATTCCGCCTGGGCGTAGCGCAGGAAGCCATCCAGCGCCGGTTCATCGGCGAAGCGCGGATTGGCCCGCGACCAGGCCGCGAAGCCAAGGCCGGTCTCGGCGATGCTCGGCCCGGGCGTCGGCACGCAGAACAGCGGCCGCGCCGGGCCGCCGGCCGGGTAGAGCAGGGCGTGGTACTGCCCGGCCCCGGTCAGGAAGCCCTGGCAATAGGCGATCGCCTCGAAGCGCCGCATGCCGCGCACCTCCGGGTCGCAGACGGCGGCCAGGTCGCGCACGGTCTGCACATGGTCGGTGACGCTGGGCTCCCGGTCCGGCCCGCGCGGGGCAGGCCCCTGGGCAAAGGCGGCCGAGGCCCCCAAAAGCCCCAGCATCGCGGCTGTTGCCATAAGGCGCATCATCGTTTCCTTCCTTGGGCGGTGGAGTCAGGCTGCTGCCCCGGCCCGGCGACCATGCCGGACGCGCAAGCATCCCGGTGACAACGCCACCGGGCGCCGATCGTTCACCGCCATCCCAATTTGCGTGAAACGGCCGCCTTTACGGCGGCGCCGCCACCGCCTGCGGCACTGGGTCCAGCCCCAGCCGGCCGAGGCCGGGCAGCTTGATCGCCGGGCGGCGCAGATCCAGCCCGGCGACGGCGCCCAGGATGTTCACCTCCACCCCCTCCACCCAGCCGAGCGTGAGGCCGGCATAGCCGCCCAGCGTCAGCCGGAAGCCGGTGCCGGAACCGGTGGGCCGCAGCCACCGGCCATCATGCGGGAAGTCCTTGCCGATGGCATTGGGCGGCAGCGCCGCCTGCACCCCCGGCACCGCATCCAGCACCGCGGCGACGAAGGTGTTGGAGTTCGGGCCGGGCCATACCCGGTAGTCGCCGCGGTTGCGGAAGGCATACTCGGCGATGGCGGCCTGCATGCGCGGGATCATCGCCGCCGCCTCCGGCCCATCCGCCGCGAAGACCAGCTGCGGCTCCCGCCCGAACCAGCGGCCATCGGCCTCGAAGCCGTTGACGCGGATGGGATCGCCCCAGGCGGTGTAGTCGTAGCGGGTATAGGCCTCCGCCCCCTCCGGCTTGATGACCACCCAGCTATGCACGGCGAAGATGCCGCGCCAGCGCACGGTGGGGGCGGCGAAGACGCGCACCACCGCCTCCGGCTTCTGCGCCGCGGGCGGCAGCAGCCCGGCGCTGCTGCGATCCGCCAGCCGCCAGGACGGGCCGATGCCGTCCCATTGGTAGATCGCGGCGGAAATGCCGAGCGGCAGCAGGAAGAACAGGGCGAACAGGACCAGGGCGGTTTTCAGGATCTGCATCTTGCGCCGGATCTGAGGTGCAACCCGCCCGGGCGCAAGCCGCTCCCCCTCGCCAGGGCCGGAGGATTGACAGCGCGGCCAGGGCGCGGCCTGTGCGGGCGAGGAAATCGGGAAGGGGCGTTGCGATGGAACTCGGCTTGCGGGGCAGGACGGCGCTGGTGACCGGCGCCTCCATGGGCATCGGCCGCGCCATCGCCCGCGAATTGGCGGCGGAGGGTGTGGCGGTGGCCATGCTGGCGCGCGGCGCCGACCGCCTGGCGGAAGCCGCTGCCGCCATCGCCGCGGAAACCGGCGGCCGCACGGTGCCGATCGCCGTGGACCTGGTGGATGCCGCGGCGCTGGAGGCGGCGCTGGCCCAGGCGCAGGCGGCGCTCGGGCCCATCGACATCCTGGTGAACAATGCCGGCGCCACCCCGATGGGCCGCATCGCGGAGAGTGACGACGCCACCTGGCGGAAATCGCTGGACCTGAAGCTGATGGGCTATATGCGCTGCGCCCGGCTGCTGGTGCCGCCGATGCGGGCGCGGCGCTGGGGGCGCGTCATCAACATCATCGGCCGCTCCGGCCACCAGCCGCGCGCCACCTATATCGTGGGGTCGAGCGTGAATGCCTCACTCCTCAGCTTCACCCATGCGCTGGCGCAGGATTGCGCGGCGGATAATGTGCTGGTGGTGGGGGTGAATCCCGGCCCGATCGCGACGCCGCGCTGGGATGCGCTGGTGGCGCAAGGCGCGGCCGGCAGCGGGCGGGACCCGGAGGCGGAGAACGCCGCCGCCATCGCCTCCGTCGCCATGGGGCGGCTGGGCACGGCGGAGGAGGTTTCGGGCCTGGTGGCCTTCCTCTGTTCCGACCGCGCCGGCTTCATCACCGGCACCAATATCGACATCGATGGCGGCGGCACCCGCTGCATCTGAGGACGCCCACCAATGCCCCATTTCGAAGTCTCGCCCGGCGTCTCCCTGGCCTATGCGGTGGATGACTTCACCGACCCCTGGGTGCCCGCCCCCACCGTGCTGCTGCTGCACGGCCTGGCCGAAAGCGGCGAGGCGTTTCGCGCCTTCGTGCCCGCTTTGGCGCGCCAGGCGCGCGTGGTGCGGCTGGATCTGCGCGGCTATGGCGGATCAACCCCGATGCCGGCGGACCACCCCTGGCGCTTCGACCGGCTGGTGGCCGATGTGGTGGCGCTGATCGGGCATCTCGGCGTGGCGCGGGTGCATCTGGTCGGCGGCAAGATCGGCGGCACCATCGCGCTGGCCACAGCCGCGCGGCATCCGGAGCTGGTGGAGAAGCTGGCGGTGCTCGGCGGCCCGGCCTCGCTGACCAACATGGCCGGCCGCACGCCCGGCTGGCGGGCGCAGATCGCGGCGGAGGGTGTGCCCGCCTGGGTCGCGGCCTCCAATGCCGGGCGCATGGGCACGCGGATGAGCGCGGTGGCGCTGGCCTGGTGGACGCAGATGATGGGCCGCACGGCGGCGTCCACGCTGGAGGGTTTCCTCCAGATGGTGCCCAGCGTCGATGTCACGGCGGAGGTGGGCGCCATTCGCGCGCCGACGCTGGTGGTGACCACCACGGGCAGCGGCCTGGGTTCGGTGGAGGAGGTGCGGGCGTGGCAGTCGCGCATCGCCGGATCGCGCCTCGTGGTGCTGGAGAATGACAGCTACCATGTCGCGGCCTCGGACCCCGATGCCTCCGCCGCGCTGGTGCGGGATTTTCTTGCCGGCTGAAGGCTCAGCGGCGGTGCGGCCAGGGCAGCAGCGCGGCCAGCGGCAGCAGGGCGAGGCCCCAATCCAGCGGCGTGCCGCGCGCCAGCACCGGCAGGGCGGCCAGCGCGGCCAACGCCGCGGCGAAGGGCAGGGTTGGCAGGACCGGCCCGGCCAGCGCGCCGAGGCTGGCACCCAAAAGCACCAGGGCCAGGGGCAGCGCCGGTCCCGGCGGCCCGGCCAGCGCCAGCCCGCCCGCCAGCAGCACCGCCGCCAGCACGGCACGGCCGCCTGCCAGCCGCAGCGCCAGCAGCACATACAGCGCAACACCGGCCAGCACCGGCGCCGCCTGCGCCAGATCCGCCAGGTTGCGTGGGGCGCCGGCCATCCACCAGCCGGCCCCCAGCGCGCCCAGCCCCGGCAGCAGCCAGGAGGGCGCCCGCCGCCAGGCCAGGCCGAGCGCCACCAGGGCCAGCATCGCCAAGGCCAGCAGCGGCAGCCTTTCCGGCAATTGCCGCGGGGAAGCGGGCAGCGACCCGAACAACAGCCACCACCCGGCCAGCACCCCCGCACCCAGCGCCAGCGCCGAGGCCGCGCGCCAGCGACGCCCCGCCAGGGCCAAGGCAAGGGCCATCGCCAGCGCCAGGGCGGCGGGCAGCATCCAGGTGGGAATCGTCAGGGCCATGCCCGCAACAGGCCGCGCCGGGCCGCGGCGCGCAAGCGTCACCTTCCGAAACTTGCCCCGCGCCCCGCGCCGCGCCACACCGGACTCGTTGCAGCGACGAGGATATCCGATGGCCCGCGAGACCACCCCCATGCCGGGCGAGCAGCGGCTGAAGGTCTGGGACCCCTGGATCCGGCTGGTGCATTGGACGATCGTGCTGCTGATCCCGCTATCCTGGTGGAGTGCGGAGACGCATCGCTTCGACCTGCATGTCTGGTCCGGCTACACCATGCTGACGCTGCTGGTCTTCCGCATCGCCTGGGGCTTCGTCGGCAGCCACACCGCGCGCTTCCGCAGTTTCCTGGCCTCCCCGATCGAGGGGCTGCGCCACCTGGCCCATTTCCGGCGGCGGGAGCCGGTGGAGATCGGCCATAACGCGGCCGGCGGCTGGATGGTGCTGGGCCTGCTGGGCCTGCTGCTGGCGCAGGTGGGCAGCGGGCTGTTCGCGGATGATGAGATCTTCACCCGCGGCCCGCTGGCCCGCGCGGTGGACCCCGCGACCAGCGCGCTCGCCACCTCGATCCATCTGCGGGTGTTCTGGGTGATCATTGGCGCTGCGGCGCTGCATATCCTGGCGATCCTGGCCTATCGCCTGGTGCGGAAGCAGAACCTGGTCGCGCCGATGGTCACCGGCACGCTGCGGCTGCCGGCCGCCTATCGCGGCCCGGTGCCGCGCATGGGCAGCAACTGGCTGGCCGCCGCGCTGCTGGCCGTGGCGGCGGCGGCGGTCTGGGCGCTGGTGCAATGGGGCCAGGCCCAGGGCAGCGCCAGCGCGTTCGGGTAATGGCGGGGCCACCCACAAGACCTGTCCGCGCCGTTCGGCGCAACCTGCGGCCGGCGTCTTCAGCCGGCCGAGCGGCCGGATGGCCGCCGCCGCAAGTGCGGCGAGCCAAGCCGCCGGCGGCGGCGCCCGGCGCCTGAGGGCAGGCTAACGTGCCCTATACTGCTGGTGGCAGGCGCCGCAGGTGCCGCCGGTGCTGCGCAGCAGGTCGGGCGAGATGGTGCCCGATTCGGCCGCCGTCTTCAGCGCGGCGAAGGATGCCAGCATGGCGGTGGTGCGGGTCTGGAAGCCGGCGCGGTCCGCCTCGATCGCGGCCAAAGCGCGGGTCTGGCCGGGCTGCGTGCCCTGCGGCTGCGGCGGCGTCAGGCTCGCGGTGGGCACCAGGCTGGGCAGGGTCTGCATGAAGGCGGACATCGCCTCGATCCGCGGCACCAGGGCGCGCGTGTCGCCACGGGACTGCACGGCGGCCGCCACCGCTTCCATCGTCTGGCCCGTCATGCGCAAGCCTGCGCGCCGATCCGCCACTGCATCCTGGGCCATTGCGGCGCCAGCCGACCCAAGCGCCAACACGGCGCCGGCCGCCATCATCCAACCACGCATGCCTTAATCCTCTCGATCGGGTTGCCGCAGGGTGACAGCAAGCTGACAGCGTCGCAACGATTGCGGTGCCGCCGTTGCATTTGGACACGTTCCGCTTGCCCTGGCGCGCCGGCCGGCACAGGCTTCCCGAATAAGAAAAAATCCCACGGAGGAAACATATGTTCTCGCGACCCGGCTTCTCGCGACGAAGCGCGCTCGGCCTCGGCACCGCCCTGCTGGCGACCAGCCTGGCCGGCCCGGCCTGGGCCTTTCCGGACCGGACCATCAACCTCGCCGTCGGCTTTTCCCCCGGCGGGTCCACCGACATCACCTCCCGCCTGCTGGCGGACCGGCTGGGGCCGGCGCTCGGCCCGAATGGCCGGGTGGTGGTGGAGAACCGGCCGGGTGCCGCCGGCATCATCGCCGCCGACTGGCTGCGCCGCCAGGCGCCGGATGGCCATACGCTGATGCTGGTCGAGGCGTCCTCCCACGCCCTGGCCCCCGCCGCCATCGTCGGCGGCACGCGCTACGATCCGATCGCGGATTTCACCCATATCGCCGTCGTCGGCAGCGGCCCGATGATCCTGGTGGCCCAGCCCAACATGCCGGTGGCCACGCCGCAGGAGATCGTGGCGCGGATGCGCACCGGCCAGCCGGATGCGCTGCCCTTCGCCTCCTCCGGCGTCGCCTCCATGCCGCATCTCTCGGCCGAGATGTTCGTCAACGTGATGGGCATGGGCGGCCGCTTCCCCCATGTCGCCTACCGCTCCGGCGGGCAGATGGTGGAGAGCATCGCCAAGGCGGAGACGCAGTGGGGCGTGGCCGTGCTCGCCTCCGCCGCCGGGCAGGTGCGGGATGGGCGGGTGCGCGGCATCGCGGTGACGGGGATGGAGCGCTTCCCCTCCTTCCCCGACATACCGACGCTGAACGAGAGCGCGCTGCCCGGCTTCGACCTGGAGAACTGGTTCGCCGTGATCGGCCCGAAGGACATGCCGGCGCCGGTGGTGGCCCAGCTCAACACGGCGATCCGGGAGGCCCTGGGCCAGGCGCAGCTGCGCGAACGCCTGCTGGTCGCGGGCGTCGCCCCCTGGAGCCGGCCCAACACCCCGGCCGATGCCACTGCCTTCTTCCGGGCGGAGGTCGCGAAATTCCGCGAGGTGGTGGCCCGCACGGGCGTGAAGCTGGAGCCCTGACGCCCGCAAGGGCGTGAAGCTGGAACCCTGACGCCCGCAAGGGCGTGAAGCCGGAACCCTGACGGGTTGCGGCTTTGCCCCGTTGCGGCGAGGCTGGGACACAAGGGAAATGGGGGCGTCCGGCCGATGCAGGCGGGGGAAGCGGCGGATATCATCGTCATCGGCGGCGGCTCGGCCGGCTGCGTGGTCGCCGCCCGGCTCTCCGAGGATCCCGGCTGCCGCGTGCTGCTGCTGGAGGCCGGGCCGCCGGATCGCGACCCCTGGATCCGCCTGCCGATGGGCTATGCCAAGCTGTATGGTAGCGGCCGCTACGATCCGCGCTTCATGACGGAGCCGGAATCGGCACTCGCCGGCCGTGCCATCCACTGGCCGCGTGGCCGCGTGCTGGGCGGCTCGGGCTCCGTCAACGGCCTGGTCTTCCTGCGCGGCAGCCCGAATGACTATGACCGCTGGGCGCAATCCGGTGCGCGCGGCTGGGCGCATGCGGATGTGCAGCCCTTCTTCCGCAAGCTGGAGAGCTGGGAGGGCGCGCCTTCGGAGACGCGCGGCACCGATGGGCCGATCCGCGTCAGCGAGCCGAAGCGCCTGGCGCCGGCGGCCAAGGCGTTCGTGGATTCCTGCGTGGCCGCCGGCCTGCCGCGCTTCGGCGATGTGAATGGCGGCGGGCCGATCGAAGGCGCCGGGCCGATCCAACTGAATGTCGGCAACGGGTTCCGTTCATCCTCCGCCCGCACCTATCTGCATCCCGCGATGCGCCGGCCGAATCTGCGCGTCGAGACCGGCATCACCGTGCAGCGCATCCTGTTCGAGCAGGGCCGCGCGGTGGGGGTGCAGACCGGGCAGGGGGTGTTCCGGGCAAATCGAGAAGTCGTGCTGAGCGCGGGG
>LNFM01011116.1_pt1 | contig 12370 bp, 9 predicted proteins | sample 596031 | NCBI WGS metagenome assembly LNFM01 (sample SAMN04254537, study PRJNA301005) | activated carbon metagenome | isolation source: dual media filters at the Ann Arbor, Michigan drinking water treatment plant | place: USA: Ann Arbor
CACCGGGCCCGATGCGGGTTTGTCCTTGATGTGTATCACGCCGTCGTCCATGGCCCTGCCTCCTGGGTAAGTAACCGTCATTTTATCGGGAATGCCGCCATTGCAGAAACAGACGGTCCCGGACGCTCCCTGGCGAGGCTAGGCGCGGGCACCGATTTTCGATTAGCATCCGAGAAGCTCCCAGACCGCATTTGCCGCTTCTCTCCATGAACAACCATACAGCGCAGAACTGGACAGTCACCAAACCCGTTGCCTGTTCGCGCGGCGGCATTGTCACCTCGCAAAGCCGGATCGCCAGTGCGGCGGGGGCGCGTATTCTGTCCGCCGGAGGCAACGCGGTGGATGCCGCAGTTGCCACCGGATTTGCGCTGGCCGCAGTCGAACCCTGGAACAGCGGGCTTGGCGGTGTCGGCTTCATGATGGTTTATCTCGCCCGGGAAAAACGGGTGCGCGTGATCGATTTCGGCCCCATCGCGCCCGGCGGACTCGATCCTGCAGACTACCCGCTGACCGGCGGCGTAACCAGGGATCTCTTCACCTGGCCGGCCGTTCAGGATGACCGCAATGTCCACGGACCGATGTCGATCGCCATACCCGGACATGTCGACGGCATGGCCACTGCGCTTGCAAATTTCGGCACGATGTCGTTCCGCGATGTGATGGAGCCCGCGATTGGCCTCGCCGAAGAAGGCATCGCGGTCGACTGGTACCTGACGCTCAAGGTGGCAACGATGGCCAGGGAGCTGTCCCTGTATCCGTCAACCCGCGATATCTGGCTGCCCGGCGGTATGCCGCCGGTGACCCCCGCAGGTGCTCCTCTGGCGCGCCTGAAACTGAAAGGCCTGGCCCGCACGCTGCGCCGCCTGTCCGATGCCGGGCCGCGGGATTTTTACGAGGGCGATATCGCATCGGGCATTGCGAATGATCTGCGGGCGATGGGCGGCAATCTTTCGGCAGCAGATCTTGCAGGTTTCCGTTCGCGCATTGTCGACCCCGTCACCACCGCTTACAGGGGTGCCCGCCTGGCACTGCCGCCGCAACTCACTGCGGGACCGACAATGCTGCGCGCACTGGAACCGCTGCGCGACATCAACTTTGCGCCTGGCGGTCCCGGAGCAGACGCCTTCACTGCCTATGCCGCTGCCCTGCGCGAGGCCTACGCCGAACGCCTGGCCAGCATGGGGGACAACAGCGACCGCTGCGATCCTTCGACCACGACCCATCTCAACGTCATCGACCGCGATGGCAACATGGTGGCACTGACACAAACCCTGCTTTCCGTATTCGGGTCAAAGGTGGTGCTGCCCTCCAGTGGCGTACTGATGAACAACGGCATCATGTGGTTTGATCCCCGTCCGGGCTCGCCGAACAGCCTCGCACCGGGCAAACGCGCCCTGTCCAACATGTGTCCGGTCATCGCGTTGCGCGATGACAAGCCGTGGTTTGCAATCGGCGCTTCCGGTGGCCGGAAGATATTGCCCGCGGTTTACCAGATCAGCTCCTTCCTGATTGACCACGGCATGACCCTTGTGGATGCCTTCCACCATCCCCGCATCGATGCCAGTGGTGAAGATACCGTCGGCGTTGATCCCCGCCACAGCGAAACCGTGCGAGAGGCCTTATCCAGCCGGTTTCCGGTGCAATTCAACGAGCTGCTGGTATACCCTACGAACTACGCATGCCCCAGCGCGGTATTCCGTGACCCAAAAACGGGCGAACATCAGGGTGTTTCCGACGTGATGTCGCCGTGGTCCGGGGCTGTCGCCGCCGTATAAAAAGATGCGGCACGGAACTTGCATGATGCCGGTCGGCTGCACCGGATGGCTCATGCACTCCTCCGATGCCCGCACATTGCCGCAGCAGTAACGGCCTTCGCCTCAGCGGAAGGCCGGCTTCATTCACTGTTTCGATCGAGGAGAAACTCATGTCCGTCACACTGATTCGATTCTCACTGGCCCTCGGATTCTGCGCTGTTGCAGCCGGTACCGCCGCCGCCGCCCAGCAGATCAGCGATTTTCCGTCCCGGCCCATGCGCATCATCACGGGTTACCTGCCCGGAGGTGTCAGCGACACCATTGCGCGAACGATGGCAACACAGCTCGGGGAACAGATGGGGCAGCGCATCATCATCGACGGCAGGCCCGGCGCCGGCGGGACCCTGGCGATGGAAATCGCCGCCAATGCCACACCGGACGGGTACACGCTGTTCATGGGGCAGCCGGTCATCACCATCAGCCCGAACTTCAAGCGCAGGCCGTCATATGACCCGATCAAGGCCTTTGCGCCGCTGTCGCTGATCGGACTTGGCGCAACGATGCTGATGATCAATCCCTCGCTGCCGGCGAGCAACACCCAGGAACTGATTGCGTATGGCAAGACCCAGCCACGCGGCAAACTCCTGTTCGGGCATTCCGGACAGGGATCAACCAACCATCTCGCAGGAGAATTGTTCTCGGTGATGAGCGGCGTGCAACTGACCGCCGTTGCCTACAAGGGCGCCGCGGCAAACATCCTGGCCACGATACAGGGTGAAGTACAGCTCAGTTTCCTGCCGGTGCTCGCCGCATTGCCGCAGATAAAGGTCGGGAAGCTGAAGGCGATCGGGGTCACCGGTTCGAAACGCGCCAAATCGGCACCGCAGGTGCCCACGATCGCCGAAACCCTGCCCGGCTACGAAGTGCCGGTCTGGTACGGCCTGATGGCGCCGGCGGCAACCCCGAAACCGGTCGTAAACAGGCTCAATCTTGAAATCAAGAAGGCACTGACCGTTCCTGCAGTCGTCGACCGCCTCGAAAACCAGGGAATCGAAACCGAATACACCACGGTTGCGCAATTCGAGAAACTGATCAGGGATGACGCGGTTCGCTGGGCGAACCTGGTGAAAACTTCGGGCATAGTGCTGGAATGAATCTGCCCGGTGGCACCGGGCGCGATCAGAGGCGCAGTGCGTCGAGCAGCCGGTAATAACCGGCAACAGCCTTCATCGCGGGAATCCGCAGTCCGTGAAGCGGTATGGGCGCAAACGATGCGGCATGCATCGGGCCCGCCCTGACCGCTTCACCTTTAGCAAGTGCCGCCAGCATTCCGCCCAGGAGTCCGGCAAGAACAACGCCGCGTCCGCCGTACCCCATGGCAAAGGAAACGCGTTTTCCCAGCCTGCCGGCATGCGGAAAATCGTCCAGTGTCACCGCCACCTTGCCCGACCATCTGTGGTCTATCGGCACACCCGCAAGCGAGGGATAGGTTTCCACCATCTTGCGCTCAAGTCCCGAATAAACACCCGGCGACTCCTTGCCGGTCAGCGACCCCCTTCCGCCGAACATCATGCGATTGCCCGGTGCAATGCGGAAATAATTCAGCAGATGCCGCGTGTCGGAAACCAGATGGCCTTGCGGCAGCAGCCTGTGCAGCTCATCCGGCGGCAACGGCGCCGTGGTGATCACCGAGGTCGAGACAGGCACGATGCGCTTGTCGAGGTCATTGCCCAGGCTGAACAGCTCGGTATAGGCATTGGTTGCAATCAGCAGCTGTCCGGCACGCACTGTCCCGCCTGGAGTGGCCACGCTGACACCATGCGAATTCTCCTGTATCGCGCTTGCCGGCGTGCCCGAATGCAGTGTCACGCCACGATCCGCCAGTCCCGCTGCCAGGCCGCGTGCGTAATTGAGGGGATGGATTCCGGCGGCACGCGGATCAAGATAAGCGCCCAGATAACAAGATGTGCCTGACAGTTCCGCAGTTTCCCCGGCCGTCAGCATGCGGGGAGCACGGTCGCCTGCAGCCGCCAGCCATTCAACGTCGGCCCGCAGCATCGCCAGTGCCGATTTGCCGTTGGCGGCGGTAATGTGCCCACAGCGGGAAAATCCGCAGTCGATGCCAAGATTGCTGATGATCTCCTCCAGAGCATCCAGGGCCGACAGCAGCAGTCCGTGCAAGTGCCTGGCCTCTTCTTCGCCATGCCGACGCGCCAAACCGGCCCAAGGCGTCTTGTAACGCAGCACCGCCATGCCACCGTTGCGGCCGCTGGCCCCCCAGCCGATGTCATGAGCCTCGATGACCGCGCAGTCGATGCCCGCTTTCGCCAGGTGCCAGGCCGCGGTCAGCCCGGTGAAGCCGCCCCCGATGATCGCCACATCGGTGCGCAGGCCGGCGGTCAGCGGCGGGAACGTCCGCGCGGGGTTTGCGCTGCTGATCCAGACCGACGATGGATGCGAAAACGACGCGCTCATGCCGTGTCTGCGGGCATGGTGTTCAGGACCGTCCGTAGAGTAACCGTGCCGCCTCGGCGCTGACCTTGCCATTGGCAATATCATCAGCAATCGTCGTGCGCCTGCGCGGATCGCCGTAACCGCCACCGCCCGGTGTTTCAACGATCACCCGGTCGCCCCTGTTCAGCACGGTCAGCGCCTTGGACGGTATCAGTTCTTCGGCACCACCCGCGCGCAGGATCATGGAACGCGCCGGGGCGCCGGGCTGCCCGCCTTCCAGCCCGGGCGCAGCACTGTAGTGACGTTCGCCGCGATGGGTGAAGGTGACGCCGTCGGCCAGGATTTCGTATTCCCTGACCACGCCCAGGCCGCCGCGGAATTCACCAGCGCCTCCGGAGTCCCGTCGCAGCTCGACCCGGCGTAGACGGATCGGAGCCTCCATTTCCAGTGCTTCAGCCGGCAGGTTCATGCAGTTGCTGGCATCGGTGTCGACAACGTCGACGCCATCGAGTCCCTGTGCGGCGCCGCTGCCGCCGGCAATCAGTTCGCCGACAATGTAGCGCTTGCCGTCGCGCCCGGTGCCGCCAAAAGCGACCACCAGCAGCGTACCTGCGGCGGGCGCGGCCACCCTGTCCGGCAGCGCCGCGGCCAGCGCACTGACCATGGAGGTGGCGATGCGCTTGATGGTCGAGGTCCTTGCATTCACCGGCGCCGGTTCGACCGGATTGGCCAGTGAACCGGGGGGAAGCTTCAGGCTCACCGGCCGGAAGCAGCCGCCATTGGTGGGGATTGTCGGATCGGTCAGCACCCGCACCGCGTAATAGGCGGCCGCCTGCGATCCCGAAGGCACGCAGTTCATCGGCCCCTTCACCTGCGGGCTGGTTCCGGCAAGGTCGAATTCGATCGTGCCATCGCGCACCGTGACTGCAACCTCGACGCGAATGCGTTTGTCGAGCTCGATGCCGTCGTTGTCCATTGCATCGACATAGCGGTAGGTGCCTTCGGGGATCTTGCGCAGGGCCTCACGCGTCATCGTTTCAGAGCGGTCCAGCAATTCGTCGAAAATCGCCATCAGCAGGTCGGCCCCGTACACGTCGGCCAGTTCCCGCAGCCGCCGGGCACCGACATTGCAGGCCGCAAGCTGGGCATTGAGGTCGCCCATCAGCGTGTCAGGCAAGCGTGAATTCTGGCGCAGCAGTGCCACCAGGGTTTCGTTGTAGGCGCCCGCCTCGCGGAACTTCAGCGGCGGAATGCGCAGGCCTTCCTGGTAGATTTCCGTCGAGTTCGTCGGCAACGATCCCGGCGAATAACCACCGACATCGCCATGGTGCGTCATCGTGGCCGACATTGCGATGACCCGCCCGTGGTGGAACACCGGCGTCATGATCGCAATGTCCGGCAGATGGGTGCCTCCGCAGTAAGGATCGTTCAGGATGTAGGCATCACCCTCCTTCATCGTCTCCAGAGGGTAACGCTGCAGCATGCTGCGGATGGTCGGGATCAGGGTCGCCAGGTGCACAGGAATCGCGCAGGCCTGGGCCAGCGTTTCCGCCTTGACCGTGAACAGGCTCGCCGAGGTGTCCAGGCCCTCCTTGACGATCGGGGAAAAGGAACTTTTCAGCAGCGTCAGTTCCATCTCGTTGGCAATGCCCTCGAGTTTGTTGCGGATCACCTCGGTGGTGATCGGATCGACGACTTCATTCCGGTCCACGCGATTCATTTGGACTCTCCCTGAGTCAGCACCAGGTTGCCGCGGCCATCGACTTCGGCGCGCCAGCCGGGCTCGATCACGGTGGTGGTATCGGCCTGCTCGACAACGGCTGGTCCGTAGAATGTCACGCCGGGCCTGATGCGCCGGCGCTCGTAGACCTGTGCCTCGACGAACCCCCCGGATTTTTCGGTCAGTATGGCGCGTGCGCCCTTGCGTGGATCACCTTCCTCCGGCACGTAATTCCCTTCAGCCGCCACCGCCGATGCGCGCGCCTGATGCACGCTGCGCAGATTGACGAACTGCACCGGCCCTTCGGCGCTGTGTCCGTAGATGCGGTCGTGTGCGGCAAAAAAATCCTTGCGCACCCGCGCAAGGACATCGCCGGCCGGTTTCAGCGGAATCTCGAGGTGGTAGGACTGTCCCACGTAACAGACGTCGGCAAAATACTGGATGTCCACGGCCTCCGGCGCAATGCCTTCAACCCGCATCAGTTCGGCACACTGCCGGTCAAGCGCTGCAAGCTCCCGGGTCAGGTCGGTTGCCGAGGCATGGTCAAGGGGATCATGGAACGCAACCGCAGCCTCGTGTTCAACCGGCGCGGAAAGGAGGCCTGACGCAGAAAGCACGCCGGGATGCAGCGGCACGATGACCCGCCGCATGCCGAGTTCCCTCGCCAGTGCAGCGGCATGGACCGGACCTCCGCCGCCCAGCGGCACGAGTCCGAAGCGGCGGGGATCAATACCGCGTTTCACCGATACGAAGCGGATGCCTTCAGCCATGTTGGCATTGACCACGCGATGGATGCCGAGCGCCGCCTGCTCCACCGACATGCCGAGCGGGCGCGCAATTTTTTCCTCGATTGCCCGCCTCGACAGCTCAGGCTGAAGTCGCAGGGAACCGCCAGCGAAATACCCGGGATCGACATAACCAAGGACGATCGAGGCATCAGTCACCGTCGGCAGTTCGCCACCGCGGCCGTAACAGGCCGGACCCGGTTCGGATCCCGCAGAAGCAGGTCCGACGCGCAGCGATTTCGCGCCGTCGAGCCAGGCGATGCTGCCGCCGCCGGCGCCGATGGCATTGACATCGACCATGGGCACACGGACGGCGTAACCATCGAGCATGCCTTCCGCGGCGATCAGCGGCTTGCCGCGGCTGACCAGCGCAATGTCGGCACTGGTACCGCCGATGTCGATGGTGATGATGTCCTCGTAACCCGCAGCATCACCGGCCATGCTGCCGCCGATGACCCCCGCCGCCGGTCCGGAGAGAAAAAGCCGCACCGGACGCCGCCTGGCAATGCGCGAAGATGCCACGCCTCCGCGTGACTGCATGATCTGCAGCGCGGAACCGACCCTGTTGGATTCGAGGTCCGTCTCCATGTTTTCCAGATAACGGTCGATCACCGGCTTGAGATAGGCGTCAAAGGCGGTGATGCAGGTGCGTTCGTACTCGCGGAACGCCGGATCCACCTCGCACGACAGCGACACCATCAGCTGCGGATGCATTTCGCCGATGATCTCGGCAACCCGCCGCTCGTGCGCCTGATTCAGGTAGGAAAACAGGAAGGACACCGCAATGGCGCTGACACCCTGCGCGACCAGGTCATCGACTTCGCGGCGCACGGCCGCCTCATCGAGCGCCACCAGCACTTCGCCGGAAGCGGTGACCCGTTCCGGCACCTCCCGCCGCAATGCGCCGGGCACCAGGAATACCGGGGTTTCCGGCTTCAACATCACGCTGTAGACCGCGTGGCGGTTCTGGCGGCCGATTTCCAGCGTGTCGCGGAACCCCTGCGTGGTGATCAGTCCGATTTTCGCGCCCTTGCGCTCGAGCACTGCATTGGTGGCCACCGTGGTCCCGTGCACAAAACGGACAATCTGTTCCGGCAGGACCCCCCACTCCCGGGCCATGTACTGCACCGCATTCAACACACCCGCGCTTGGATTTGCCCGGGTCGTCGGAATCTTGACCAGTCGCATCATGCCGCGATCGCTGCGGCAGACTACATCGGTGAATGTGCCGCCGATGTCTACACCGACTTCATAACGTGGCACCGGGGCTGCTGAAAGGTTCATCGGGATATCCAGGGTCAGTGAAGAAAGGCAGTTGCGCTGCAAGTATACTGACGGCCTTGGCAAATTGAATACCGGATGTGTCCGATTCCAGATCGTGACCGCGCGGTCTGCGGCCGGAACATGATGGGTGCGCATGGAACTTGCTCGAATGGCCGCGAGCTGCTGCAGCCGCCTCGCAAACAGGCATCCCGTGCCACGGTTTGGTGCGCGATGGGACCAACCGATTCACCGACAAACACAGGGGGAGAAACATGATCAATGCCGCAATCATCGGCCTGGGGCGCTGGGGGCAGAATCTCGTCAACAGCGTGCAGGGCAAAAGCCGCAGCATCCGCTTTGTCGCGGGCGCCGTGCGCACACCTTCACGCGTGCAGGGCTATGCGGACAGCCGTGGCATCCGGCTCTATGACGACTATCGCAAGCTGCTGGCCGACCCGCAAGTGGATGCCGTGGTGCTCGCAACGCCGCACAGCCTGCACGCGGAGCTGATCATGGCGGCGGCCAGGGCCGGCAAACACGTGTTTACCGAAAAACCGTTCACGCTGACGACTGCGTCGGCAAAAGAGGCTGTCAGGACCTGTGCCCGACGGGGCGTGACCCTGGCCGTGGGTTACAACTGGCGCTTCCAGCCCGCCCTGCAGGAAATCCGCCGCATGCTCGATGACGGCCGGCTCGGCAAGCTGCTGCATGTCGAAGGCAACTTCTGCGGCCCCAGCGTTTACTGGTACCCGAAAGACCACTGGCGGCAGAAAACCGATGAAGGTCCGGGCGGCGGCATGACCGGCCGCGGCGTGCACGTCGTTGATGCCATGCTTTACCTGGCCGGACAGGTGGACACGGTCTACGCACAGAGTTTTCGCCGCGCACTGAATTACGGCATCGACGACACCACGTCGATGCTGTTCCGCTTCAAGGAGGGTGCCAGCGGTTACCTGGGCACTTTCATCGCCACGGCAGAAACCTGGCGCATGCAGGTCTTCGGCTCCAAAGGCTGGGTCGAGGTCGGCGATGTCGAACATCTCGGCACCTGGCAGATGAAGGTCTGCCTGCTCAATCCCGACGACCTGCGTGAACGCCGGCGCCCGGAGATCGTGACTTTTCCGGACACCAGCACCGAACGCGCCGAGCTGGAGCATTTCGCGCAAGCGGTAGAACGCCGGCAACCGCTGGCGATAACCGGCGGCGACGAAATCCACGGTGTCACCGTGCTTGAGTCGATACTCGAATCCGTGCGCACCGGCAGTCCGGTGAAGGTCGGCAGGAACAGCAAACCTTCCCGGAAGGCGGCGACCCGGCCCGCCAAACGCGGCATTGCGCCGGGCAAGAAGAAGGCGGCCAAGAAAAAATAAAATTACTTTAAAATCAAATACTTACCATAAAACCCGCAGGGCAGCGGATTTCAGCCGGCAAAAGGCCGCCGTTGCGCATATTCAGCCGCAGCATCCTCCAGCTTCATGAACACCGCGCCGCCGTCTTTCAGCCTGCGGATCAGTTTTTCCAGCACCAGCATCCGGTGGCCCCGGCCAATGACAAAGGGATGAAAGGTGTAGGTGATGACGCCCCAGTCGAGGTGGTCGCGCAGGTAGGCAAAATCGTTGACCCAGTTTTCCAGCACGAGGCCGGCATTCATGTTGCCCGGAAGCACCCAGTCCGGCGTGCGTATGAACTCGAAATGCGGGTAGTCGTCCAGTGACCAACTGATCGGCATTTCGATCAATCGGGATTCCGGACCGAACACCGCAGGCTGCTCAAGCGTGATGACATCACCCCTGCGCACACGGTACGGCGTGTAGTCGTCACCCATCATGCTGCTGTCGTACAGGAATCCGTTTTCAAGCAGCAGGTCGACCGAGTGCGCCGACAGATCCCAGGACGGCGAGCGGTAACCACGCGCTCCCTGCCCGGTCAACCGGCGGATCAGATCGTTCGCACGTACGAGCTCGGAGGCTTCTTCATCACGCGTCAGGCTGGCCGGCGGACGATGAGTCCAGCCATGATGGCCGATTTCATGTCCGGCCTCGAAAATCCGCCGGCACTGCTCCGGATAGGTCGCCAGCGTATGGCCCGGTATGTACCACGATGCCGGAACGCCGTAAGCCTTCAGCAGCGAAAGAATGCGCGGAAGCGCGACATTGGGGCCGAATTCGCCGCGCGAGATCGGCGTCGGTGACGTCATGCCGCGGGCGATCCAGCCCGAGATCGCATCAAAATCGAAAGTCAGGCAGGCGATGTGTTTCCCCATGGCGCAAAAATCTTAACATGCGCGACGGCAGACAGTGCCTCAAGCCGGGCTTGCCGCGTTCAGGACGGCAGGGTTTCCTCCTGCCCGGCGAACGGCATGCGAAAAATCGGATCATTGATTTCCGGCCTGCCTGGAGTTACTGATTGCCTGATGGCAAATGGCACCCGACAACTGTATATAATTACAGTCCATGAAACCCGCGACCCCCCGCACCGCCGAACCTGTCCCTGCGCCGCCACGCCTGCTGCCGCCCCTGTGTGCGGGGCGCGTCACGGCCGGCTTCCCCTCGCCGGCCGCCGACCACCTCGACCGCCCGCTCGACCTGAACGAACACCTCGTGCTGCATCCTCAGGCCAGCTTTTTCATGCGCGTCAAGGGTGATTCGATGACCGGCGCCGGCATTCACGACGGCGACCTGCTGATCGTCGACCGTTCGCTTGAAGCCGTGTCAGGCCGGGTGGTGGTGGCCGCCATCGACGGCGAGCTGACGGTGAAACGCCTGCGGCGCAGCCGTGATCACATCGTACTGCACCCCGAAAATCCGGCCTATCCCGAGATCGTCGTCCGCGGGGACCAAACGCTGGAAATCTGGGGCGTCGTCGCCTACGTCGTGCACACGCCCTGACCAATGTCATCACGAATCGCACTGGTCGATGCCAACAATTTCTACGTTTCCTGCGAGCGTGTGTTCGACCCGCGCCTCGAAGGCAGGCCGGTCGTCGTGCTCTCCAACAACGACGGCTGTGTGGTATCCCGCAGCGAGGAAGCCAAGGCGCTGGGCGTGCGCATGGGCGTGCCCTTCTTCGAGGTGCGCGCGCTGGTCGGCAGCCGCGGCCTCGTCTGGCTCAGCTCCAATTACGCGCTGTACGGCGACATCAGCGCGCGCATGATGGAATTGCTCGGCGAGTTCGCCCCCCGGCGCGAGGTCTATTCCATCGACGAATGTTTTCTCGATTTCAGCGGTGTCGTCATCGACAGCAGCAAGCTGGGCCCCGCCATCCGCGACCGCATCCTGCGCTTCCTGGGTCTGCCCGCCTGCGTCGGCTTCGGCGCGTCAAAAACGCTGGCCAAGCTCGCCAACCATGTCGCCAAGAGCCGGCGCGAATGCAGGGGCGTGTTCGACTGGGACGCACTGCCGCCGGCGCAGGCGGATTCGGTGATGGACAGCATCGACATCGGCGAAGTCTGGGGTGTAGGCCGCCGCCTGGCGCCGGAGCTGGCTGCGATGGGTCTGCACAGTGCCTTGGACCTGAAACGCGCACCGCCAAAGTTGATGCGCAGGCGCCACAGCGTGATCATCGAACGTACCGTCGCCGAGCTCAATGGCGTGCCCTGCATCGGCCTTGAAGAAAGTGCCTTGCGCGAAGGCCAGGTCATCGCCACCCGCAGCTTTGGCCGCCCGGTCACCGCAATGGCGGAACTGCGCGAAGCGGTTTCGAGCTACGTCATTCGTGCAGCCGAGCGAATGCGCGCGCAGCATTGCATCTGCAGCCGGATCAGCGTGTATGTCGATACCGGCAAGTACCGCGGCGGCCATGGTGATGGCGACCGTTACCGCCGGTCGGTCGAAGTCCCGCTGACGGTGGCGAGCGACGATACGCGCCGGCTGATCGCTGCCGCAATGCACGGCCTTGCCCTGATCCACCGGCCGGGACTCCGCTACAAGAAGGCCGGCGTCTGCCTCGGCGGACTGCGGCCGGCGGCAGCACCGCAGGGCGATCTCTTCTCCGGCTACGAGCGGCAGCGCTCCACGCGGTTGATGGCCACGCTGGACTGCATCAACAGCACCTGGGGCATGAACACCGCCAGCTTCGCCGGCGCCGGCATCGAACAGCCCTGGCGCATGCAGTCGGCACGCCGCTCGCCGCGTTACACGACATGCTGGGATGAACTGCCGGTCGTACGCTGAAAAAATTCCGGGCAAACAAAAACGGCGCAGCAGCGCCGCTTTTTGTTCCGATCACCCTGCCCTCGTGAGGCTTGGTGCCGGTGCCGCCACCGCCCTTTTGGAGCCGCGGCGGGCCCTTCCGTGTCAACGCAGGTCGAAACGGTCGAGGTTCATCACCTTGGCCCAGGCGGCGACGAAGTCCCTGACCAGCTTCTCCTTGCCGTCGGCGCTCGCGTAGACCTC
>LNFM01011117.1_pt1 | contig 12369 bp, 9 predicted proteins | sample 596031 | NCBI WGS metagenome assembly LNFM01 (sample SAMN04254537, study PRJNA301005) | activated carbon metagenome | isolation source: dual media filters at the Ann Arbor, Michigan drinking water treatment plant | place: USA: Ann Arbor
TGCATCACGGCAAAGCATGAAGTTGACCCATTCGGGCGTCCCCCCAGATTGCCAGTGTGGGTCGGCTGGTGGATTGACGAGCGGAGTGACCAGCGGATTTGAAGTGCGTGAAGAGGATCGAGACCCCGCGGAGACCTTGAAGATGCGACGGAAAAGCCCACGGGCTTGGTCACTTCGATCGTCCTATCCCCCGGTCTCCCCGATGGCATCATCCCGCGCGGCAATCCCCCGCGATCCCCAGTCGATGCCCTGGCGGTGCGCCCTTCGATGCCGTGTCGCGCCTCAGGATGCCGTGCCTCTCGTGCCATGTCCTGCCGATGTGCCGAGATGAGGTTCGAGAGGGCGTTGCCTGAGGTTGTCCCTCCGGGGCGTCGATACCCTTGCTTCCCTTGCTCTCCGCAGGAGACCCCTGAGGCCAAAGGCCGAAGCTCTGGTGCCTCGCGTCGAGTGACCATGTTGAGGATGGCGTCGCTAAGGACGGACCATATGAAGTGGGTCCCTGCCGGGGGCTGAAGAGAAAGGGTTACGGGCGAAGCCCTGCCCCCGAGGAACACCAACCGCTGTCAACCATCGCTCAAGGCCCCTGGGGAACTCCCTAGGTATATATGGTACCGGTAAGACAGTTGTCCTCAGCGCTTTCCTCGGCACACTCGATGCTCGATCGTCCCCAAAAACGCCTCGCCGATCCACCGTCTCCGCCGCTCCCGCGTGCCTTTTCCCCGTGGCTCCGGACCTGCGAAGGTACGGCGGCTCGACAACTGGCCACTGCCGTCCTTCAACGCCTGACCGACAGCGAAGACCGCCAACGCCAACGCCGAGAGAGCGACGAGGCGACATTCACCACTCTGGTCGATGCACTCGTGGCCAATCTCTTGCGCTGCCAGCTCGACCCGAAGCAGCAGGCTGACATCGATGAAAAGGGCGGATGGGTGAAGGTGCCACTGTCGCGCCGGAAGACAGGCAGCGCCAAGGTGGTCGATCGGTACCACGTGGCTCCCATGCCGCTGAGCAAGCTGCCGGACATCGTGAAGGCAATGGCCGCGCTCGACCTCGTGTCACTCTACAAAGCCCCGCAAAGCTCATGGACCCGTCACGCCTCCAAAATCAAATGCAGTGACGGTCTGCTTGAGTTGATCGATGACTATTCCCCACGATTGGATCAAATGGAGAGCTTCACGTCCGCCGTCGATGCACGGGGCAATCTCATTCAGCCGGAAGTGATCGAGTTGCGAGAAGCTGCGGACCGTGGCGATGCAGTGACCGGCGTCCTCGAAGTCTTCAAGCGTCGTCTCAGGCGAGGCCCTAACAGGAAGTCACCGCCAGCCGCACAGTATCGCGACACCGCACGGACCGACGCTTGGCGAGAACAAGTGCAGCGCATCAACGCGGCTCTCCATCAGGCCGACATCACGTTCGAAGCTGGCAATGGCATCATCGCGGGGCATCGAGTACCGGAGCAAGGTGTCGCGATACGCGACCGCTTCACGCGCCGCATCTTCAATAATGAGCGCTGGGATCACGGCGGCCGTCTCTATGGTGGCTTCTGGCAGGGCCTTCCACGGGAACTGCGTGACGGCATCCGCATTGATGGGCATCGTGTCGTGACAGTCGATTTCTCATCGATGTTCCTTCAGCTGCTCTACGCCGTGAAGGCCAAGGAGCAAGCGCCGCTCGATGAGCCGGATCTATATGAGCGGATCGACCGAGAGGCGGGATGGCCCAATGACCCGGAGCGCAAGGCACTCGTGCGCGAGGCCGTCAAAAAGATCGTCAATGCGATGCTGTTCGACGACCGCGAAGACCCGCGTGAGAGCTTGCCCAAGGGAACGCGGCCGTACATCGACAAGCGCACCAAGTGGACTGACCTCGTGCGTCGCATGAAGGAGCGTCATCCGCCGGTCGCGCGATGGGTAGGCACGGACGTTGGCTTCGAGCTGATGCACCACGAGTCGGAGATCATGATCGCCACTGTGCTCAGCTGCCTCGACAAGGGCGTCGTCGTCCTTCCGATTCATGACGGGCTGATCGTTGCGGAGCCGCACAAGGAAATCGCGAGGGCTGCGATGCAGCAGGCGTTCCGGGACTATACCGGCGGGTTCGTCGCTCGGATCTCAGGTTGACTACAGTGTGCGCGAGAAGACTCACAGAAGCCCCGTGACGGCCGTGCTCTTTCGGGCAATAGCCCTAGGCGCGAACTCCAGATGAGTCTGTGCGGCCTTCCCTGAGTCATCCAGAGGCATCGCCAAGGGAGAGCGAGCTTCGCCGCTAGACGGCCCCTGCACGCCGGACATGGTGGGGGGTATTTTCGGCATTCTGCATCCGGCCGTTGCCACCCTACCTGCCGAGACGAATGCGGATTCTCGAATGTCCCCTCACAGCTCGCCTCGAACAACACGTCGAATGGTCGGCAGGATTCGCTGCAGTCCCTTGTCGGGAGTTGAAGGCGGATTGTCGGGCAATCGGTTGGCCTTGGGCGGGGCATGTCGATAGTGGTTCGCCGTTTGACGAACATTCTCCCAAATCTTCCACTCGGCCCCAAATTCCCCCTTCTTGATGGCTCGCTCTAGCTTGTGCTGGCCCCCCATGATCAGCTCTGCAAGTTCCATTGCCTTGTAGAGATCGAACCAATTGTTGGACCGCGTGATGTGAAGCAGCAGCTCCGCGAGAATGTCAGACGCATCCGCCTCCGCGATGCTCCGCTGCATGAAGGACGGCCCTTGCACTGTCCCGTCTTTCAAAAAAGTCGACGCTTCAAAGCGGACGCGATCTCCTTCCTCTGTAATGCACAAGGTTGCATCAATTGTAACTGCCAACGGCTGCCCGGCTTCATCGAAACGGCGAAGAGGACCGAGCTGCACCTCTTGGGCATCATCATGTCTCAGTCTTGCTGCGCCATTGAGCTGTCCAATTAATCGACGCCCCTCGTGCATGACTGGTCCGCTCTGACTCATGTCGGCCCATGTCGTGCTTCGCAGCAGTAGAATCTCTCCGTCACGCTCGACCCATGGACTGTGCGGCGGGACCAGCTCCCTCTCGAAATCGCTGAGGTCGACAGGGTGTCCCTTCAATTCGATGGCCCATCCGGCCGATCTTGGCATCCGCTAAATCCACTTCATCGTTGCTGCTTTGCAGCCCCTGCCTCGACCAAGGCGCTGTCTGCCGATTCATGACGGGTTGCTTGTTGCGGAATGCCACAAGGAAATCGCGAGGACGGCAATGCTGGCGGCTCCGGGATCATACGGGTGGTTTGGTCGCGAGAGTGAGTGGTTGACCGACGATCGCCGCTAGATGTGCCCTGAAAGCCGGATACTGGTGGGGGTATTTCGGCCGTTTCGCATTGGACGCATAACCGGACGCGGTCCACTATCCATGGGGGCACAGATCACGGCGCAAGGCAGGTGTCTCGCACAGTCAGTTACAGTGGCGCCGTGCCGCCTTTCTTAAGCAGCTTGGCGGCCACACGAAATAGATCTGGCATGTCGATGCGATTGTCCTTTCGGCGAAACATCACACCAATGCGTTCCATTGCCTCAAAGAGCAATTCTTCCTCAGCAGCTTTCTTCCCGTCGAACGGTGGCATGTAATTCTGTCGCTTTGCGTCCGCGACGAGGACGGTAATCGTCTTGGTTGCTTTCCACGCCGCAAACACCTCATTTTCTGTACGAGGTAGCAGTAGGCCTGCCAGCGGGGCCAAAACGCCCTTGATCCAGGGGAACTCTTGATGCAACTGATCGACGCGAGTTCTGGAAGCCTCTCGCAAGCCGTGTCTAATCCCATCAGCTGTGATTGCACGATCGTGTGGAGCGCCGCCATGTTTAGCGGCCGCAATCATCAACTCTAGAAAGCTGCGCGGAGTGACCTCATCATGTGCGTCTGACAAGTGTTTGATCGGCCAGTCGTATGTCTTGCCCTTCTTGTATCCGTATGGACCATCCGACATGTAGGGCCCTGCTAAGACTTTCATCAGCGCCGCTTGTGCTGGAGCGCTGTGGCTTAGTGGCCAACGCCGCGTCAAAACGCTATCGCGATCGCCGATTGGCAGTCCCTGCTCTGTTAGAACACTCGCGAAAGCCTCTTTCTCAAGCTTCTTTGCGGTTAGAGCGAGACGAGCAAAAAGCAAGCCGTAAAGGTCTGTTGTCGACCAAGTCAATGCGACGGCGCCAGTGCGCAGTTTTGGTAGTTCAACAAACCGAAGCGCATCGTCGGCTATTTGATCTGGCCTTAGAAACAACTTTACCTTGATGCTTCGATAAGCCCGCGTGGCCCACACCACTTCAAACAATGCTTCGGTCAATAGCCGACGTCGCGGCCAAGTCGTGGCCACAGTGTCTAGCGCATCAAACACGACCAGCAGCATTTTGCCTTCTTTATGCAAGCGTCTCTCGTGATCGACGAGAACGCGCTCGCGCTCTTCGTAGTTCGACGACTGCCTTACCCAGTGACTGAGAAGAGTAGAGCCGCCACCTTTCGACAAATCGGCTGCGCGAAGGATCGTGCCCCACCAGAAAGCCTTGGCCTGTTCAGGTGTTGCGTTGGGGGGAACACTAAAGTTTAGTGCATCTGAGCCGACCCCGTTCTCGCCGCCAATGCCTGTGTAGCCGAACTCCACTATAACGTGATCGAGTTGGAGAGATGGATATGCGTTGGCCGCAGCTTTCTTGGTTTGAGGTTGACCCAAGACACCTGCCCAGAAGCTCTTGCCTGTGCCTCTTGAGCCCACCACGACAGGCGTCGATGGATCCAGAGCGGCCGCGTGTTGCTCTGGTGCAAACATGTCTTCAAGCTTAGGAGCGTGCGCACCAACGGCATCATTGGACATATCACTCGATATGCTTGCTATCGCCGAACGGATTATTTTGAAGGTGTCAGGGTTCATAGTTGATTGCCCTCTGCTTCGACGACAATCTCATCTATGTGTTTCAGAAGCATCCCGTAGGAGGAATCGAAAACCTCCTCCACTAGCAAGTCGATCCAGCGATTTTGACCTACGTGTCGGAACCGTTCGTCCTCCATTACAGCGATCGGTTTCAACAGCCAGTCAGTGTCCCCTAATTCCAAATCGGCATCAGTAATCGAATCGTCCCATGGAACATCGTTGAACGGCTCAGCAGGTAGCGGCACCTGTGCGCCATGGGTTTGGCGCCGAGTTCCTAATCCGGCCTGAGCAAACAATGCCTCACAACGCTCTGCGAATCCCGCCCGATCCGCGGGACTTGTCGGAGCCTTCGCTTGGACCATTGTCACGCGCTGAAGCCATTCGGGAGGCGACCGCTCCGGTCCCACGAACCGAGCCATGTGGGCTAACAGGATCGAATAGCCCTGGAATGTTTGCGGCTCATCAACGCCGAACAGGAACACCTCGGCGCCCAAGCCTAGGATTGCCGAAGCCGTGGTTTCATGCAAGCCAGCACGAGCATCAACAAAAATGGCATCGTATCGCCTGGAGCTGGAGAAACGATCTACGATGTTTCGAACCTTGTCTAGAATTGATTCTGCGGCGCCCTTTTCATTAATCGTCTCACCGTAGGCCCGCGCGATCTTTGCTAACACCTCCCCGGGATTTTTCATCGAGCGTCGCCCCAAAGCGGGGATCACATCGATTTGTCCTCTGTGCTGAGAAATGGCGGAGGGTCCGATTAGATCCGCTATGAATCCTTCATCGAGGGGCCCAAAACCGCTTTCCACCAGTGCGTCAATCAATCCAAACTCGGGTAACGTTTCCGGTTCTAGAAGAAAAGCCCCAAGTCCGGGTGCTTCCAAGTCGAGATCGATGGTCAATACTCGACGTGACCGCGCCGCCTGAGCGACCGCGCTGACTGCCAAGGCAGTGGACCGTCCGACGCCACCCTTGAGGCTCGCAAATACAAATCGTGGCGGCCCTTTTGCGACAGGGACCGGTGAGCGCAGCCAGTCTGCGCCCACCAGGCGACGATCTAACAAACGCAACTCATGGGAAGGAGTGTTGGTAACGACCCATCCGGACTCATCCAACAGGTCACGAACACCAAAATCTGTAACATCCGCGACGGTACGATCATCCCGCGCGTAACCGCCAAGCCGCTCTTGCAGACGTTTCGTAAGGACCTTGGCGGTGCGCTTTGGAAGCTCTGTAGAGGAAAAGAAAGAGAGTCGCCCGGAGACGTCACGCAACACTAGCCCGGACAGTAATGATTCTTTGCCCAATGTCTCGCTCACGACCTGGGCCAAAATGGTCAGACTGTCATCAAAGCGAACTGCCACTGCGACACTTCCTCAAGAACCTATTGAAGCCACTATTTGTCTCGCCTGCTTCGCCCACGTCTCAACCCAGCTCTTTTTGATCGACTTTCCGTCTGTATAACGCATTTCAATGGACCAATTGCTCATAAATCGATCGTCACTAATAAAAAACGCTAGGGATTGAGCCTTTCGACCATTCAACTTGTCGCGCAATTCTGTCCGTAAACGTGGAAAGTGCACATAGTATGAATGAGCATCTTTTGTGCCTACGCCGGCACTCTTCATCATTGCTTTCACGGCACATTCCGCAGCTAAACCATAGATATACCCAGCAACAGCGTTGCGAGAGTCATTTTTGAGGCAATCTGCAGCTTCCAGATGTCGGCGTGCGGCTGCTTCCATATTGACAACGTGAGCCATGTCGAATTTCCGACCAAGAGAGGCATTGGTAACAATGTTCCCGCTTGCCAACACGTGGAACTCACTTAGCACTATCGGATCGATATGCTCTGATTCGCTCGTGCGCTGAAGAGAAGACAACTCAGCAGAAGAAATACCGACTGTCTAGGATCTGCCGGACGTCAAACTCCCCGCGCTTCGGCAATGTGTCCAGTGCCACGCCATCCGGCAACGTCCTCAGGACCGCCTCTCGGAACCTCTCCAGCGGCCTTGCCTCATGACACTTCACGAAGCCGACCCGCATGGACTTCGCGATGATGTCCATGTCCGGTGCCAGACCCCCAATGCAATCGTGGATGGCCATCATGTCTGTGACGCCACGTGAGTTTGCTTCGCAGATCGCGAACATCATGGCAGCCGCATCGAGACCCTGGATGAAATTTGCTGCCACTGCGGACACAGCGTCCTTACGCTTGAACTTGCTCGTGTCGTTCGATGCCAAGGTCATTGCATGCGTTTGGCCATTCACTTTGGTCTTCGCCTTCTTCTTTGTGTGGCCGTAGTGAAGATTTCTCCAGGGGAAGCCCGTAGGCGCACGCCAGTCGAGCTTATCGGCAACGCCATGATCGCACAGGAGCCGCGTGGCGTACTGGAGCCACACCATGATCTTGTCGGCTGATGCGGTTCTGCCGTGGAGAGCGTTCTGCATTCTGCTGGCAAGCCATCCGATCATCGCGGGCACATCGGATGCCGGTGCATCGCCGCCCCATGCCAGTCGTTGCGGATCTTCCTTGTCTAGGAATGCCCATGCAGCATCCAAGGCGACCTTGTTGGTGCCGCCATAAGGCTTCGTCATCACGACCGTCTTCGCCATGGATCGCGGAGCTTCATCGCCGATTATGCGCAGCCAAAGGTGAGCTATTCGGCGGTCAAGTGGACGGCCCTTCTTGGCTCGCACTAGTATGTCGCGAAGGGCTTCCTTTGCGACCGACTGATAGATGTCCTCACGATTGTCGGCCGGCTCCAAGTTGACCAACTTCGCCAGTTGGGAGTCTCCGCTGACGGCCGCAAAGTGCTGCAGACCATTGCAGGTGCCATCGATAAAGACCGGCAGTGTGGTGATGAAATCGGGGCTGCGCCCACTGTCGAGAAATGCGATCCACTCACGTGCGGCTGCCAGTGCTGCCCAGAGCTTGTCGGACTTTCGCTTCCATTCCCTTCGATTGCCGAGCGGGTCGCTAGCGATGCGTCGGATCATGTCCTCGTTGTCGTGCGTCCATCGCACTCGGTCGTCCCAACTGAGCTTGTCCCTGCCGAGCGCCTTTGCGATCTGAGAGGCCAGCCAGAAGGGACCTCGGCCATCGCCTATTGGCTTGCCACTGTGGAATCGCAAGAGGGAGCGAGCGAGATCCGAGCCTTGGGGATTGAGCGCAGTGCCAGCGGGGTACATGCGGCCACGGCTGTCAACGCGATGGGCGAACCACAGCGGACCATTGTCCACCTCACCGTCGATCTCCAGCTCGCGAAGTTCCGCCGCCTCTGCCAGCACGGTCTTCGACCACAGCACCTTGGATACATTCCGAGCGTTGCGATTCTCGACTTCCGCCTGCTTGCGCTTCCATTCCGCGAATCGAGCCTTTTCGGTCTCGCTGTCTCCGGAAAGCGGGGCTTTGGGCACACGCTCAAGTCGGAAGCTGTCGGGGAGATCATCGAGCTTCAGACCTGAGGTAGCTGCTTCTCGCGCTACATCGTGCACGGCACCGTTGATCGCGAACGGAGTCTCTTGGAGAGCATTGAGCGCCCTGAAGACAGGAGCTGCCAAATGGCGAGCATCTTCCGATGCCAAAGCCCCTTCGACTGCCCTCCGCACCGGAGGAATGCCACGGATCATGCTCGTAGTGCCGATACGGAGATCATCACCGAGCAAATAACCGCCATCGCGAGGCCCGCTCCATGGCCTCGGCCGACAGATCATCGCGCGGTTGCTCGTGGAGCGGAACGCTTGGGTCTCAACGGCCTCCATCAGCCACTCGACAGCTTTGGGCGCCAACTCGACGACATAAGGCGCCGCCTTGATTCCTCCCTTTCGATTGCCCTCCGTGCGGCGGCGCCGGCTGACCGCTCCCTTCGTGACATGCTCTGTGACGAACAAGAGCCACTGACCAATGGCTGCCGTCTCCGCTTCAGGCCACGGGGCAGTAGCTTCCAGGAACTCAGGGGATGCTGTCTCGGGGTTGCGGGCCTTCTTGTTGAGGCCAATTGCAAGCACCGTCTCACGATGGCGTGGCGTCGCTCCTGCTTTATCCAACCGGCGTTCATAGGCAGTGAAAAGAGCCGAATTCATTCTTTGCCATTCCGCCATCTGGACAGCGGACGCGATCTTATGGCCGATCTCTCGGGAAACCTTCGTGGCGAGAACAGGATTGTCGCGATCCTCGGTAGACATCCGCGTGATGAGGACTGACACGATTGCCTCGATGGTGCAGTGAGCCAGGGTATCTGCCCCCAATGCGTTGTACGCCTTCAACCATCGATCGCGAGTACCGGGCTTGTGCACTGCCTTATGGGCTTCGGCCTCGATGTGAATCGCGAGACGCCCGGTCCAATGTCGAGCGAAGTGCCGGGTGCCCTTGTCCCGCATCGGGTCGCCAGCCCGCTGGGCCTTTGCCGCTGAGAGTTTCGTGCGGAGGTAGGCACCTGCACGGCTCTCGAACTCGCGAAGCAGTTGGGCTCGCTCGCGAGGATCTACGGGTAGCTCCTTGGGGCGGTAATGCTCGACGCCTTCCGCGTGAATGTCTGCTCCGCGGCGTACAGAGGAAGTACTAAAATCGAGAGGTACACAACTCGGCTTGTTCGCTGCGGCCTTTCTGTCGGTGTCGTCACCGTGCCCGTTTGAACTCATGCTACCCTTACTCGATCAGACAAGCGCGTTACCCCCTTCGTGGTGATTTATTTCGCGCTTGAGTGTGCTTTGCCTATTTCTCTGCTGCCGCTGTTATAGTCTCTGTGAGTGGCTGCAAATGATTGCGCTTGCGCTTCTAGTGTGGGCTCAGGGGGTTGCCGTCTGAACCGTCCCCTTTATCAATCCACTGCTTCTTGCATTTCCAGCAGTAGCCGAAGATTTCCCCATTGGCCCGGATGCGCGCTTTGCATTCCGCATCGCAACCCGGTGTCCGGCATTTTTTAGTACCCGCTGGCTTGTCCGGCTGCTTGGGAGGGAGCCCGACCACGATCCGAGCTGCGTCCGCTGCGTGGTCTGCAAGTAGCTTGATGGGGTCATCGTCGGGGATTGCCTCGATGCTGACGTCAAGCTCGACTGCCAGTCTGTAGAGATCAGAAAACATCTCGTGAAACGCGGGTTTACCAGGTGGCACACCACCATTTTCTCTCATTTCGCTGAGATCAAATGCGCGCCCCTTAGACGTGAACATACGGATGTCACGGTGGTCGGTCCTGTTCGATTGGCGGAGATAAACTAGCGCAGCGATGCAGCCGAGAATCTCTGCGTCGTATGCACTGTCCGCCTCACAACGATCGAACATCACTTCGCTGGAGGACATGATGTCGTCGCTGATGCCGTGCGTGATTGCGGCTGCCCATCCGCATTGTTTTGGGGAGGGATTGCAGACCGCCTTTATGATCACACTTGTGAGCGTGGGTTTGTTGAAGGGAGAAAGCGGCGCCTTCGGTACTTTAGGCGCCGATCCTCGGGGCTCATTCGGGATGTCGTCATGCATAGTCAACTGATGGTCCTATTATCAGAGGGTTGAACATCGGTGCCAGCCACACCCGAGTGAGCACGCGCCAGCACCTAGCTCGGAAATGGCCGCGGTGCGTCGTATTGTCAAGCGATGAAGATCAATTAAAATCAATGTGTTAACTGGGGATGATCCGTGTCCCCCGGATCGCTGGAATTTCAATGTCTTAGTGGTGTTATTAACGGTCGTTGGGCGAGATTCGAGCTATGCAATCGATGATTATATTTCAAAATCAATGCCTTGACGGACGAGTTCTGTGGGTTGGTCGCCGAGACGTCGGCCGTATCTTCGTTATGTTCGCCTTTAACTGCATAGCTGCTTGGGCAACTTCACGGCCTTGACGCACGCCCTCAATGCTTCATTCGACGCCGGACCCGGATAAACGCCCATGGTCATGTCGAGGCCCATTGCGCCGCGCTCATGGCCCACCACGTCAGCGATCGTCCATTGATCGTACCCGACAGCTCCAGCATGTAGTGCATCGATTGCCCTTCGGATGAAGGACCTGCGGAACGAGTGAAAGTTGACCAAGGAACGACGTTTGCCTTCGACACGCTCGTCAACACCAAGGGCGCGACGGTAGGTGACGAAGCGCTTGCTCACGACCATGGAGCGTTCGGAGAGGCTTTCGGGCGGATACTCGGGAAGCTCCGGGAATAGCCATTCACCCTTGGTCTTGCCCTCCATGCGACGCTTGATGATGCCTTCGATCTTCGGATGGATTGGCACAGTACGCACGCCAGCTTGAGTCTTCGCCTCTGTGACTGCCATCGCCTGAGCCTTGAGATTCACGTCCTCAACACGAAGGCTCGCTATCTCCTCGATCCGCATTCCACTGAGCGCGGCGATGAACATGAAGTCGCTGAGTGTGATGTCTCCAGCGCAGGTCCTGGGGTCGAGCAACGTCGCTAGCTCATCGTCGGTGAAGGGGCGTTCCTTCTGATGTGCTTTGCTGCCTCTCTGCGGCTTCGGTGCTTTGGGTTTGGGCTGACGGAGCCACGGATTGTCGGTGCCAACGGGGATCAAACCACGGCTTTCGAGCCATCGCCAATAGGCGGACAGTGCGGAGATGAACTTGGCGGCTGTCTTATGGTGAGCTTTGGGCTGAATGAATCGCTTCGAAATGAAGTCGCCCGCGTGCCGCCTGCTGAATGCCTCCAGTGTCTGGGGCAACTTCTCTTGGCCTGCGAAGGCTGCAAGCTCCTCGATGCAGTTGCGATAGTGCTTCGCTGTGCGCTTGGCGATCCCATCAGCCTCCAGCTCAGCAATCCAGCGATCGACATGGACAGTGATCGGCGTGCGTTCGCCGTGGACGATCCCTTGGTATTCGCGGGCTTTCGCCGGTGAGTGCTCGCGCTCTATGCGCTCTGCCCTCGCGCCGAACAGCTCTTGATCGTAGAAGGCCAACGCCTCCACGTCTTCTTGGCGTTCTTCACGGGCGATGACATCTACCAGGATGCCTCGGGTGAGCCGATCCTCAAGTGCTGACGCTGTGGTGGGATCGAGCGGAGCCGCTTTCGCTTTCCGTGTGATCTCATGGAGCTGCTTGCGGAGTTCGGCCAGGGCCGGCCAACGAAGGAACTGCGCTTCGGTCAGGCTGTCGGTCCCTAGGGCCTTCTTAAGCGCGGCCTTGCCGACAATCGCACGGAGCTTCTTGGGGACGTCGAGCTTCGCGCGGTACTGATTGCCATGCTTCTCAAGGTGCCGGGTGTCGGTGCTGCTGCCGCTCGTTGCCATGTCGCCTCGCCATCGCCCCCTCTCGAGAGAACAGAGAGCACGGTAGAGACGATCGGATCAAGCCTTTTTGGGGTGGCGTAGGGGTGGCGGTTGGGGTGGCATCAGTGCCCGGATGATCAATAGTGTATTGATATTACTACTCTTATTGTGAGAATAAACCATTGGCGGAGAGAGTGGGATTCGAACCCACGGTACGCTTTCACGTACACACGCGTTCCAGGCGTGCGCCTTAAACCACTCGGCCATCTCTCCAGGG